>Ga0207713_1002412_pt1 | contig 13648 bp, 13 predicted proteins | sample KBSS64metaG_FD_184404 | JGI IMG/M metagenome (GOLD analysis project Ga0207713, IMG submission 184404) | Switchgrass rhizosphere microbial communities from Kellogg Biological Station, Michigan, USA - KBS S6-4 metaG (SPAdes) (version 2) | ecosystem: Host-associated > Plants > Roots > Rhizosphere >...
GTTCCCTTGCTTTCCCCCGCGCCCGATGATGAATCCGACGCTAACAAGAAGATAACAAAGGAATTCACCATGCAAACCCCATTTCGTCTGCCGCTGCTGACGGCGCTGATTCTGGCGACAACCGCAGCCTGGGCAGCAGATGCGCCCGTCAAAGGCGGCACGCTGATTTATCTGGAGCAACAGGCGCACACCAACCTCTATCCTCCTGCCGGTGGCTTTTACCCGAACGGCGGCATTCTGAATCAAATCACCGACAAGCTGACGTGGCAGAACCCAAAGACGCTGCAGGTAGAACCCTGGGTGGCCGAAAGCTGGAGCACCAACGCCGATAAAACCGAATACACCTTTAAACTTCGTCCCGGCATCACCTTCTCCGACGGCACGCCGCTGGACGCGAACGCCGTGGCGAAAAATTTTGATACCTACGGTTTAGGCAATAAGGCGCAGCGCCTGCCGGTGTCTGAAGTGATCAATAACTACGATCGTAGCGAAGTCATCGACCCGCTGACCGTGAAGTTCTACTTCAAAAAACCGTCGCCGGGGTTCCTGCAGGGCACCGCCACCATTGGCTCGGGTCTGGTTTCGCTCAGCACGCTGAAGCGCAATTTCGAAGAGCTCGGAGATGCCCGCCACATCATCGGTTCCGGCCCGTTTGTGGTGAAGGACGAGAAGCTGGGTCGTGAAGTGACGCTCGAAGCGCGCAAAGACTACCAGTGGGGACCGAAAAACCTGGCACAACAGGGACCCGCCAATCTCGATGGCATTAAGTTTATCGTCACTCAGGAAGACAGCGTGCGCGTCGGCGCTCTGCTGGCGGGTCAGGCAGACTTTATTCGCCAGGTGCAGGCGTATGACGAAAAGCAGGCGACAGACCAGGGCTATAAAATCTACGCCGCCCCGACGCGCGGGGTAAACGACAGCATCAGCTTCCGCCCGGATAACCCGCTGGTCTCTGATATTCGCGTACGCCAGGCGCTGCTGCATGCCACCAATGCAAAACAGGTGGTCGAGACCCTCTTCTCGGCCAACTATCCGCAGGCGAAGTCAGTGATTGCCGATTCCGCCGCAGGCTTTGTCGACCTCAGTGACAAATTGACCTTTGACCCGGCAAAAGCTAACCAGCTGCTGGACGACGCGGGCTGGAAAGCAGGCGGCGACGGGATCCGCGCCAAGGACGGCCAACGTCTGGCACTGACGGTGTATGAATCCCTGCCGCAGCCGCAAAACAAAGAGGTGCTGCAGCTGGTTGCCCAGCAGTGGCGCCAGGTGGGCGTGGCGCTGAGCGTCAAAGCCGGTGACGCAGGCAGCCGCACGCTGGATAACCTTGACCCGCTGAAAACCCCGTTAACCGTCTCCGAAGTAGGCCGCGCCGATCCTGACGTGGTGAAAAGCATGTTCTACCCGGCTAACCGCGACGCGCTGCTGCAAAAAGGCGGATCCAGCGACAAGGTCAAAAACTTCCGCGACGACAGGCTGAATGAACTGCTGGTGAATATTTCGGCTGAGGTCGATCCGCAAAAACGCCTGCAGCTGGCGGGGGACGCCCAGCGCTACCTGCTGGATAACGCCTACGTCATTCCGATTTTCGAAGAGCCGCAGGTCTTTGCCGGTGCGCCGTGGCTGAAAGGCGTCAATTTTGAAGCGGTAGGCCGCCCGTCGTTCTACGGCGCGTGGATTGAGAAACACTGAGGAGCTGACGATGCGCCACGCACTTCTTCAACGCTTTGGGCACGGGCTGCTGGTACTGTGGGCCGCCTTTACCCTCTCGTTCGTGTTGCTCCAGGTGCTGCCGGGCGACGCGGTGCTGATTAAATTTCAGAACCCGGACCTGGGCTTAAGCCCGGCGCAAATCGAGGAGATGCGCGTGGCCTACGGCGCGGACAGCCCGCTGTGGCAGCAATACGGCCACACGCTGCTGGCGATGCTGCGCGGGGATTTCGGCTATTCGTTACAGGCCGGCGTGCCGGTCAGCGAGCTGATTGCCAGCAATCTGCCGGATACCCTGAGTCTCGCCCTGCCCGCGTTTGTACTCGCTGTCCTGCTGGCGTTCGCGCTGGCCTTCGCATCGCGTCTGCCGGGTCTGCGCTGGCTGAGTAATACCCTCCAGTCACTGCCGGTCCTGTTTATCTCCTTACCCACATTCTGGCTGGGGATTGCCCTCATCCAGCTCTTTTCTTTTCAGCTGCGGCTGATCCCGGTGATTAACCCGACGCCGCTGCAGGGGCTGATCCTGCCGATCGTGACCGTCGCGATCCCGATATCCGCCCCGCTGGCGCAAATTCTGATGCGCAGCCTGGACCAGGTGGCGACGCAGCCGTTTGTCGCCGTCGCCCGGGCCAAAGGGCTGAGTGAAACCGCCGTCCTGTGGCGCCACGTGACCGGCAACGCCCTGCTGCCGGTCCTGAACATTGCCGGGCTGCTGCTGGGCGAGCTGATTGCCGGGGCGCTGATCACGGAAACCGTTTTTGGCCGCAGCGGGCTCGGACAGCTGACCCAGCAGGCGGTGAATAACCAGGATATCGCCGTACTTCAGGCGGTAGTGATGATTTCCGCCCTCGGTTTTGTCCTGATCAATCTGCTGGTGGATCTGCTGATGCCGCTGCTGGATCCCCGTCTGCAAACCGTTACCGGAGGTGCATCATGAGTCTGGTCGATTACGTTGCCGCCGCGCGAAAACGCGTTCCAGCCTGGCAGGCCGTGGAATGGCAGCCGGGGCTGTGGCTGGCATGGGGGGTGATTATTCTCGCCGCTTTTGCCGCCGTGGCGCCCGGCCTGTTAACCCACTACAGCCCGATTGAGGGCATCGCCGGGGCACAGCGCCTGGCGCCGCAGGCGGGACACTGGCTCGGGACCGATCAGCTTGGCCGCGATGTTTACACGCGTATTGTTTATGGCGCGTCACACTCCCTGAGCGCGGCGCTGGCCGCCGTGACGATGGGTCTGGTGGTCGGCACCGGCTTAGGGGTAGTTGCCGGTGCGTTCGCCGGACGCGTCGAGTCTCTGCTGATGCGCTTCGTCGACGTGCTGCTGTCCATCCCGTCTCTGCTGCTCTCGCTGACGGTGATTATTCTGCTCGGGTTTGGCACCGTTAACGCCGCGATTGCCGTCGGCGTGGCCTCCATTGCCAGCTTCGCCCGCCTCGCGCGCGGTGAAGTGGTGCGGATCCGGCACACGGATTACGTCGAAGCGGCGTTTGGCAGCGGCGGGACGTTTTTCGCCGTGCTGTGGCGACACATCCTGCCCAACGCGTTAACCGCCGTCCTCGCCTTTGCCACGCTGCAGTTTGGTCAGGCCATCCTGGCGCTCTCCACGCTGAGCTTTCTCGGCTACGGCACCCCGCCGCCGGTGCCGGAATGGGGCTTACTGATTGCCGAAGGCCGTAACTATCTCTCTACCGCCTGGTGGCTCACCACCTTCCCCGGCGTCGTCGTCATCGCCGTGGTGCTGGCCACCAACCGCATCAGCCAACAGTTCAGCGGAGGTCGCTAATGACCGTTATCTCAGTGGAAAATTTGACGATCAGCTACCGTACCGCGCGTCAGTGGCGAGAGGTGGTGCATAACGTCAGCTTCACGCTCGGGCGAGGGGAAATGCTGGCGTTTGTCGGCGAATCCGGATCCGGCAAAACGACCACGGCACAGGCGATCATTGGCCTGCTGGCCGATAACGCCCGGCGCGATGCGGGAAAAATATCGCTCAACGGCGAGGAGATTAGCCGATGGTCCGCGAAGCGTCTCGATTCCCTTCGCGGGGCGCGAATTAGCCTGGTGCCGCAGGATCCGGGTAATTCGCTCAACCCGGTGAAAACAATCGGCGCGCAGGTCGGAGAAATTATTCAGCTACACCAGAAGGTGACCCGCGCCCAGCGCGACGAGCAGGTGCTCGCCCTGCTGATAAAGGTCGGCCTGAGCCACCCCGAACAGCGCATGACGCAGTACCCCCACCAGCTCTCCGGCGGGATGAAACAGCGCGTGCTGATTGCCATCGCCATTGCCCTGCGCCCGGATGTGATCGTTGCCGATGAGCCCACCAGCGCGCTGGATGTGACGGTGCAAAAACGCATTCTCGATCTGCTGGATATCCTGCGCCGGGAATCGGGTACCGCCGTTCTGTTTGTCACCCACGACCTGGCGCTGGCAGCACAGCGCGCGGACAGGCTGCTGGTCTTTCGCGATGGCGAGGTTCAGGAACAGGGCAACACCGCCGATATCGTCCGCACACCGCAGCACGCCTACACCCGCCAGCTGCTGAGCGATCTCCAGGGCCAGCGCCTGACCATCGCCCCGGTGGCCGGCCGCACGCTCGCGTCACCGGCCATTCGCGCCCGCGCCATCAGCAAGCAATTCTCCCTCGGCAAAGGTCATCAGCTTCAGGCGCTGGATCGGGTGACTTTTGACGTCAGGCGCGGCAGTACGCATGCGCTGGTGGGTGAATCCGGCTCCGGGAAAACCACCCTCGCCCGTATTTTGCTCGGTTTTGAGCAGGCCGACAGCGGGCAGGTCATCATTGATGATATTGATGCCACCGCGCTCAGCCGCGAGGCCCGCCGTCAGCTGCGCCAGAAGATCCAGTTTGTCTACCAGAACCCGTTTGCCTCTCTCGACCCGCGTCAGACGCTGTTTGACATCATCGAAGAGCCCCTGAAGAATTTTTCTCGCCTCGGTAAGGCGCAGCGAAAGGTCCAGGTGGAGACGGTGGCGCAGCGGGTTGCCCTGCCCGTCGAACTCCTGAGCCGCACCGCCCGGGAACTTTCAGGCGGACAGCGTCAGCGCGTTGCCATCGCCCGGGCGCTGATCCTCGAGCCGACCATTCTGGTGCTGGACGAAGCCACCTCTGCGCTGGACGTCACCGTGCAGGCGCAGATTCTGGCTCTGCTTCAGCAGCTGCAGCAGCAGCTGGGATTGACCTACCTTTTTATCACGCACGATCTGTCTACCGTGCGCCGGATCGCCCACAGCGTCACGGTGCTGCGCAGCGGCCAGGTGGTCGAACAGGGCGACGTCGGAACCTTATTCGCGTCGCCGCAGAACGACTATACCCGCGAGCTGATTGACGCCATTCCCCATTTTTCACCCGCTACGGAGGAGTTCGCATGACGCGAAAACGCCTGGGATTTTTCACCCGCCTGCTTGACGACGCTGCGCCGAAGGAGCGCTATCGGCTGGCAACCGAACAGATCCGCCACGCCGAACGCCACGGTTTTGACAGCGCCTGGATTGCGCAGCACCACTTCCACGAAAGTGAAGGCGGTCTGCCGTCGCCGCTGCTGTTTCTGGCGCACGTCGCCGCGCATACCGAAACCATCCGCCTGGGCACGGCCATCATTACCCTGCCGATGGAAAACCCGCTGCGCGTCGCAGAAGATGCCGCCGTGCTCGATTTACTCGCCGATGGCCGTCTTGAAGTCGGTTTTGGATCGGGCGGCACACCGACCTCATTTCTGCCGTTCGGCCTGACGTTTGAGGAGCGCGGCGCGGCCTTTGCCGACCATTTGCATGTGATTCAAAGCGCCTGGCGCGGGGATTCGCTGACCCATCCGGATAACCACCTTTACCCTCCAGCGCCACAGCTTGCCGACCGTATCTGGATTGCCACCTTCTCGGTTGACGGTGCCGTTCGCGCCGCGCAGGCCGGACACGGTTTAATGCTCTCGCGCACGCAGCCGCGCCCTGCAGATCGGCTGGATTTAACGCTCGACGAGATCCAGAACCCGATTGTGGATGCCTACCTCGATGCGCTGCCTGCGGGCATCGCACCGCGTATCCTGGCCTCCCGTACGGCGTTCGTCGCCGACAGCGACGACTATGCGCTGAAGGTCGCAACGCCGGGTCTTACCAAACAAGCCGAGCAGCATCGCGCTGCCGGGCACATTGTAAAAGGTGACAGCGTCACTGATTATCGCCGTCAGTTCGACGCCCATATTGGTTCGCCCGATACGGTGCTGCATTCGCTGAATGCTGATTCCATTCTCAGGCGCGCCACGGATATCTCATTCCAGGTCCATTCGGTCGAACCTACGCATCGCGACACGCTGCGGTCCATCGAACTGATCGCCGAACGTATTGCCCCCCACATCCTTTGAGGAGACACCTATGTCATTAAGTCAGGACATTCTCGCCGAGCTGGCGGAAATTAAACCCGGTTCCCCTCTGGCAGAGGCGCGCGCCACGCGTGATGCCGCCACGCGCCACGCGCAGGGCAGCTACGAAATCCTCTTTAGCCAGCAGGATGATGATTTTGCACTCGACGAGCGCTTCGCCGTGGCGGCAAAAGTCGCCCGTTGGCACAGCGCGGAGGCGCTGGCCGCACACTATGCGGGGTTTGGCCTGGCCGACCCCACCTCAGAACGCCTGACCCCGGCGCTGAATTTTGCGCGGCTGCTGACGTTCTTCCCCGTCGAAGCGACGCCCGCAGCGTTAAGGGCGCTGACCCAGGCGGGATGGAGCAAGGAAGGCATTGTAACCCTGGCACAGCTCGTCGCGTTTGTGAGCTTCCAGAGCCGACTCATCACCGGGCTGAGGCTGCTGAACGACAAGCCCGTCGCCAAAAGCGATGCGCCGGTGGCGGCAGGCATCTGGCACACGACCGCAACAACGGTCACCGGGAAGTCGGCCCCCGTCGCGTTTACCCAGCAGGAGCTGGGTTGGGAACCGTGGATCGCGGCCAAACCGCTGGCGGACTTCCGTGACGATGAGGTTGCCATCCTGGCGAAATTTGGCCATACCGATTCCGACTACTTCCGCCTGCTGGGGCGCAACCTGCCGGTGCTCGAACAGCGCACGTTGACGGATAAAGGAATTTTTTATACATCGGGGGGATTGCCGCGCGCCGAGCGCGAGCTGGCCGCAACGGTAGCCAGTAAAATCAACGGCTGCATTTACTGCGCATCTGTCCATGCGCGTAAAGCCAGCCAGCTGTCAAAGGATGACGCGGCGGTAGAAGCCCTGCTGGCGGTGCGTCCGGGGCAATCTCTCAGCGAGGGGCAATCCGCACGCTGGCAGGCGGAAATCGATTTTGCGGCGGCGCTGTCGGTCACGCCGCCTGCCGCCACGCCGCTGCACCTGGCCGCGCTGGAAAAAGAGGGGCTCGATACCTTAGCGCAGCTTGATCTGGTGCAGTCCGCCGCGTTCTTCGCCTGGGCCAACCGCCTGATGCTGACCCTGGGTGAGCCCTGGCTTGCCTGAAACCTGTCAGGCTAGCGCACGAGCGTTAGCCTGAGCCCGTCTGGCCCGCAGGTGGCCGTAGATCAGCAACGCACTCATGGCCGAGAAAGAGAGTATTGCCGCCGGCAGCGTGACGTAACGCCAGCTAAAGCCGAAGGTAATCATCATCCCGCCAAAATACGCGCCAATCGCACTGCCGAGATTAAACGCCATCTGCCCCCCTGCCGCCCCCAGCATCTCACCGCCCTTCGCATTTTGCAGAAGCAGAATTTGTAGCGGCGCAGAGAGTGCGAACAGCCCGGCACAGCAGATAAAGCCCATGACCAGCGAGGCCGTTTTCAGTTCGCCAAAGGCGAAAAGCAGCAGCAGCGAGGCGACAATCACCATGTCGGTGGTAGCCGCAATGCGCAGCGGGCTAAAACGCCCCGAGAGCTTACCGCTCAGCAGATTGCCCAACACCATGCCAAGCCCCATCAGCATCATGACGATCGTCATCACGCCTTCGGTGAAGCCTGAAACGTTGACCATAAACGGCTTAACGAAGCTGAACCACGCGAACACCCCGGCGTTGCCAAACATGGTGGCGGCAAAAATCAGCCAGGGTTCTGGTTTTTTCAGAAAGTGGAACTGCTCGGTCAATTTGATTTCTGACGTGTCGCGGATGTCCGGCACCCAGAGCAGCACCGAGAGGATCACCAGCGCATCGAACACGGCAATCAGAAAAAAGGTATAGCGCCAGCTGAACTGGTGCCCGAGCCAGGTCCCCAGCGGAACCCCCACCAGGTTCGCCACGGTCATACCGGCGATCATTCCCGCCACCGCGACCGTCACCTTACCCGGTGGCGCAATTTTAGACAGAATAATCGCCCCGACGCCAAAAATGGCCCCGTGCGGAAAGCCGGAAATCAGCCGTCCCAGCGCCAGCCAGAGGTACGACGTGGAGAACGTAAACAGGCCGTTGCCGACAGCGGACATCGCCACCAGAAACAGCAGCGTGGTTTTTAATGAGAACTTGCCTGAGAACAGCGCCATAATCGGGGCACCAATCACCACACCGAAAGCATAAAACGAGATCATATTCCCGGCGGAGGGAATCGAAATACCGGTGTCATGTGCCAGTTCGGTGAGCACACCCATAATGCCAAATTCAGCCATCCCGAGGCCAAATGTGCCAAGTGCCAACGAAAAAATTGTCTTTTTCATACTTCAACCACTGGTTAATCACTCGCGACGGGCATTATTGAATAATCTTGTATGGTGAGCCAGTTCAAATCAGCTGGCTGACAGGTTAATCCATTAATTCAGAAGTTTTCTCCAACTACTGCGCAGCGGGAAGAAAAAACAAACAGCCCCGGCAGGTGTCAGGGCTTGAAAGGTTTTAAGGTCTAGCTTTTACAGTGCGCTTTCTGCCGCTGCTTTAGCGCGTGTAATAGCGCCAGCATTGAAAATAGGGTGCTCGTAATTGTTCGTTATGTCACGAACGCGGTAGATTTTCCATGCATCACCTTCACGACGAAGAAATACTTCAAGGTGGATGCTTCTCCCGTTACCCGCCCCTTCAGTGACCTGGACTACTTCACCGTTTAAAAATGGCCTTGCGTTCCCCACTCGCAACGCATGTATCCATTCGCGAGAGTAATCCTGGGTATACGTAAAATAATCTGACTCTATTAACTCTTGTTCAGAGATTTCCTGAATGGCATTAATGCGAGTAAGAGTATCAGCAGAAACATATTTACGCAGTTCGTCGGCAGGATAAGGCCTGGCTTCATCGCTGCCGAATGCGAAAAGATAGGATTTATAAAATGATTCGGTAGCGTCTTGCGCACTCTGATCTCGATTGGCCGCTGAACTACATCCCACCAACAGCATAACGAATGATAAAAATATTCTTTTCATCAGTGCATCCTGTAAATTTTAAAGGATGGTTGCATTTTGCGGTACCCAGGCCCCGGGTACATGCTTTTTTGAACAAAGTCAGAAATCCACTGCGTACCGTCATACATAGTCATGTGACCTATGCCATTTCCACCAGGGTATGGCTGTATCACAGCCACATCGCCAGAAATTAACGTTGAACCGGGCGGCAGCTCACTGAACCCAGCACGTAATAATTCCGCCCCATAATCTTTTGCATAATCTGTGTTCGGCACCTTAACGCCTCCAGCCAGAATGGCCAGGCGGGTAAACTTAGCACATTCACTATGAGAGTGCCCCAGTGCGTGTGAACGGAGATACGAAACCGCAGCTTCTTTATTCCAACTCATTCTTAGTTCCTTTAAGTAAATAAGAATGAAATTATCACACTAACCACAAATAGCGTGTGGGATTAAAAGTGCTGATTTTATTGCATCTATATAGGGGAACGGGTGCTAAACACCTTCGCGGATACCTCAGTATCTGCTTAAAAAAAGTGTTGTGAAATTAATTACCTAAAAACATTACGCATAATACCAGGTGGATTACACTTCATAGTGCGGCCTCGCTTTTTTCCGCGCCGGACAATCTGAGGATGACCATCATGGGAAGCAAAAAGAAAACCAGTGTCGCTGTTGATGTCGTAAAGAATGCACCGTTAAAGACCAAAGAGTACGAACAAGAGCTACGTCGCCTCCACGTTGAACTGGTTAAGCTCCAGCAGTGGGTTGTCGCCAAAGGGCTAAAAGTGTGTATTGTTTTTGAAGGACGCGATGGTGCCGGTAAAGGCGGCACCATTAAAGCGATCACCGAGCGCGTCAGCCCTCGCGTGTTTCGCGTTGTTGCACTCCCTGCACCCACCGAGAAAGAGAAAACCCAGCTCTATTTTCAACGTTATGTTCCCCATCTGCCTGCCGCCGGGGAGATCGTCATTTTCGACCGAAGCTGGTACAACCGCGCGGGTGTCGAGCGGGTAATGGGATTCTGCACCCCCGAGCAGGTTGAAAAGTTTCTAGATGGTGCGCCGGTGATGGAAAAAGCGATGGTGGATGCCGGGATTATCCTGCTGAAGTACTGGCTGGAGGTCACGCCTAAAGAGCAGGAGCGCCGCCTGCGCGACCGTATTAACGATGGTCGTAAAATCTGGAAGCTATCGCCGATGGATATTAAATCCTTTAACCTGTGGGACGAGTATACCCTCGCGCGCGACGCCATGTTTGAAGCGACAGATACCGCCTGGGCGCCGTGGTTTGTAGCGCGTTCAGAAGATAAAAAACGCGTGCGCCTGAATATTATTTCGCACCTGCTCACCCAAATTCCCTATAAAGAAATTCACGTCGAAAAAGTGGATTTACCGAAACGTAAAATTGGTAAAGTCAAACCCACAAAATATCCGTTCCGGTATGTGGAGGAGCGGTTCTGAAATTACTGGAATACGCCTCGCAGAATGTAGATTACCAGGGGATACGGTATTGTTTTTTGTTGGCTGCGGTTGATAATGACCGCACCAACAAAGGAGATACTATGACATACCCAGCAGAGCACACCCCCACCCAACGCATCAAATCGACAAAACCGTCGAGCAACACCGCGCCAGACTCAGCTGACCCGCGTAAGGCATCAGAAGCAGATCGTTCATTTATTCGGTCAATGAATGAGTTTGTCGAAAAACATGGAACCATTACTGATGATGAGTTTTTCAGGGTGCTTTAATGCTGAGACAATTTAACGTTTACCGTAATACATCTGCGGCCACCCGAGACAAGCTTCCCTACTATATGCTGATTCAGGATGATTATTATGATGACCTTGCCACACGCGTCATTGTACCACTCGCGAGAAATAATAAATTACCGTTATGGCAGAGCCATCTGGCTCCAGGCGTAAATATCGATTTTGAAGCATTTCTGATTTATTCGTCAATGATAACCAACCTTAACAATAACAAAGTAAATCCTAAAGACTTTGTGTGTAATTTACACAACGCACGTCATGACGTTATAGCGGCAGTTGATCGTTTATTGACTAACACATGACGCCAGCCGATCAGGCATTTGCGCTGTCCGCGCAAGCGCAGCGCCGCCGGGCAAAGCCGACGGCGCAGGTCTTACTTCATTCCTTCCGTGCTTTCCTGTTTCGCTTCCAGGCGTTCCACTTCACGATACCAGCGCGGGTGGTGTTTCTGCGCCCAGCGGCGGCTCACCTTCCCTTCAATCATTCCTTTAATCGATCCTTTGACCCAAAACGCCATATACATATGGATCAGGATGGCGTGGATGAGAATGATGGCCGACGTGGCGTGGATCAGCAGCGCGTAGCGAATCACCTGAATTGGGAAATAGTGCGCAAAATACGGACGCCAGATAATCACGCCGGTCACCAGCAGCACAAAAATCATGCTCATGATGGTCCAGAACATCATCTTCTGCCCGGCGTTGTATTTCCCCACCTTCGCGACCTTGTGCTCGTTGCCCTTCAGGACTTCGACGATCCCTTTCACCCACGGGATATCCTGCTTGTCCGGGATGTTGTGATGGACAAAGCGCACGAACATAAACATCAGCACCACGAAAATCAGCACGCCGAAGAACGGATGCAGAATGCGCCCCATCTGCGGTGTGCCGAAGGTTTCGGTTAGCCACTGCAGCGTCGGGAAGAAGAACGAAATCCCCGACACCGCCACCAGGAAGAAGCAGATCACCACCGTCCAGTGACAGGCGCGGTCGACAAACTTCGTGCGCACTATCATTTTCGACTTACTCATGATGCTCCTCCTCGTCCTCATCCACCTCTTTGTTTGGCCCGATACCGATGTAGTGATAAATCAGCCCCGCAAAGGTGGCGATAAAGCCCGCCGCCGAGAGCGGCTTAAGCGCCCCTTTCCAGAGGTTGATGGAGGTATCGATCGCCGGATCCTTCGGCAGGTTGTGGTACAGCTCCGGCTGGTCGTTGTGGTGCAGCACATACATCACGTGCGTACCGCCCACGCCCTGCGGGTTGTAAATGCCCGCATTCTGGTAGCCGCGTGCTTTCAGCTTGTCCACGCGCGCCTGCGCCACGTCCAGCATCTCTTTTTTAGTGCCGAAGTGGATAGCCCCGGTCGGGCAGGTTTTCACACAGGCAGGCTCCTGCCCGACGCTGACGCGGTCCACGCACAGGGTGCATTTGTATACCCGGTTATCCTCTTTATTGAGGCGCGGGATATTGAACGGACAGCCCGCGATGCAGTAGCCGCAGCCGATGCAGTTGTCCTGCTGGAAGTCGACGATCCCGTTGGCGTACTGAATAATCGCGCCGGCAGACGGGCACGCCTTCAGGCAGCCCGGATCTTCACAGTGCATGCAGCCGTCTTTGCGGATGAGCCACTCCAGCCTGCCGTTCTGCTCGGTTTCGCTAAAGCGCATTACCGTCCAGGATTTGGCGCTCAGATCCGCCGGATTGTCGTAGACCCCGACGCAATGCCCCACCTCGTCGCGGATATCGTTCCACTCCGAGCACGCCACCTGGCAGGCCTTGCAGCCCACGCAGGAGGAGACGTCGATAAGCTTGGCGACCTCTGCCTTGTAGTCCCGCGCGCGGGGCGCGGGCGTTATCGGGTTGGTCGCGGAGCGTTTGATAACGTCTTGTGTTTCCATCGCCATTGAATCGCTCCTTACGCTTTCTCGATGTTGACCAGAAACGCCTTGTACTCCGGCGTTTGCGAGTTGGAATCGCCGACGTTTGGCGTCAGGGTATTGGCGATGTAGCCTTTCTGCGCCACGCCCTCAAAGCCCCAGTGCAGCGGGATACCGACGGTTTCCACCTGTTGACCATGCACGTTCAGACTTTGCAAACGACGGGTCACCACCGCCACCGCGCGAATAAACCCGCGCTTGCTGCTCACCTTCACGCGGTCACCGTTGGCGATACCTTTTGCCTTCGCCAGGGTTTCGCTGATCTCCACAAACTGTTCCGGCTGCGCGATGGCGTTAAGCCGCGCGTGCTTGGTCCAGGTATGGAAATGCTCGGTCAGGCGGTAGGTCGTCCCTACGTACGGGAACTTGTCCTTTTTGCCCAGGCGCAGGACGTCGTCTTCGTAGATGCGCACCACCGGGCTGGAGATGACGTTCGGGTGCAGCGGGTTGGTGCCCAGAGGCGTTTCCATCGGCTCGTAGTGTTCCGGGAACGGCCCTTCTGCCAGCTTGTTGAGAGCAAACAGGCGTCCCAGCCCTTCCGGCTGCATGATAAACGGCCCGGTGTTGCTGCCCGGCGCGGCGGTGTTGTAGTCCGGGATATCGTTCCCCGTCCATTTCGCCCCGTTCCACTGGATCAGCATGCGTTTCGGATCCCACGGTCTGCCGTTTACATCTGCAGACGCGCGGTTGTACAGCACGCGACGGTTCAGCGGCCACGCCCATGCCCAGCCCAGCGTATTGCCCAGCCCGGACGGATCGGCGTTGTCGCGGTTGGCCATCTGGTTGCCCTGCTCCGTCCAGCTGCCGGTGTAGATCCAGCAGGACGACGCCGTCGTGCCGTCATCGCGCAGCAGCGCGAAGCTGTTCAGCAGCTGGCCTTTCTTCGCCACCAGG
>Ga0207713_1002413_pt1 | contig 13648 bp, 8 predicted proteins | sample KBSS64metaG_FD_184404 | JGI IMG/M metagenome (GOLD analysis project Ga0207713, IMG submission 184404) | Switchgrass rhizosphere microbial communities from Kellogg Biological Station, Michigan, USA - KBS S6-4 metaG (SPAdes) (version 2) | ecosystem: Host-associated > Plants > Roots > Rhizosphere >...
TATGCCAAAACCGGCCCCCGCACTTCACTGCGAGGCATCGAAATCAACAACTCGCCTACCGCCACGACCCAGGGCCTTTCAAGCGCCGGACAGCACCCCGTCTGGCTGGAAAACCAGGGCCTTATTGAAAACAAAAAGGGCACCGGGGTAAAACTCGCGGGCAACCAGGCGGACGAGGTGGTGAACGCCGGCATGATCAAAGGCAGCAACGGCATGGCCCTGGACATGGGCGGCGGCGATGACCTGTTGATTGCGCGCAGCAGCAGCGGTTTCGACGGCGCAGTCGACGGAGGCAGCGGCACCAACCAGTTGCTGCTGGACAGCGCCAAGGGTGGCACCTTTGACGGCGCCAGCCAGATGCAACACCTGTGGGTGGGCAGCGGCACCTGGACCTTGACCGGCCCTGTGCCCGCCAACCAGAAGGGTGAGGTCTACGCCAACGCAACCCTGATCAATAAAAGCCAGATCGGCGGGGAGATGCACATCCGCCCGGGTGGTACTTACACCGGAGGCTCCGTTGGTAGCCTGAACGTCGCGGGCACCCTGCTGCTCGACCCGGCCACAAAGTCGCAGACCAGGGTCAAGGACACCTTGCACCTTGAACAGGGTTCGACACTGGCCTTCAAGGTCGGCACGGATGAAGCCCACAGCACGTTGAAAGTCGAGAACCGCGCCGTCTTGAACAATGCCACGCTGAACATCGACGTCACGGCCGAGAATGACCAGCTTCTGGAGCGCCAGCTACGGGTGGTTGACGCCCAGCAGGTTGACGGCCAGTTCGGCACGGTCACCAGCAACCTGAAGGCCTACACCCCCGAGCTGATCTACACCCCAACCGGGGCTTTTGTGGCGTTCAAACCCAAGGAAGCCGTGGCGGCCTGAAGGCAAATTCCAGGCGAAAAAAAAGGGGGCACATGCCCCCCCGAGGTTTAAGCGGTAGTCTCGAAGGCTGTTGATCAGCCTTCGATTTCAATCAGGATTTCACCCGGGTTGACCCGGTCGCCCTTGGCCACGTGAACGGCGGTGACCTTGCCGGCGATAGCCGCCTGTACTTCGGTCTCCATCTTCATCGCTTCAGTGATCAACACGGCCTGGCCGGCTTTCACCACATCGCCTTCCTTGACCAGCACGTCGACGATGTTGCCCGGCATTGCCGTGCTGACATGACCCGGCGCGGTGGCGTGCTTGCGCTTGCTGCCGCCGCTGCTGACGAATTCGTTGAGCGGTTCGAACACCACTTCTTCGGGCATGCCGTCGATAGACAGATAGAAGTGGCGCTTGCCTTCGGCCTTGACGCCGACACCGGTGATGTCCACGCGGTAGCTTTCGCCGTGCACGTCGATCACGAACTCGGTCGGCACGCCTTCACCACCGGCACGGGCCACGCCGCCGGCTTCAGGAATCGGCAACAGCACTTCAGGGCTCAAGGTGCCGGCATCACGCTCTTCGAGGAACTTGCGCCCGATGTCCGGGAACATGGCGTAGGTCAGCACGTCTTCTTCGGACTTGGCCAACGCGCCGATTTCGCCGCGCAGCTTGGTCATTTCCGGCTTGAGCAGATCGGCCGGACGGACGTCGATCACCTCTTCGCTGCCGATGGCCTGGCGCCGCAATTTTTCATTCACGGTACCCGGCGCCTTGCCGTAGCCGCCTTGCAGGTACAACTTCACTTCGTTGGTGATGGTCTTGTAGCGCTCGCCGGCCAGCACGTTGAAGAACGCCTGAGTGCCGACGATCTGCGAAGTCGGGGTAACCAGCGGCGGGAAGCCGAGGTCTTCACGCACCCGCGGGATTTCGGCCAGCACTTCGCTCATGCGGTTCAGCGCGCCCTGCTCTTTCAACTGGTTGGCCAGGTTGGAAATCATCCCGCCCGGTACCTGGTTGACTTGCACGCGGGTGTCGACGGCGGTGAATTCGCTTTCGAACTGGTGGTACTTCTTGCGCACGGCGTAGAAGTACAGGCCGATTTCCTGCAGCAGTTCCAGGCTCAGGCCGGTGTCGAACTCGCTGCCTTTGAGGGCGGCGACCATCGACTCGGTGCCCGGGTGGCTGGTGCCCCAGGCGAAGCTGGAGATGGCGGTGTCGATATGGTCGGCGCCGTTTTCGATCGCCTTGAGTTGGCACATCGCGGCCAGGCCGGCGGTGTCGTGGGAGTGGATGAAGATCGGCAGGCTCTGCTCGGCTTTCAGCGCCTTGACCAGTTCGCCGGTGGCGTACGGCGTCAGCAGGCCGGCCATGTCCTTGATCGCGATCGAGTCGCAACCCATGGATTCCAACTGCTTGGCCTGGGCCACGAATGCCTCGACGGTGTGCACCGGGCTGGTGGTGTAGGCGATGGTGCCCTGGGCATGTTTGCCCGCCGCTTTCACCGCTTCGATGGCCACCCGCAGGTTACGCACGTCGTTCATCGCGTCAAAGATGCGGAACACGTCGATACCGTTGACGGCAGCTTTAGCGACGAAGGCTTTGACCACGTCGTCGCTGTAGTGGCGGTAGCCCAACAGGTTCTGGCCACGCAGCAGCATTTGCAGGCGCGTGTTGGGCAATGCCGCACGCAGTTTGCGCAGGCGCTCCCACGGGTCTTCTTTCAGGAAGCGTACGCAGGCGTCGAAGGTCGCGCCGCCCCAGACTTCCAGGGACCAGTAGCCGACTTTGTCGAGCTTGTCGCAGATCGGCAGCATGTCGTCGGTGCGCATGCGGGTCGCCAGCAACGATTGGTGAGCGTCGCGCAGGATGGTGTCGGTGACAAAGATTTTCTTGGACATTGTTGTATTCCTCACAGGCCTGCGTGGGCGGCGATGGCGGCAGCGATGGCCAGGGCCAGCTCTTCGGGTTTGCGCTTGATCGAATAGTTGGTCAGCTCAGGGTGGCTTTCCACGAAACTGGTGTTGAACTGGCCGCTGCGGAATTCCGGGTTGCGCAGGATTTCCTGGTAATAGGCGGCGGTGGTCTTCACGCCTTGCAGGCGCATGTCGTCCAGGGCGCGCAGGCCACGGTCCATGGCTTCTTCCCAGGTCAACGCCCACACCACCAGCTTCAGGCACATGGAGTCGTAGAACGGCGGGATGGTGTAGCCGGTATAGATCGCCGTGTCGGTACGCACGCCGGGGCCGCCGGGCGCGTAATAACGGGTGATCTTGCCGAAGCTTGGCAGGAAGTTGTTCTTCGGGTCTTCGGCGTTGATGCGGAACTGCAACGCGAAACCCCGGTGCTGAATGTCTTCCTGTTTGACCGACAGCGGCAGGCCCGACGCAATGCGGATCTGCTCACGCACGATGTCGATGCCGGTGATCTCTTCGGTGATGGTGTGTTCCACCTGCACCCGGGTGTTCATCTCCATGAAGTACACCTCGCCCTCGGCGAGCAGGAACTCCACGGTACCGGCGTTCTCGTAGCCCACGGCCTTGGCGGCACGCACCGACAGGTCGCCGATGTAGGCGCGCTGTTCAGGGGTCAGCTGGGGGCTCGGGGCGATTTCGATCAGCTTCTGGTTACGGCGCTGGATCGAGCAATCGCGCTCGAACAGATGCACCACGTTGCCGAAGCTGTCACCGAGGATCTGCGCCTCGATGTGCTTGGGATTGACGATGCATTTTTCCAGAAACACTTCCGCCGAACCGAACGCCTTGGTGGCTTCGGAAATCACGCGAGGGAAGGCTTGTTCGAGTTCTTCACGGCTGTTGCAGCGACGAATGCCGCGACCGCCACCACCGGAAGTGGCCTTGAGCATCACCGGGTAACCGATACGGTCGCCTTCGGTGAGGGCTTCAGCGATGTCGGCAACGTTGCCCTCGGTGCCCGGGGTGACCGGCACGCCGGCCTTGATCATGCTGCGGCGGGCTTCGGTCTTGTCGCCCATGCGGCGAATCACTTCGGCCGATGGGCCGATGAATTTGATCCCGCGTTCGGCGCAAATGTCCGCCAGCTCGGCGTTTTCCGAGAGGAAGCCGTAGCCGGGGTGCAGCGCGTCGCAACCGGTTTCCACCGCCAGGTTCACCAGCTTGCGCGGGTTCAAGTAACCGGCCAATGGCTCGGCACCGATGCTGTGGGCTTCATCTGCGCGCTTTACATGCAGCGCATGGCGATCGGCATCGGAATAGACCGCGACCGAACGAATACCCATCTCGGCGCAAGCACGCACTATACGTACGGCAATCTCACCACGGTTGGCGATCAGGATCTTTTTTATCACTTGGAAATTCCCTTGAGCCGATTGCTAGCTACTTCGACCCACTGGAGCCGGGTCGGCGCGTGACCAAATGTTTCAAGCCAGTCGCGAGACACACACTATGCCCCTGCAGGGATTAACAAAAATCAATAATAATTGGGTTGTGTATAAGCAAAGACTTATAGTCAGCGCATCAGGGGTTGGCGGGGAGGCTTGAGTAATGCGTAAGTCATTGATGCGTATGACATTGCGTCAGTTGCAGATTTTCAATGAGGTCTGTGATTTGCGCTCCTACAGCCGTGCGGCCGAGGAAATGTCTCTCACGCAGCCGGCCGTTAGCCTACAAATCAAGCAGCTGGAAGAGCTGCTGGGCCAGCCGTTATTCGATTACGTCGGCAAAAAGCTCTATATGACTGAAGCAGCCGAAGCGTTGCAAAGGGCCAGCCGAGATATCTTCGGGCGCCTGGAAAACCTCGATATGCAGCTTTCGGACATGCAGGGCTCGTTGCAAGGCCAGCTGAAACTGGCGGTGGAATCCAGCGCCAAGTACTTCGTGCCGCACCTGTTTGCCGCCTTCAAGCGCCAGCACCCTGAGGTCAACCTGCACCTGACGGTGGTCAACCGCGCCCAAGTGATTCGCAGGCTGTCGGACAACCGTGATGACCTGGTGATCATGTCCATGGTGCCCCAGGACATGGGCCTGGAATTCCTGCCGTTCCTGAACAACCCGATTGTCGCGGTGGCACCCCACGATCATCCGCTGAGCCATCAAGGGCCGCTGCGCTTGCAGGACCTTGAGCCTTACACGCTGCTGTTGCGCGAGCCAGGGTCCGGGACGCGGATGGCGTGCGAGGAGTACTTCAAAGAGAAGCGCGTGCACTTCACCCAGACAGTGGAGGTGTCTTCCGCCGAGGCACAGCGGGAGTGCGTGACCGCCGGGTTGGGCGTGGCGCTGCTGACACGCCACGCGGTCAACCTGGAACTGGCCACCGGCGGGCTCAAGGAGCTGCCGGTGGAAGAACTGCCGCTGTACCGCAGCTGGTGCCTGGTGCAGGCCAAGGCCAAGCGCCTTTCACCGGTGGCCCATGCCTTCCTGGGCTTTATCCGCAGCGAGCGGCTACAGATCAGCGCGCTGGCTGAGCGCTTCGCTGGGCAGCTGCGGGCGCCTGCCAGTGGAGCTCCGGATAGTCACTGATGCTCTGTTGCAATTGGCGCTGATCGCAGCGGTCTTCAATTGCGCGACGGAAGGCCATGCGGCGCTGGTCTTCCTGTTGGCGGCGGGTTTTGACAGCGCTGTTGCTTTCTTCGTATTGCCGAGCCATTTCGAGTCTCCCAATGCGAGTAAGGGGAGTTCAGGATGGGCTCGGGCAATGACGGTTTAGCGGCACGGGGATGACAGGACGATGAATCTTCCGGGGCAGAACCCAATCAACATGTGGGAGCGGGCTTGCTCGCGAATGCGGTGGGCCAGCCAGCATATTCAGTGACTGACACACCGCATTCGCGAGCAAGCCCGCTCCCACAATTGGTCCGCGTACAAACTATCAGTCGTCGAGGGCTTTTACGGACTTGGGTGACAACCGAAGGCTGCGCAAGCTGCGCTTCACGCTCTTGAGGTGGTTGACCAGGCTCGGGCCGCGCGCCATGGCAACGCCCATCGCCAGCACGTCGATCACCACCAGGTGGGCGATACGCGAGGTCAGCGGTGTGTAGATTTCGGTGTCCTCGTGCACATCGATCGCCAGGTTGACGGTCGACAGCTCCGCCAATGGCGTCTGGCTCGGGCACAGGGTAATCAGGGTCGCGCCGCTTTCACGCACCAGGTTGGCGGTGATCAGCAAATCCTTGGAGCGGCCCGACTGGGAAATGCAGATCGCCACGTCGCTAGGCTTCAACGTCACCGCCGACATCGCCTGCATGTGCGGGTCGCTGTAGGCCGCCGCCGTCAGCAGCAAACGGAAGAACTTGTGCTGGGCATCCGCCGCCACCGCACCGGACGCGCCGAAACCATAGAACTCCACGCGCTGGGCCTGGGACATGGCGGTCACGGCTTTTTGCAACTCTACCGGGTCGAGCTTTTCCCGCACTTCCATCAGGGTATGCAGGGTGGTGTCGAAGATTTTCAGGCTGTAGTCGGCGACGGAGTCGTCTTCGTGAATCGCGAACTGCCCGAAGCTCGCACCGGCGGCGAGGCTCTGGGCCAGCTTGAGCTTCAAGTCCTGAAACCCGGAGCAACCAATGGCGCGGCAGAAGCGCACGATGGTCGGCTCGCTGATGCCCACGCTGTGGGCCAGGTCGGCCATGGAACTGTGCATCACAGCCGCAGGGTCAAGCAGCACGTGATCGGCAACCTTGAGTTCCGATTTGCGTAACAGGTGGCGCGACTGGGCGATATGTTGCAACAGGTTCAAAGGGCTGGACTCTTGTTATTGGCAGACGCCAGGGATGTAGCAAGCTTGTAGTTATACTACAAGAATTACCGATTTGCCCGCTCGATGCATCACTTAATCACGCTGCTGCCCGCTGAAACAGCGGGCAGGACCGATGTAGCCCCGCGTGCGGCTTGGGCTCAACTACGGAAAATCGGCATTTTTTCGTAACAAATCCGCCAGACCGTCCGCTTCCACCGGCCGACTGATCAAATAGCCCTGCACTTCATCGCATTGCTCGGCCCGCAGGAAATCCAGCTGCTGTTGATCTTCCACGCCCTCGGCCACCACCTTGAGCGACAGCCCGTGGGCCATGGCGATGATTGCACGGGTGATCGAGGCATCTTCGCGGCCCTGCCCGAGGCCGCGGATGAAGGTCTGGTCGATCTTCACGTAATCCACGGGGATGCGCTTGAGGTAGCTGAGGGACGAGTAGCCGGTGCCGAAATCATCAATCGCCAGTTTTACACCCAAGTCGCGCAGTTGCTGGAAGGTGGAAATGATGTGCTCGACACTGTCGAGCAGTTGGCTTTCGGTCAGCTCCAGCTCCAGGTACTGCGGATCAAGCCCGGTTTCTTCCAGCACCTGGCGCACCAGGCTGACCAGCTTCCCTTGGCGCAACTGGTGCACCGACAGGTTGACCGACACACGGATCGGTTCAAGCCCCTGGCGCTGCCACTCACAGGCTTGCCAGCAGGCCTGACGCAATACGAACTCCCCAAGCGGTACGATCAGTCCGGTTTCTTCGGCCAGCCCGATAAAATCCCCCGGCGGCACCATGCCCCACTGCGGATGCTCCCAGCGAATCAACGCCTCAGCGGCATTCAGCTTGCCACTGGCCAGGCACAGCTTGGGTTGGTAGAACACCGTGAGCTGGCGCTCATCAATCGCCTTGCGCAGCTGGTTTTCCAATTGCAAACGCTCCAGGGTGCTGGCCTGGAGGCTGTCGGTGTAGAACTGGAAATTATTCCCGCCCAAATGCTTGGCGTGCTGCATGGCCATGTTCGACTGACTGACCAGCGCGGATATTTCCCGCGCATTGTCGGGCAACAGGCTGACGCCCATTGAGGCGCTGACCACCAGTTCATGCCCCTCCACCGTCACCGGCACCCGCAACTTGGCCAGCAGCCGCGTGGCCACCCGCGCCAGGCTCGACAGGTTGCCGTACGCATCGAACAACACGGCGAATTCATCGCCGGAGAGCCGCGCAATGGTGTCGGCTTCGGGCAAGGCATTGATCAAGCGGCGGGCCATTTTCTGCAATAACTGGTCGGCCACTTCATGCCCGAGGCTGTCGTTGAGCAGCTTGAACCGGTCCAGGTTGATATGCAGCAAGGCCAGGCTGCGGCCGCCTTGGCGCACCCGTTGATGGGCTTCGCGCAGCCGCTCGCGGAACAGCGAACGGTTCGCCAACCCGGTCAATTCGTCGTAATGCGTGAGGTAGCGCATGCGCTCCTCGGATTCGCGCCGCGCAGACAGATCAGCGAAGAAACCTACGATATGACTGACATTTCCCCGAATGTCCCGCACTACATTGAGTTGCAGCCATTGTGGGTAGAGTTCGCCGTTTTTGCGGGTTTCCACCAGCTCGCCCTGCCAGGTGCCGTGACTGAGCAGCGCCTGGCGGATCACCGGGAAGTGGCGACGCGCGTCGCGGCTGCTGGGCAGTTCAACGACATTGCGGCCGATCATGTCATCAATATCGAAGCCGGTGACGCGGCTGAACGCTTGGTTGACCGCCACCAGCACGTAGTCCGGGTTCAGGATCACGATGCCTTCGCTGGCCGCCTCGAACACCGTCGACGCCAGGCGCTGCTGTTCTTCCAGGACCTTGCCGGCGCTGATGTCGCGGCGAGTGCCGAGCATCCGCGTGACGCGCCCACTGGGCGAGCGCTCCACGGCGCGGCCACGGTCCTGAATCCACACCCAATGGCCATCGCCATGGCGCACCCGGTATTCCACCAGGTAGTCCTCGCTGCGGCCTTTGAGGTGTTCCACCAGCGCACGCTTGAGCAGCGGCAAATCGTCCGGGTGCAGCCGCGGCTTGAGATGGCTGAGCATCGCCGTGACGTATTCCGGCTCCAGGCCGAACAGTTCCTTGAGTTGGGTGTGGTGGACCTCGTCGGTTTGCAGGTTCCAGTCCCACAGGCCCAGTTCGCTGGCCTGCAAAGCCATCGCCAGGCGTGCCTCGCTTTTGCTCAGGGCCAGGCTGGCGGCATCCAGTTCCTGGCTACGCTGATCGACGCGCTGCTGCAGGCCGATCTGCGCCTCACGCAGCTCCTGCTCGACCTGGCGTCGTTGCTCCACTTCACGCACCAGCTCCTGGTTCAACTGCTCGCTGCGCTGCTGCGCTTGCTGCAGATGCTCGATCAACGCCTGGTTCTGGAAGCGCCTGAGCAGCCCGCGCTGGATCAGGCGATTGACCTGCCACGCCACCAGGCTCAGGGATGCCAGCAGAATCAGGCCCAGGCAACCCCAGCCTTGTTGCTGAGGGTCACCGCTCCAGAACAGATAGATAATCGCCGGCACCAGGCAAGGCACGGCAAACGACAGGAATGCTGGCAGGCTGACGGCGTAGGCCACACTGGCGGACAAGGTCGCCGCGCCGAGCAAGCCGAACACCCAGGCCTGCTGCGCAAAGCTGTCCACCGGTACCAGGGCGATGGCAGCACTGGCCAGCGTCAGGCCGCTGACGGCCGAACCCAGCATGAACATGCGGCGCCAGATCGGCTGCGCCTGGCGGCTCGGCATGGCCGAATCGAACGCCGCCACCTGAATCACCCGCAGGGCCACCAACGCCACCAGCCACACCAGCCAAATGCTGTCCAGCAGGTAACGCTGCGGGCTCCAGAGTAACCAGGCGCAGACCAGTCCGTTCACCAGCATTAATAAGGTAGGCAGCAGGGAGCCTTGGTAAAGCAGGCGCGTGCGCTCGACCGCCATCTCCATGGCGTAGTGTTTGCGGATAACCTGCGCCGGCGCCACCGAGGGGCCAGCCAGGTCAATGCTAAGGGTCATAGGCAGTGTTCTTATAATGGTGAGCCCGAAACGTCGACGGAGCATACACAAGCAAACGCTCGGGCCAAACTGCTCCACGTCATAAAAACAGCGCGACAATCAGGCGCAAACCTTGGAGCCAGACAGCTTGAGTGAGACAGGGCGCGGGCTGCGGCCAATGACCGACCGGTCATCACCGTGAATAGATTGTTGCCTTATCCAGTGCAGGCCCTGAAGTTTTCCCGCGACCATCCGGCATTGGGATTTGCCCGACTCCCCCGGGCACCCTAGAATGCGCCGATGCGCGATGATCTCTCCCTTTTGCTGAACTCCCTCAACGATGCCCAACGCCAGGCCGTAGCTGCCCCCGTTGGCCGTCAGTTGGTCCTGGCCGGTGCTGGCTCCGGTAAAACCCGAGTGCTGGTGCACCGTATCGCCTGGTTGATCCAGGTCGAGAACGCCTCACCTCACTCCATCCTGTCGGTGACCTTCACCAACAAGGCCGCTGCCGAGATGCGTCATCGCATCGAGCAGTTGATGGGCATCAGCCCGGCCGGCATGTGGGTGGGCACCTTCCACGGCCTGGCGCACCGCCTGCTGCGGGCCCATTGGCAGGAAGCCGGCCTGAGCCAGACCTTCCAGATTCTCGACAGCGACGACCAGCAACGCCTGGTCAAGCGGGTGATCCGCGAGCTGGGCCTGGATGAACAACGCTGGCCGGTCCGTCAGGCCCAGTGGTTTATCAATGGCCAGAAAGATGAAGGCCTGCGTCCGCAACATATCCAGGCCAGCGGCGATCTGTTCCTGGCCACCATGCGCAGCATTTATGAAGCCTACGAAGTGGCCTGCCAACGCGCCGGCGTCATCGACTTCTCCGAATTGCTGTTGCGCGCCCTCGACCTGTGGCGCGACAACCCGGGCCTGCTGGCGCACTACCAGAAGCGCTTCCGCCACATCCTGGTGGACGAGTTCCAGGACACCAACGCCGTGCAGTACGCCTGGTTGCGCCTGCTGGCCAAAGGCGGCGACAGCCTGATGGTGGTGGGCGACGACGATCAGTCGATCTACGGCTGGCGTGGGGCGAAAATCGAGAACATCTACCAGTACAGCGACGACTTCCCGGACGCCGAAACCATTCGCCTGGAGCAGAACTACCGCTCCACGGCCGGGATTCTCAAGGCCGCCAACGCCTTGATCGCCAACAACACCGGGCGCCTGGGCAAAGAGTTGTGGACCGACGGCGGCGAAGGCGAGGCAATCAACCTGTACGCCGCCTTCAACGAACACGATGAAGCGCGCTACGTGGTGGAAACCATCGAAAGCGCCCTGAAAACCGGCCTGGCCCGCAGCGATATCGCGATTCTTTATCGTTCCAACGCCCAATCGCGGGTGCTGGAAGAGGCCTTGCTGCGCGAGCGCATTCCGTACCGTATCTATGGCGGCCAGCGCTTCTTCGAACGTGCTGAAATCAAGAACGCCATGGCCTACCTGCGTTTGCTGGAAGGTCGCGGCAACGATGCGGCGCTGGAGCGGGTGATCAATATCCCGGCCCGCGGCATCGGCGAGAAGACCGTCGAGGCCATTCGCGACCATGCCCGCCACAGCGATGTGTCGATGTGGGAAGCCATGCGCCTGCTGATCGCCAACAAGGGCCTGACCGGCCGTGCTGCCGGTGCCTTGAGCGTGTTTGTCGAGCTGATCGAGAACCTGGCCGCCAAGTGCATGGACATGCCCCTGCACCTGATGACCCAGACCGTGATCGAGCAGTCCGGCCTGATCGCCTACCACGAAGCGGAAAAAGGCGAGAAAGGCCAGGCCCGAGTAGAAAACCTTGAGGAACTGGTCAGTGCCGCCCGCGCGTTCGAAAACAACGAAGAGGACGAAGACCTGACGCCACTGGCGGCATTCCTCGGCCACGCTTCGCTGGAAGCGGGCGACACCCAGGCTGACGAGCATGAAGACAGCATCCAGCTGATGACCTTGCACAGCGCCAAGGGCCTGGAGTTCCCGTACGTGTTCCTGGTGGGCATGGAAGAAGGCCTGTTCCCCCACAAGATGAGCCTGGAAGAGCCCGGCCGCCTGGAAGAGGAACGCCGCCTGGCCTATGTGGGCATCACCCGGGCGATGCAGAACCTGGTGATGACCTACGCCGAAACCCGGCGCCTGTACGGCAGTGAGACCTACAACAAGGTGTCGCGCTTCGTACGTGAAGTGCCGAAAGGGCTGATTCAGGAAGTGCGCCTGTCCAACAGCGTCAGTCGCCCGTTCGGTGGCGGCCAGCAGCAGAACTCCAGCAGCATGTTTGCCGGTTCTGAAATTCCCGAGACGCCGTTCAGCCTTGGCCAGCACGTCAAGCATGCGGTCTTCGGCGAGGGCGTGATCCTCAACTTCGAAGGCTCCGGTGCCCAGGCTCGGGTGCAGGTGAACTTCGCCGAAGGCAGCAAGTGGCTGATGATGGGTTACGCCAAGCTCGAAGCAATCTGAAACAACTGCAGAACATGAAGGATGTTGGCCCGCCCTTGTATTTGGCAACGGTGGGGCCAATATCTGTACTAAGTCCTACAGACGATTCGGTATTGGCCCTACGCAAAAGCCCGAAACATTATGCCGCTGGCCACTGCCAACACACCTGTGCAACATGGCGCGCGTGCAATCCACAAATGGGAATTCCCTTTATGAAACGTTTTCTTAGCATCGCCATGGCGTTGTGCATCGGCCTGACGATGAGCCTCGACGCCAACGCCAAGCGCTTCGGTGGCGGCAAATCCATGGGTTCGGCGCCGAGCCACCAGACCAGCCAAATGGCCCCTGCCGCCGGCGGCATGGGCGGCGCAGCTGCGACCGCGGGTGCTGCCGGTGCCGCAGGCGCTGCTGCCAAGGCTGGCGGTGCTTCGCGCTGGTTGGGCCCTCTGGCCGGTATCGCGGCCGGTGGCCTGCTCGCCTCCATGTTCATGGGCGGCGGCTTCCAGGGCATGCAGATCTTCGACATCCTGATCATGGCGGTCATCGCCTTCCTGATCTTCCGCTTTATCGCCGCCCGTCGTCGCAAGCAGCAGGAGCACATGGCTCCAGCCGGCGCGCCGATGCAGCGTGAAGTGTTCGAACAGAAGCCTGCTGCCATGGGTTCGATCTTTGGGGGTTCGGCCGCACCTGCCGCTCGTCCGGTGATCAATGCGCCAGCTTGGTTCAACGAAGAGCGTTTCGTCGAAGCCGCTCGTGGCCACTTCCAGGCGCTGCAGCAACACTGGGACGCCAACGAAATGGACAAGATCGCCGAGTTCGTGACCCCGCAATTGCTGGAGTTCCTCAAGCGCGAACGGGCTGACTTGGGCGACGGCTTCCAGTCGACCTACATCGAAGACCTGAAAGTGCAGCTTGAAGGTGTGGATGACCGCGCCGACAAGACCATCGCCACCCTGACCTTCAGCGGCGTATCGAAGACCTCGCGGTTCGACCAGGGCGAAGTGTTCAGCGAAAGCTGGAACATGGAACGTCCACAGGGCGAAAACCAGCCTTGGCTGGTCGCCGGTATCCGCCAGAACGGCTGACCCCTGCACGCTTTGAGTGCGCTGTAACAAAAACCCCGGACTTGTCCGGGGTTTTCTATTTCACGGTTGCACTTATAGCGAGCTACTGTATAAAACGCCCCTATAAACCGCGCCATCTAGCAAGAGGATCCCGGCCGTGGAAGAAGTTATCGAACAATTGCGTGAAGCCAACGAACCGGTACCGGTTCCTCTGGAGCTGCCTGACGAAGACCAACTGGTGGAGATTGAAGAAGAACTCTTCATCAATATTCCATTCGTCTTCAAAGAGTTTCTGCTGACCGTCAGCGATGTGGTCTATGGCAGCCTTGAGCCGGTGACAGTGACCGACCCGGGCTCACACACCTACCTGCCTGACGTGGCCTCGACCGCCTGGGATCTGGGTGTACCGCGCGAATTGATCCCGATCTGCCAGGACGGCGACGATTACTACTGCGTCGAAGAAGACGGCACCGTGGTGCTGTGGTCCGGCGAAGAAGAACTCGTCACCGAAGAAACCTGGGAATCGG
>Ga0207713_1002417_pt1 | contig 13636 bp, 16 predicted proteins | sample KBSS64metaG_FD_184404 | JGI IMG/M metagenome (GOLD analysis project Ga0207713, IMG submission 184404) | Switchgrass rhizosphere microbial communities from Kellogg Biological Station, Michigan, USA - KBS S6-4 metaG (SPAdes) (version 2) | ecosystem: Host-associated > Plants > Roots > Rhizosphere >...
CTGCTGAAGACCCACTTCGTAGTCGCCGGTCGCAACCACGGACGCCACCGGAATCTTCGGGATCATCCTCGCCCTGGTTTTCACCTGTTCCTCGATGCCGAGCCGCTTGAACAACTCGCGCTCGACATAGACGCCGCTCGCGCTATCCGAATACGCGATCGACCGGGCATGCAGCAGGGTTTGCCTGAGCGCCGCCCGGACGCATGACCGACCGCACGCGTGAGGCGGCTCTTGCACCGGCCCACCGCACAGGCGTTACGCAAACGGGGCCACGCGAAAAGTGCATTTTTTCCAAGTATTGATGTTCCACCGTTATCAATGCACATGGATGAAAACGTGGCATCACCGGCCACGTTCCTCGCGGCTGCCTGTCGGGGCAATCGAGTCAGCGGTCAAAGCTATGAAGTGACTTCAGTTGATGGTCCGCTGCGGGCGAATCAAGGGACATTCGACGTTTGCCGAAGACCGTCCGTTCAGGGTCGATCGGAATTTTTTTGTATATCGCCTCGATATTGCTTCCAGCTTTTGCCGAACTCGATAGCGCGCATAAGCTGCTCTGGTGGAAGGGTCATAGCGTCTTGGCGATGGGTTGGCTGGGCATATTCAATTTTCAGTTCGCGTGGTTTGGCGATCGGGTAATCGCACCTGGAATTTCGGGCCGCGATGCTTCAGGCTCACAAAACGTGGTGTGCCGTTATTTCGTTCTTGCTTTCCCTGACTCCTTACCTTAAAGTAAGGATTATTGGAGGTGTCACCATGACAACAGCAACTCTCACTTCGAAGGGCCAGGTTACGATCCCCGTGGACGTCCGCAATCAGCTTGGCCTGCAGTCGGGAGACCGGATCGAATTCAGCTTCAACGAGGCGACCGGCCGGTACGAGGTCTATCCGGCCACGCGCTCGCTTGCGTCGCTCAAGGGCATCGTGAAGAAGCCTGCTAAACCGGTGTCGGTCGAAGACATGAACCGGGCCATCGCGGAACAGGGAGCATCCGCGCGATGATTGGACTGGATACGAACGTGCTGGTCCGCTACTTCGCCCAGGACGACGCCGTGCACTCGAAGAAGGCGACGGCGCTGATGGAGTCCCTATCGGCCGAGAGGCCGGGGTACGTTTCGCAGGTCGCGCTGGTCGAAGTCGTGTGGGTGCTCGGACGTTGCTACGGCGTCGAGCGCGAGCAGATGAAGGACATCATTGACTCGATGATCGGCACCAAGGAACTGGTCGTTGAAGGCGCTGACACGGTGCGAAAGGCACTTCGCGTTTTCGCCGCATCTGCAAAGTCGGACTTCGCGGACTGCCTGATCGAGCGCTCGGGGTATGTAGCCGGATGCGAATACACGGCTACTTTCGACGTGGCGGCCTCGAAGGTCGCGGGGATGCAGTTGATCAAGTAATCACGGCGCGAACTGATAAACGGGAAAACGTGACGATGGAGCTTCTTGACTTACGCGCGTCGTCGTGAGCTTCGTTGTCGGCTCAAAGACGACTGTTGAGCGCGATTCGTTGGACCTGTCTGCACCCGGCGACTCATACATCATGAGTAAGGAAAAGCCGTCAATGCTCGCAGAACAACGTCAATTCCTTTCTCTCTCATTCATCGAAGGCCTGCGCCGACCATGCGATTGGATGCCAAGGCCGCGCATACAGCGTTCCGCCGCATCGCGCACGGGACGCTATCAAGCCAGCGCCGGATCACGCTCAAGACGCCGTTTCCGCCGCGAGCGCCCGCCCCGATACGCATCGCAAATGCGCTGATCGCCGAGCAGTTCTTTCATGGTGGCGGACACCACCACACGGCCCGTCACAACTAGCGCCGCGCTCGTTTCGTGCGCGCTGTAGTTCGACGTACTTTTTGTGCAGGTTCGCTTCGAGCCGGCTCCACCGGATTCTGCGCCGCGGCCGCCATGATCCACTTTCTGAATGCGATGACTGCGGCATCGTCCGCGCGATCGGTGTTCACGACCAACGTGTAATCGGGTCCGCGCCAGGCCGGCTCTGATATCGGACACACTAGACGCCCTGTTGCGATCTCGCGCTCGATGAGCGGCAGCGACGCCAACGTCACGCCGAGGCCTTCGGCGGCGGCGCCCAGTTGAAGAAAAACATGATCGAAGTCGAGATGGCGGGCGCCGCGCAGGCCCGGTGCGCCGGCCTCCCGCAACCAGTCGGACCAGGCCGTGCGAGTGCTGGTGGAATGAAGGAGCGTGTGATGTCGCAAATCGGCGACCGTCCTGATCGGATGGCTTAGCAGCATCGCCGGGCTACAGGCGGGCAGACGCAAGTCGGGCATCAGCGTCGTTGACACGAGGCCCGCCGCGTCCTCGGGTCCCGAGCGCACGCCGACGTCGAATGCATCACCGACGTAGCGCAACTTGCGTGAGGTTGTAGAGAGCCGCACATCGATGTCCGGGTAGCGGGCCTGAAAATCCGCCAGGCGCGGTATGAGCCAGCACAAAGCGAAGCTCGCCAGCGCATTCACGCGCACGACCCCCGTTATACGACGCGTAATGGATTTGTGACGCAGCCGGGTGACCGAGCTGCCCAGGCGCGCAAATGCACCTTCGACATCATTGAGCAGAGCAGCGCCCTCGTCCGTAGGCACGACGCCACGCGAGCGACGCTCGAAGAGCGGAACGCCGAACCAGTCTTCCAGCAATCGAATCTGTTTGCCGACCGCCCAGTGCGTGACGTGCAGATCGCTCGCCGCAGCCGCGAAACTCCCGAGGCGGGCGACCGCCTCGAAGTGCCGCAACGCATTCAACGGGGGCAACTTGTCCACGTCTTTCCTTGTGCGTTTGTCTGTGTCCATAAGGTGACTTTTTCTCCCGTCTGACTCAATTTTACGTCAGTTGTGGCACGTTCTAGGCGAACCTAGACTATGGGGTGCCCTGTAACAAAACGCTCGAGTTGTCGCCGAGACTCGCGCTTCCGAATTTCGGTTGAACCGTGAGACTTTTCTCTTTCTCCACTCCAACGACGCGCGTCGCCGACGGACCCGATCAATCGACCTCCGTGTCACGCACGCGCGTGTTATGGCTCTCGTGCATGGCGCACGCGCTGCACGACGGGTACACCGACATGATCTACGCCTTGCTGCCTGTCTGGCAGGCGGACTTTGGACTCAATTACGGTGCCCTGGCGATGTTGCGCGCCATCTATGCGGGCACGATGGCAACGCTGCAATTGCCCGCCGGACGCCTGGCGCGCACATTGGGCACCCGCGCGACGCTTGCGTTCGGCACGTTGCTGGCCGCGTTGGGCTATGCCATCGCAGGCATGTCCGGCACCCTGCTGGGCTTATGCGTCGCGCTCGCCATCTCGGGAAGCGGTTCGAGCACACAGCATCCGCTGGCTTCGGGAGCCGTCTCGCGCGTGTATGGACGCAACGCTCGACGGCCGCTCAGCGTCTACAATTTTTCAGGCGACCTCGGAAAATCCGCGCTTCCGGCGGCTATCTCGCTTCTGATTACCATCATGCCGTGGCGCCATGCGCTTTGGGCCATGTCGACCGTTGGCGTTTTAGTCGCGGCAGTGATTGCACTTTTTCTCCCATCGGTTCCTCGGGACGAGTCTTCCATCGAGGAAGCGTCGAGCCACAACAACAACGGTTCGCGAGCGGGCTTCTCACTGCTGTTCACGATCGGCGTGCTCGACACCGCCGTGCGCATGGGGCTATTGACCTTCCTGCCCTTTCTCCTGAAAACGAAAGGCATCTCGCAACCGATGATGGGCACGGCGCTCGCGCTCGTCTTCATCGGTGGCGCCGCCGGCAAGTTCGTGTGCGGCTGGCTCGGCGCGCGCGTGGGCGTCATCGGAACCGTGCTCGCAACCGAAGGCGGTACGGCGGCGTTGATCCTTGCCGTGACTTGCCTGCCACTGGCGCCCGCTCTGATCGTGTTGCCGCTGCTTGGCGTGATGCTCAACGGCACATCGTCGGTGCTTTACGGAACGGTGCCCGAGCTGACGTCGGTCGAGCGTACCGAGCGAGCGTTCGCGCTCTTTTATACCGGCACCATCGCTTCGGGGGCACTCGCTCCGGTTGCCTACGGTCTTCTGGGCGACCGCATCGGCGTACTCGGCGCCACGCTTGCGACCGCGGCCACGGCGCTGGCCGTCTTCCCACTGGCGCTTGCGCTTCGTCCGCATCTGCGCAAGACGTGATCTCGTTCGGGACGCGCTCGTCGGTCATTTAGCCCAGTCAGCACGCATTTCGATAGAGGTCGCCACACGAGTGAAAGCATCGCGCAAGCGTCAGTGCAGCCTGAATCATCATTTCACCATCACGTGGAGGTTCGCCGGATGAATACTGTTTCGCAAGCCCCGTTGATTCTGATAACCGGGGGAGGCCGTGGCGTGGGCGCGGCGACCGCGCGGCTTGCCGCCGCACACGGTTACGATGTGGCGATAAGCTTCGTCTCCAACGAGTCTGCCGCCCTTGCGGTGGCGGCCGATGTGGAAGCGCTCGGGCGACGGGCTTTACCCATGCGCGCGGACAGCGCGGACCCAGAACAGGTCGCTCAGCTTTTCGCCGCGATCGACCGAACGTTCGGCCGGATCGATGTGCTGGTGAACAACGCCGCGATCATTGCGCGGCAGTCCCGGCTAGAGGATCTCGAATTCGAGCGGATGCAGCGTATCTTCGCGGTCAACTCGATCGGCCCCATTCTCTGTGCGCAGCAGGCGGCAAAGCGCATGTCGTATCGTCACAATGGGCGGGGCGGCTCCGTCATCAACATCTCATCGGCATCGGCCCGGCTCGGTAGCCCGAACGAATACGTCGACTACGCTGCGTCGAAGGGTGCCGTCGAAACCTTCACCACCGGTTTTGCAAAAGAAGTCGCGCGGGATGGGATACGCGTCAACTGCATTCGCCCTGGGCACATCTACACTGACATGCATGCCAGCGGCGGCGAGCCGGGACGGGTGGAGCGCGTCAAGGACTCGATCCCCATGGGAAGAGGCGGTCAACCCGAAGAGGTCGCGCGGGCGATCCTATGGCTGGCAAGCGCCGAGGCTTCCTTCATCACCGGCACGTTCCTCGATGTCACTGGCGGCAAGTGAGCAACAGGGTGCGGCGCCGGGCGCTTCCCTCGGCGAACCGCATGACGCAAATAAAGACGGGCCCGGATAAATCGCTGTGGCTGAACCTGCTAACCTGATTGCCCTGGCCGCGAACCGATCGCCGTCGACGCCCCGTGGTCCTGTCAACCGAACTACCGATGCCGCCACTGTTTCGCCGTCTATTGCTGCTGTTGCACGCGTTGCGTTACGGCGCGCGCCTGCTCTGGCTGGCCGCGCCGTCCGAGCACAAACTGCACTGGCTGATCCAGTTGATCGTCCGCATGCAGGCCTCCGGGCGCCGCGTCGAACGCCTGCACGACGTGCTGCCGGCTCTCGGACCGCTCGCGAGCCGCTTCGCGCGGACGCTGGCCGAACGGCCCGAACTCGCAACGAGCACCTTGCACGACGCCATCGACGCAATCGATCACCTCGAAGCGCCGCTGCCACCGCCTGAATCGGAACAGGCTTTGACGCGCGCATTCGGCCGTCCGCTCGCCACGCTGTTCAGCGCCGTGGATCTGGTGCCGGTGCGCGGCGGCTTCGCCGAACAGACTCACTTCGCGCGGCTCCTCGCGCCGATCAACGGCCATCGCGAAGTGGCGATCAAGCTGGTGCGCGCCGATCAACTGCAACAGATCGTCGACGAACTCGCGCTGTTGCGCTGGGTCGCGCGCTGGCTGGAGAAGATGTCAGGCAGCGCGCGCCGCCTGCAATTGCGCGCGCTGGCGCAGACGTTCACCGACGACATCCTGCGCCGCTTCGATCTGCGCGCCGAAGCCGCCAATCTGAGTCAGACCGGCCATCATTTCGACGGCGACGCGCGCATCGTCGTGCCGAGCGTCATCTGGGATCTGTGCACGAGCCACACGCTGACGATGCAGCGCATCAGCAGCTTGCCGGCCAGCGACCTGACCGCCCTGCGCGCGCATCACGTCAAGCTCGCGCCGCTGGCCGCGCATATCGTCGAGGTGGTGACGGAGCAGGCGTTCGAGCACGGCTTCTTTCACGCGACGCTCGATGCGCGCCGGGTGCGTGTGAGCATCGAACCGGACACGCTCGGGCGTCTCGTGCTCGCGGAGTTTTCGATCATGTCGAGTCTATCGACCGGTGAGCGCGAGTTCTTCGTGCATGGCGCGACCGCCCTGTTCGACCAGGACTATGGCCGGCTGGCCGAACTGCATCGCGACGCCGGGCACGTTCCCCACGACACGCGCGCGGACCTGCTCGAGGCCGAGTTGCGCACGCGCGCCGAAGCGCATTTCGCCGCCGCGCCGGCAGACCGCTCGGCGGGTTCGCTGTTTCAGCATCTGCTGCACGTCGTACAGCCGTTCGACGGCGTCGTGCCCACGCGTCTCGCCACCGCGCAGCGCTCCTTTCAGCAGGCGGAGACGTTGGCGCGCGCGCTGCATCCGGGCGTCGATAGCTGGAACATCGCACGCGGCGTACTCGCGGACATTGCGCGGCGCGACGTCGATCATCGCGGCTGGATCAAGCGCATCTCGCGCGAGTTGCCGCACCTCGCGCATATGCTGCCGCGCGTGCCGCAACTGGCGGTGCGCTATTTGCAGCATGAACACGACCGCGCCCGCACGCCACGGCAGAACGCTCAATTGATGGCGGATATCGGGCGGGAGTACCGTCGCACGCGGCTGCTGTTGTGGGCGTGTGTGTTGTGCGGCGCCGTGCTCGGCGCGGGCACGGCGCTGCTGGCGTGGTGGTGATGAGGTCGATGTAGATGGGATGAATGTGAGGGGCTGGGGCGCTTGGGGCTCTTCGTGTTCTTCGTGTTCTTCGTGTTCTTCGTGTTCTTCGTGTTCTTCGTGCTGTCGGTGCTGTCGGTGCTCTCGGTGCTCCTAGTGCTCGCCGTGCTCCTGGTGTCGCAAGAACCCTAGCCGCCGCAATCGCCGCGAGCGTATCGAACGCAACCGGTCCCGTAGCGGCTGCCGGTGCTGCAAAAGCTCACCCGCCGTCGAGACGAACAACCGATTGCAGCTTCGAACAAGACACGCGTCACGCATCCCGCGAAGATGGCGGTTTTTCACATCAAGCTTTCCGATGCTCGCTTCCCTGATCGCCGCCGTCTTCGTCGTATTGTGGTCGACCGGTTTCGTGGTCGCGCGGGCGATCACGCCCTACGCCGATCCCAATCTCTTTCTGCTGGCGCGCTTCGGCGGCACCGCGCTGATCTTCGCGCTTGCCGCCGTGGTAGCGCGCGCCGCCTGGCCGACCGGCCGCGATTTCGGCAAGCACCTGGTGGCGGGCGCGCTCCTGCAAGGCGTCTACCTCGGCGCCGGCTACTGGGCCGTCGCGCAGGGTTTGAGCGCCGGCGTGATGGCCTTGCTCGGCGCGCTGCAGCCGCTCGCGACCGCCGCCGTCGCGGCGCCGCTGTTCGGCGAGCGGCTTTCGCGGCGTGGCTGGGCCGGCATGGCGCTCGGCCTTGCCGGAGTGGCGCTGGTTCTCGAACCGAAGCTCGCATCGGCCGCGCCGCCCTCGCCTCATGGCGACGCGCCGCCGTGGCTGGTGGTGCTCATCTCGATCGGCGCGGTCGGCGCGATCACGGCGGGCACCTTGTTTCAGAAGACTTCGCTTGCCAGGGCGGACATTCGCAGCGCGAGCGCGGTGCAGAATTTCGGCGCGGCGCTCGTCGCGGTCGTGCTCGCGCTGACACTCGGCGAGCATCGGTGGATCGCGTCGCCCGTGTTGTGGACCTCGCTCGCCTGGGGGATCGTGATGCTCTCGGGCGTCAGCGTCACTTTGCTGGTGTGGATGGTGAGGCGTGGCGACGCGGCACGCGCCACCGCGCTGCTGTTTCTCGCCCCGCCGCTTGCCGCGCTCGAAGGTTATGCCGGCTTCGGCGAAACGCTGCTGCCGGTGCAGATCGCGGGTTTCGCGGTGGCGTTGCTGGGTGTGTTGCTGGCGCGGTCGTGAGGGGGCGGCTGAGTGCTGGCCGCGGCCGGGGCCGGGGCGCTCGTGAGAGATCGGACGGAGCGCTCGTCGCGCCAATGCGAGCATGAGTGCGGGTTGCCGCCAGTCGCGTCGACGCGGGCTAAAGCAAAGCGCTAGCCGCAAAGCGAAGCGATCGTGAAAATTCGAGTGGAGCGCCAACGGCACTCGCCCTATCGAGAGAATGCCCGCAGCCTCTTGCCACGCTGACGCGCTGACGGAAGTTCAGGCGCAGCGCTGGCCGAAGTTCGAGCGAAGCGCTGGCCGAAGTCGAGCGAAGCGCCGACCGAAGTTCGAGCGAAGCGCTGGCCGAAGTCGAGCGAAGCGCCGACCGAAGTTCGAGCGAAGCGCTGGCCGCGCCCTCGCCGGGCACGGGCCAACAATCGTTCAGCGCCTGGCCCGGTTCCAGCCGCCCACGAATATCAATCCGCCGAACTCGCCCCGGCCGGCACCTTGGCGAGTGCCTTGCCGCCTGGCGCCGGCGCCCACGCGGGACGGCTCTCGCGCTGCGAATCCACCACGACGATGTACCGCCCTGCCCACGGCGTCATCTGCCGATTGCTTTTCAGCACCCACAGCGATTTGCCGGATTCGGCCAACGCCGCATATTCGGCGTCGAGAATGCCGTAGTGGTCGAGAAACGTATTGAGCGACGCGGGAATCCGCACGCAACCCTTCGAGTGGCGAATGCCGAGCACCGGTTCGAGCCAGTCAGGATCGGTGGCGTGCATCTGCAGCCGCATCTCCGAGATGCCGCCCTTGCCCAGCCGCGCTGGCCCTGCGCCCAGCCGAAGTCGAAGATCCGCATGTCGCGCTGGCCGTAGCCGCGAATATGGTTGTCGTTCTGCGTGCCTTCGGAACGGAAATCCATGTTGGCGGGCGTATGTTCGAACACGCCGAGCGGCGTGATGAAGTGGTCGTACTCGCCGGGCCGTCCAGTCGAAACCGGCGACGCACCGATCATCTGCCAGGTGTCGGACGGCGTCGCGCGGAAATAGATGAACAACGCCTGCACGTTGGCATTGCGATCGACCAGCACGACATACTCGCCCGACAGGCCGCCCAATGTCTGCCCATCGAGCGCCGCTTGCAGACGGTCGGCGTAGGCGCGTTGCTCGACGGCCGGCACTTTGAGCCGGCGCGTCACCTGTTGCGCGAACGCGTCCCGCAAGGCAAACGCGCGACGCGGATCGATCACGCCGCCGGCATCGGGCGCCGTGACCGCCGACGCGTCGAAGAGAGGCGCGGGCCGGCTCGCCGGGAGCGGTTTCGATGCGGGCTTGGATCGTGGCGCGGGCGTCGATGCGGATACCGGAGCGGACGCCGATGCCGAAACGGACGCCGAAGCCGAAGCCGATGCCGATGCCGATGCCGATGCCGAAGCCGATGCCGATGCCGATGCGGATGCCGATGCCGCGATCGCGACGCCGCACGATAGCGCGCACGCGGCGCACAAACCGGCGACCGACGCACGCGCCAGGCAACGAAGCAAACGACCCGCGCGCATCGCATGCAACACAGACCACAAAGGCGCCATACACCACACTTCACGCCGACGAGCCACCGATACGAAAGTCATGCGGCCGAGTAGAGGCTGGCCAGGCCGATGCGGGTAGTTCATCGCGCAGTTGAGAAAAGCTGATTATTATTGACCGCCCAGTCGTCCACCGGATCGACGGCTCGCCGGCTCACGCGGCGCCTGCACTTCCGCGACGACACGCGGCATGAGCGGGCGTTGCCATACACGCCGTTCGACTGGCCGACGCAGGCAAGCGGGAAGTGACAGAGGATCGGAAATGCGAGGAAAGAATGTGTGCGCGGACACGCTGATCGAGCCGGCGTCTTGCCATGAACCGCATTCGGGAGATTCGCTTTCAGCCGCTCGATGAGCAACCGAACGCGCAACCGCGTGAACGACTCATTGAGCGGCCGGCGGCTCGTCGGTGAACAGATCCGCGCTTGCTTCGAGCGCCACGCCGCCCAACTGCTTGCCGTGAATCTGCCGCGCGATCACCTCGCCGACATAAGGCACTTGCGCGTCCAGCTCCACCGTGGCGTACGCGCCGGGCTTGCCGGCGTCGACCACCTCGATGTGTTTCGCGTAATGCCCCAACTCGTGCTTGAGGAATTCCCGCACTTCCTGCTCGCTGCACGATTCGGCAATGTTGCGCACGATCAGGTTCATGCAGTTTACCCTCGGCGTGCGCCGCGGCCCGTGCCGCGATCCGCGGTTTGCACGCGCACTGGGCGCAACGCGGCGCGCTGTTTCGCCTGAGCGGCGGCAAGTTCGCGGATCATTGCAGCACCAGCGGCGCCCAAAGCGGCCAATGACAAGTAGAAGGCAATCATGGAAATCTCCCCTGCGAAATTCGTCCTGTTTTCTCAGGATAGCCACAAGCGACCGCAAAAGCGATGCGACGCAGTGTCCGAAACGGACCTGACAATCCCGTCAATGCACTGTACCTGAATAAGCCGCGTCGAAAATAGCAAAACAGCTGTTCATTTAGCGGTCGAGGCGCGGCAAACGCATCGGATGCGACGCTCGACGCCACACCGATCCGCGGCGCGCATCACTGCGGCGTCCGGCGGGACATGCGCGAGAGGCCGCTGACCGTCGAGGTCAGTCCACCGCTTGCACGTTGGCCGCGCTCACCCACCAGGCGTTCTTGCCCTGCGGCAAGCGAACCAGCACCGCGGACGGATCGTCGACGCCGTCGTCGGCGATTTCGCACACCGCGAGGCCGTCGGGCAGACGCTTCACTTCGCCCGCGGCCTGGAACAGCGCGACGCGCTGCGCGTTCAGCGGCAGCAGTTGCGCACGCAGTTGCCGATACACGTCGAAGCTGATTGCCGCGGGCACATCGCCGCGAATTTGCAGCGCGTCGGCGTTGCCGCAACGGGCGGGCTCCGCGGCAAGCGCGGCAGTGCCGGCGAACAGGCAACCGAATGCAAACGCCACGGCGGCAAAGCGTGAATGGGTCATGATGATTCTCCGGGAATAAGTTGTGGCAGCGGAGCGCGAAGCACGCGAGCCATCGGTTGCGTGAGATGCGGGCATGGGAAGCGAACGGCGCCGGAAAACACGCGCGAACGAACACCCACGACGATGCGGATGAAAGCGCCCGGCTTCATGGCGAGCGGTCGCGCGCGGCGTCCCGCCCGGTGTCGCCGCCGGTGGCGACATCGAGCCGGCTCACGTCGCAAGAGGTTTGGCTGAAGCCCGAATAAACCACCGACCATTTACCGACGATCGCGGCTTGCGCTTCCGCGAGGCTCAGTTTGCCTTCGCAGACGCAGCGCTTGAGCATCACCGCCGCGCGCGCCTTGCGGCGCTCACCCTCACGGCCCGCCCACGGCAGGAGATCGAGATTGGCGGGCGCGTCCGGCGAGCCGCCGAGGACAATGGGCACGCGTCTGTCGAGTGCGAAATCGGCGCCGTCGTCCGCATCGATACCTCGCGCGGCGAGCATGCGGTCCTTGTGCGCCAGCATTGCTTCGAACGGTGGCGCGACCGTGTGCGCATAGCCGGGCCGGCAGATCGTCTCGCCTACTGATTCCTGCCTGACCCGCTCGTCGAGCATGCCGGCGTCCTGCGCGCGGGCCGCGCCCACGTGCAAGGCGAGCACCGTGGTCAAGCCAAGCAGGAGCGCGACGCGCGTCTTGCGAACGGAATGGGCGGCTTCACGCCGGCGCGCGAGGGTGCGCGCAATCGCCCCGTTTGTGTTCGTCCTATTGATCGAGTCGCGGAACCGGTTGCCGCGACGTATGTCTGCAATGCCTGGGTTCATTCGTGCACGCGCCGGCAGCGGCGCGCAATAGTTCAATTCGCGGGGCAATTAAAACACATTCAATAGGCAGGCGTGGAAAAGGCCGCGCCTGCGGCGAGGCGCGCGGCACGCCGCCGCATGCCGCCGACGCCGCCGCGCCCCCGGCCAGGCGCTACTTCGCCACACGCGCCTGCAACGCGCGAATCCGTCCGAGCGCCTGCGTGTCGGACACCGTCGCCTCGTACATGTTTGCGAGGTCGGCCTTGAGCGCGGTGCGAGAGCCGCCGTCGAGATAGATCATGTGCCCCGACGGATAAAACCGCGCCGACAGATTCTGCCGGACCTGCTGGCTGAGAAGCGGCATTTGCTGTAAATCGAGCACGGTCTGATAGAACGGCGTGACGTAGTCGTAGAAGCCGTTCGCCGACAACACCTTCAGATCGGGGTTGAGCGCCATCACGGCGGCGAGGTCGCCGGCGGTGTAAAGAACGACGTTGCCCTTCGCGTCGACGCCCTTCTGTTCGCCGGTGGGATCGATGTGACCGAAGTCCCAGTACTGGAAGGCCTGATCGTTCAGGTCGGTGAACGACGAATTCGACGTGTATTTCAACTGCTCGTTCAGATACACGTTCCACATGGTCGTATAGACGCCGCTGACCGCCGTCATGGTCGGATCGTTGCCGCCGGAATTCGGGTCGACCTTGCCGGCAATGCCGGTGTCGATCGCGGTCACGCGGCCGTCGTATGCGCCGAGCGCGAGGCCTTGCGATTTCAGCAGCGTGGTGAGGAAAAGAGAATTGCCGCGGCTGTCGTACGACGTGATGTCGAGGCTCCAGGCCAGCAAGGTGGTTTTGTCGATGCCGGTGTATTCGCTCAGCTTTTCGACGATCGCCGAATCGGTGGTCGGAAATTTGCGCAAGGCCGCCAGATAATCGGTGCGCGCGAATTGCGCAACCTCTTCGGCGAACGCGCCGAGATCGGTCGGCCGTGGCGCGATGCCGAGCTTCTTGTGATAGCACGCGTCCGCGGCGGCCGTGGGCAGCGTGCCGACAGGATTGCCGGATTGCGTGTAATCGAGAATCGACGATTGCAGCGTGATGCCGTTCAGGTCGACGCCGTCTTCGTGCAGCCGGTAAGCCAGCACGCAACTGCGCGCCGTGCCGTAAGACTCGCCGAACAGATACTTCGGCGAATTCCAGCGGTTGTGTTTGGTGAGAAAACGCTTGATGAACTGCTTGATCGAGTCGGCGTCCTGGTCGACACCCCAGAAGTCGCGGTTCTTCTTCGGCGCGATCGCGGCCGAATAACCGGTGCCGACGGGGTTGATGAACACGAGGTCGCTCTTGTCGAGCAGGCTGTCGGGATTGTCCTCCATCGAGTACGGCGCGGGCGGCGTGAAGCCCGGCATCGACGTCCTGATGCGGCGCGGCGCGAACGATCCGAGCAGCACGAACACCGAGGACGAACCCGGCCCGCCGTTATAGAAGAAAGTCACCGGGCGGGTTTCTTCCTTCTGGTTGTCCTGCGTGAACGCAACGTGGAACATTCTGGCGACGGGCTGCGAACTGCTCGGGTCGACGATCACCAGGTGCCCCGCCGTTGCCGTGTACTTGATCGTGTTGCCGCCGATGGTGACCAAATGGTGCGTGACAGCCGCGGTCTCGGCGGTTTCGGTGACGGCGTCGTCCGGCCCGTTGCCATAAGCGATCGGATCGAAGAATGGCTGGTCGCCGCTTTTACGCGACACGCCGGCGGCCGCCGGCGTGCTCAGGCCAAGAGAATCGTGCGACGACTGCGGACTAACGGAAGCCGGCTCGGTATTCGTCATGATCGCTCCAAGGGTTCGTTCACGCTGGTGTCTC
>Ga0207713_1002419_pt1 | contig 13632 bp, 11 predicted proteins | sample KBSS64metaG_FD_184404 | JGI IMG/M metagenome (GOLD analysis project Ga0207713, IMG submission 184404) | Switchgrass rhizosphere microbial communities from Kellogg Biological Station, Michigan, USA - KBS S6-4 metaG (SPAdes) (version 2) | ecosystem: Host-associated > Plants > Roots > Rhizosphere >...
CTCCGACGAAAAAGTCGCCGAATACGAGCGCAGCGCCTGCCCGACCTGCGGTTCGTGCTCCGGCATGTTCACCGCCAACTCGATGAACTGCCTGACCGAGGCCCTGGGTCTGGCATTGCCTGGCAACGGTTCGACCCTGGCCACCCACAGCGACCGCGAGCAGCTGTTCCTGCAGGCTGGCCGCACCATCGTCGAGCTGTGCAAAACCTACTACCGCGACAACGATGATTCGGTGCTGCCGCGCAACATCGCCAACTTCAAGGCCTTCGAAAACGCGATGACCCTGGACATCGCCATGGGTGGTTCGACCAACACCATCCTGCACCTGCTGGCAGCCGCCCAGGAAGCCGAGATTGCGTTCGATCTGCGTGACATCGATCGCCTGTCGCGAAAAGTGCCGCAGCTGTGCAAGGTCGCGCCGAACATCCAGAAGTACCACATGGAAGACGTGCACCGCGCCGGCGGCATCTTCAGCATCCTCGGCTCGCTGGCCCGTGGCGGCCTGCTGCACACCGACCTGCCGACCGTGCACGCCAGGTCCATGGAAGAAGCCATCGCCAAGTGGGACATCACCCAGACTGACGACGAAGCGGTTCACCACTTCTTCAAGGCAGGCCCGGCCGGCATCCCGACGCAGACGGCGTTCAGCCAGTCGACCCGCTGGGAAACCCTGGACGATGACCGCGAGAACGGCTGCATCCGCAGTGTCGAGCACGCCTATTCGCAAGAAGGCGGCCTGGCCGTGCTGTACGGCAACATCGCGCTGGATGGCTGCGTGGTGAAAACCGCCGGTGTGGACGAATCGATTCACGTGTTCGAAGGCAACGCGAAGATCTTCGAAAGCCAGGACAGCGCCGTGCGCGGTATTCTCGCTGACGAAGTGAAAGCCGGCGATATCGTCATCATCCGTTACGAAGGTCCGAAAGGCGGCCCGGGCATGCAGGAAATGCTCTACCCGACTTCCTACCTGAAATCCAAGGGCCTGGGCAAAGCCTGTGCGCTGCTGACCGACGGCCGCTTCTCGGGCGGTACTTCGGGCCTGTCCATCGGCCACGCTTCGCCGGAAGCCGCTGCCGGTGGCGCGATTGGCCTGGTGCGCGACGGCGACAAGGTGCTGATCGACATTCCGAACCGTGGCATCAACCTGCTGGTTTCTGATGAAGAGCTGGCCGCACGCCGCGCCGAGCAGGACAAGAAAGGCTGGAAACCGGTCGAGTCGCGTCCACGCAAGGTGACCACCGCGCTCAAGGCCTACGCCCTGCTCGCGACCAGTGCCGACAAAGGCGCTGTGCGTGACAAGGCCATGCTGGACAAGCTGGTGCCGTAAACGGCGTTTAGCGCAGCAAACAAAAAGCCCGGCAGTGATGCCGGGCTTTTTTTCGCGCTCTGAAATGGAGTGGGTGTACACGAACCTGATAAGAGGTGCGCCTCCCTGTGGGAGCGAATTCATTCGCGATGCGGTGGTACATCCGACAAATCTCAATCGGATGTACGATTTTTCGCGAATGAATTCGCTCCCACAGAGGTATTGCGTCAAGCCAACTCCACAGCCCCATCAACCAGCACCTGAATGCTGCCCTGCGAGCAAAATTCGACGCGCCCCTGCACCCCATAAACATCAGCAAGCAATCCTGGCGTGAGGATTTGCCCAGCGCTGCCAAAGGCAAACAACTGCCCGTCCCGCAACACGGCAAGCTGATCGGCATGCCGCGCCGCGAGGCTGATGTCATGCAGCACCACCACGGCAATCAATTGATGTTCACGCACCATGTCACGCACGCTGGCCATGACCTTGAGCTGGTAATTCAGGTCCAGCGCGCTGGTCGGTTCGTCCAGTAGCATGACCGTCGGGCGGCGGGCGATGAGTTGCGCCAGGCTGACCAGTTGCCGCTGCCCGCCAGATAGCCCGTTCAACAACTGATCGGCCAGATGGGTGATGCCGATTCGCTGCAACGCCCGATACGCCTCGCGCAAACAGCCTTCGCTGGACAAGGGCATACCATTGAAAGCCCCTGCCCTCAGCGCCGCGATCACGCTTTCCATGACGCTGAGCGACAGCCCCGGCGGCAGGTTCTGCGGCATGTAGGCGATCTGCCGTGCGCGCTCGGCGATGGACACATCATTCAGCGCACGGCCCTGGAGGCTGACGTCCCCGCTCATCTTTTCCAGCCCCGCCACCGCACGCAGCAAGGTCGACTTACCTGCGCCATTCGGGCCGATCAGCGCAGTCACGGTGCCCGGTTGCAGCTCCGGCAACGACAGGCCGCGGACCACCTGACGCCGCCCGTAACTGACGCAGGCATCACGCACGCTCAGGCCACTCATAGCTGCCTCCCGCGCTTGAACACTAGAAACACAAAAATCGGCACGCCGACCAACGCCGTCACAATGCCTACCGGCACGATCACCCCCGGCATGATCAGCTTGCTGGCAATCGACGACAGCGACAGCAGCAACGCGCCGACCAGGGCGCTGGCCGGAAACAGAAAACGCTGATCTTCGCCCACCAGGATCCTGGCGATATGCGGTCCCACCAGCCCGACAAAACCGATGGTGCCGACAAACGCCACGGCGGTGGCCGACAGCAGGCTGATCCGCAGCAGGGAAAACAGTCGCAGGCGACGCACATCGATACCAAAGCTCTGGGCCCGATCCTCGCCCATGCGCAGCAACGTCATGCGCGAAGAGGCGGCGAACGACATCGGCATCACCACCACCAAAACCAGCGCCAGCATCCCCAGCTTGTCCCAGTTGGCCCGCGCCACGCTGCCCAGGCTCCAGAACACCAGTTGTTGCAACACATCTTCGGTGGCCACCAGTTGCAGCAGCGCCACCAGCGCGTTGCAACTGAACACCAGCGCAATGCCGAACAGCACCAGGCTTTCCACCCCCGCGCCACGCAATCGCGACATGGCTTGAAGCAGAAAAACTGAGGCGCAGGCGAACACAAAGGCTGCGACCGTCACCGCTGCATTTCCCGACAGCCAGCTGAACGAAAGTGGAAACACGATCACCAGCGAGGCGCCCAACGCGGCCGCCGACGACACGCCAAGGGTGAACGGGCTGGCCAGCGGGTTGTTGAGGATCGCCTGCATTTCCGCACCGGCCAGCGACAACGCGCAACCCACCAGCACCGCCATCAGCGCGTAAGGGAGGCGCACGTTCCAGATGATGATGCGGTCGGTGATTGCCAGATGCTCGGGATGCAGCACGCCATCGAGTAAAGTGCCCAAGCTCATGCCGGACGGCCCGGTGGTCAGGTCGATGAGGACTGCGAGAACCAGCACGACCGCAAGCCCTGCCAGTAGCCAGAAACGCCGCGCCAGCAGGCGTCGATAACCTTGGGTGGCGGCTTCAAGACCTGCCGGAGCGTGCTCGGGCAGGCCATGTGCTTGAGAGGTCACTTCTGCTGATCGATCCAGTACTGGCCCGACAGCGGCGTTTGCAGGAACTGCTGGTTCATCTCGGCCATGGTCTGTTGTGGGTCCAGATCATTGAACTTCGCTGGGCTGATCCACTTGGCCAGGGCTTCGATGGCCAGGATGTTGTACGGCGAATTGTAGAAGTCATGCCACAGGCCATGGGCCTGGCCATTGCGGATCGGCCGCAGGTCCTTGAACTCGGGCCGCGCCAGCACCTTGGCGAACGCCGCTTGAGCCGGTGCCTGCTGCACACCCGCGCCCAGCAGCAGGCCCGGTTCGTGGTTGCCGGTGGCGATGTAGATGTCCGGATCGGCCTTGAGCGCGTACTCGACGCTGACGTCGCCCAGCGCCCCCGGCACCACGCCTTCGGCAATGTTGCGTCCGCCCACCAGCTTGATGATTTCACCCATGCCGCTCTTGCCCGTGGTATGCCCCGGAGCCTGCCAGGCGCCGGCCAGCAGCTCGAGGAAAACGCCCGGACGCTGGCTGTCGTCGACTGTGCCCACGGTGTCGATCACACGCTTGAGGTGCTGGTCGTAAAAGTCGATATAGGCGCCTGCTTCCTTGTCACGATCCAGCGCCCGGCCCAGCGCCATCATGCTGGTGCGGGTGCCTTCGACGGGCTTGATGCGAAAGTCCACGAACAATACCGGTATGCCCGCCGCTTCAAGCGTGTCGGCTACCGGGCTGTGCTCGGTCGGGCCATGGCCGGAAATACTGAACACGGCCAGGTCGGGTTTGAGGCTGAGGATTTCTTCAGCGCTGACGCTCTGCTCAGAGGCCTGGCCGATCAGTGGAATCTTGCTGACCTCGGGATACTTCGCCGCATAGGCGTTATAGGTGTTCGGGTCCAGCTTCTTCAGATCAGCCTGCCAGCCAACGATGCGCTTGAATGGCGCGTCGCGATCAAGTAGCGCAAACACGGAAATCAGCCGGCCTTCGCCCAGCACTACGCGCTGAACATGGTCGGACACCTGGACCTTGCGGCCCAACACATCGATGACCTCCTTGGCCGAAGCCAGCGGAACCTGGCCCAGACAGGCGCCCAACAGCAAGACCAGCGCAACGTTGCTGCGCATCGAGAGGAAAGTTTTGAACACGCACGTCTCCAGATTACAATGACTCGCATTTACAACGGCCAGTCTAAAGAGCAGCGCAGTTCGGGTCGGGTCAACTTTGTATTGGGGATGCAGGAATTCGCCGCCCACAACATTCCATTACATTTGCTCCGCCCGCGGGTTGGCTTTTTCGGTAGGACAGCGCCCGGCGGGCGTCTCGGCAAGGCTGCCCTTCTTCGACTCACAGGCACAGCGTCCCTTATGTCCAGGCAAGATCACGTTTTGATCGTCGATGACGATCCAGAAATCCGCCAACTGCTTGCAGAGTATTTGCGCGACGCGGGCTATCAGACGTCCACGGCGTGCGATGGCAAGGAAATGCGCCGCCGTCTTGAACTGAACGTCATCGACCTGATCGTGCTGGACGTGATGCTGCCCGGCGAAGACGGCCTGAGCCTGTGCCGCGAACTGCGCACCACCTCCAATACGCCGGTCATCATGCTCACTGCGCGGGGCAGCCTGATCGACCGCATCGTCGGCCTTGAAATCGGCGCCGACGACTACCTGCCCAAGCCCTTCGACCCACGCGAGCTGCTGGTGCGCATCAAGGTGGTGCTGCGTCGGGTGCAGAGTTTCCCCGAACGCGCCCGCGTCGACGAAACGCCGTTCGTGACCTTCGATGGCTGGCAGCTGGACACCCGCGCACGCCAGGTGCTGTCGCCACAGGGGCTGGTGATCAGCTTGGGCAACTCCGACTACCGGGTGCTGCGCTTGCTGTTGCAACATCCCAGTCGCCCGCTGAGCCGCGACTTCCTGCTCAACCACGTGTTCGAAAAGAACAGCACGCCGTTCGACCGCTCCATCGATGTCTGCATCAGCCGATTGCGCCAGCAACTGGACCCCAAGCTGATAAAGACCGTGCGCAACGAAGGCTACATGCTGACGGCAATTGATGTGACGAGCGCGTCTTGAGACTGCTGCCGCGCACGCTATACGGCCGGCTGGTCATCCTTCTTGTGCTCGGCATGTTTGCCTCTCAGATTGCCACCAGCAGCATCTGGTACGACCTGCGTCATAACCAGGTCCTGGAGATTCCCGCCCGCCTGATCGCCAGCCGCCTGGCCGATATCGTGCGCGTGGTCAAGACGGCGCCGGAAAACAGCGATGACTTTATCGAGCACCTGAGCAGTGACGATTTTCGGCTGCGCATCATCAATACCCCTGCGCCTCGACCGGCAGAGCTGAACAGCACTGACAAGGCCACCGAACGCTTGCTCAGCGATGTCATCGAGCGGCGCACAGGCACCGCCAGCGGGCTGCAATTACTGCAAGTGGTACTGGTCGACACACAAGGCCAGACGGCTGGCATCAGGACGCTGTTCGGCTCAAGCCCGGCGGCGGGCAAGTTTGATCTGCAACTGCAACTGCCGGACGGACGCTGGCTGAAGGTCCAGGCGCGCGAGGATCAGGGCTGGACCAGCCTGACCCCGGTGCAAGTGATGGTCGACTACTTCCTGCGGATCTACCTGGTGCGGATCATTCTGTTGGTGATTCTGGCCTTCTGGGCGGTACGGCTGGCCATTCGCCCGCTGACCGAACTGACCAAGGCCGCGCAGGCCCTGGGCGGGGACATCAAGCGCGCACCGCTGGCACTCGACGGCCCGCTGGAAGTTCGCCGTGCGGCCAAGGCGTTCAACAGCATGCAGCAGCGGCTGATCGCGAACCTGCGGGAGCGCACGCGATTTCTCGCGGCGATCTCCCACGACCTGCGCTCGCCCATCACCCGCCTGCGGCTGCGCACTGAAATGCTCGCCGACGAACAGACCCGGGAGCGCTTTCGCAAGGATCTGGAAGACATGGAGAACATGGTGTCGGCGACGCTGGAATTCGTCAGCAGCGGCGAGATCAACGAAAGCCGCCAGAGCGTGGATATCAACGCGCTGTTGCAAAGCCTGCAGGCCGACTTTCAGGACATGAACGCGCAGGTGGCCCTGCACGGCTCGGCGCTAAAACCGTTGCCTGCGTATTCGCGCAGCTTGAAACGCTGTGTGCAGAATTTGCTGGAGAACGCCATTCGCTACGGGCACCAGGCGGACATCTTCATTGAGGATCAGCCCGAGCGCTTGCGCATCGTGATCGCCGATCAGGGCCCGGGCATTCCGGAAGATCAGCTGGAGCAGGTGGTCGAGCCGTTCTACCGGCTGGAAAGCTCGCGCAACGCCGGTACTGGCGGTTATGGGCTGGGCCTGAGCATCGCCCACACCGTCGCGGCAGCCCATGAGGGGCGTTTGCAATTGCGTAACCGGGAAAGCGGCGGGCTGGAAGCGATTCTGGATTTGCCGCGGGTTTGAGCGGGATATTTCTGAGCGGCGCGGCTCTTTGTAGCAGTCCGGCTTGCCGGCGGCAGCGATCTTTAATCCGCCACCGCCGGCAAGCCGGACTGCTACAGGTGCATCAACCGCCCAAAAGCCGCAGTCAGCCTGCGGCATCAACGGTGTGGCTTACTGAATCTCGTCAGGCTTGACGATCACCCAGTTCTTGTCCGCCGTCACCGGCAACCCTTCCTTGGCCTGGGCCTCGGCGTTGGTTTTCATCATGCCGTTGAGCTGGGTCATGTACTTGTCCTTGCGATTGACCCACAAGTGAATCCCGCCCTTGTTGACGTCAACGCCGTGGAACAGCATGTAGCCGTCGCTGCTCGGGGTGTCGCCGCCCACCAGCACCGGTTTTTTCCACTGGTCGATGTAGGTCAGGATCGCCGCCTGCTTGCCGGCCATCCAGGTGGCGGGGGTCCACAGGTACGGCGTCAGTTCAAGGCCCAGGTTGGCCTTCTCGTCATACTTGCCGGCGCTGATCTGCTTGCGCGCGGTGGTCAGCTCGCCGGTGTCGCGGTTCTTCAGCAACGTGGTCACACCGATTACGTTCTGCGGTTTGACGTTGTAGCCGTACTTCGGATCGGACGCGACCATGCGCACCAATTCCTCGGAAGCGGCGGTCATCACATAGACCTCGATGCCGTTCTCCATCAGCTTGTTGTACAGCTCGGCCTGGCCGGTGAAGACCTTCGGCGGCTGGACTTCGAGGGTCTTGACCACGTCACCTTCGAAATAGGTGGTCGGCACCGGCTTGCCCGACGCCATCAGCTCGTCGACGTAGCCCTTGAGTTCCTTGAGGGTGAAACCCGAGAACACCTGCGCCACCCATGGGTAGCAGACCATGTCGTCGATTTCACAGAGGCGGTAGTAATAGCTGAACAGGCTTTCCTTGTGGTCGGCCGTGTCCTTGAACGGGATCAGCTTGAGGGAAGGATCGAGCTTCTCGCGGGTAATCAGCCCTTTGTTTTCCATGAACGGCAGCAGCGACTCTTCCAGGTCGTAGCGATAGCTGGTGTTGTCCATGTCGAAAACGGCGAAATTGCCCTTGTTGGCATTTGCCGTAATCATGGCGTTCAACTGCTTGGCGGCAGACTCGGGCCAGTGCTTGAGTTCGGTGGAAAACGCCTGCCCGGCAAGGCTCAGGCAGAGCGCGGTGGCCAACAGTTTTGGTACGAAGTTCATAACGGTTTCCTCCCCTTTATTCATTCGAGGAGGGACCGTACCAAAAAGCCATGACTGTTTGAAAACGTCAGCGACCGTGCGCGTTCTGATGGCGTCATGTTGCGCGCTGATCGCGACAGATGACACAAAAACGACATATTTGTTACGCAGCAACAAGCATCGCGAGCAAGCTCACTCCTACAGGATCTACGCAACCCCTGTAGGAGTGAGCTTGCTCGCGATGGCTTTTTAACTGCGCTCCCACACCTCAAAATTGTACGCAGGCTTGTCATCCACCGCCGGGTTTTCCACGTTGGAAACCAGCTTCCACTGCGCCTGATCGAACTCGGGAAACCACGCATCACCCTCAGGGCTCAATGCCACGCGGGTCAGGTACAAGCGGTCAGCGTGCTCCATGCCCTGTGCATAAAGCTGCGCGCCGCCAATCAGCATCACTTCATCGACGCCCTGCTCGCTCGCCCACTCTTCGGCGCGTACAACAGCAGCCTCAAGCGAGGTGAAGACTTCAGCGCCTTCCAGCTTCAGGTCGGTCTGGCGAGTCACCACGATGTTCAGGCGACCCGGCAACGGGCGACCGAGTGAGTCCCAGGTCTTGCGGCCCATGATAATCGGCTTGCCCAGGGTGGTGGCCTTGAAGTACTTGAAATCCCCCGGCAGATGCCAGGGCATGGAATTGTCGACGCCGATCACGCGGTTTTCACCGAGGGCGGCAATCAGGCTGAGGGGGAGATGTTTTTTCATGGCGGCGAGGATAGCAGAGTCAGTTGGCGATGGCGGTTGTCCAAGCACCACGAGCCCCTTGCCTGCGCGCTTGCGCGACAACGGTTATGCTCACCATTGATTTCACCAACGAGACGCCGCGTGACTGCACTGACCCCACTCGATGAACTCTGGCTGACCGAAGCCGTGCGCCTGCGTGAACAATATGCAGGGCCTCTTGAGGATGACGAAGCGACTCGCCGCGCCCGTGCCAGCGACGGTGACCTGCTCTTGCGTATCAAACACCGCGCCCTGTGGCTGGCCGAGCGCGACGGCATGCTCGCGGCCCTGCGTCACTGGAAACAGGGCGCTCGGGTTGCACTGATCCTGCTGGCCATCTTCGCCGTCGTCAGCGGCGCTGGCCTTGCATTTGCGGCGCTGGGCAATGGCCAGACACCGGTCAATGTGTTCTGGGCGTTGGGCAGTTTGCTGGGCCTTAACCTGATCCTGTTTATCGGCTGGGCGCTGGGGCTGGTCTTCGCGGGGGAAGGCGCTGCCAGCCTTGGGCGGCTTTGGCTGTGGCTCAGTGAAAAACTCGCCCGCGATGCCCAGGCCGCGCAACTGGCCCCGGCGTTGATTCTGCTGCTGCAACGCAAGCGCCTGAATCGCTGGCTGCTGGGCACCTGCGTCAATGGCCTGTGGCTGCTCGCTCTAACGAGTGCGCTGACCCTGCTGCTGTTGCTGATGGCGACCCGGCGATATGGCTTTGTCTGGGAAACCACGATTCTGGGCAGCGACACCTTCGTCAACATCACTCAAGGGCTCGGCACCCTGCCCTCCCTGCTGGGTTTCAGCGTGCCGAACGAAGCCATGATCCGCGCCAGCGGCGACACGGCACTGGTGATCGAAAACGCTCGTCAGTCTTGGGCAGCGTGGCTGGTGGGCGTGCTGGTGGTGTACGGCATTGCGCCTCGCTTGCTGCTCACGCTGTTGTGCTACGGCCGCTGGCGCAGCGGTCGCAAACACCTGACGCTGGACTTGAGCGAACCCGGATTCGTCGAGCTGCGCGAACGGCTGATGCCCAGCAGCGAGCGGCTGGGCGTCAACGATGCCGCGCCTGCCCAGTTACATCAGGTCACCAGCGGACCCGCTGCGGTGCAAAGCGAAGGCGCGTTGCTGGTGGCCATCGAACTGGACGAGCAACGCCCCTGGCCGCCCAAGCTGCCGAATGGCATTGCCGATGCAGGGGTGCTCGACAGCCGGGAATCGCGCCGCAACCTGCTCGACCAACTGACGCGCTATCCACCGGCACGCCTGGCGATTGCTTGCGACCCACGCCGCTCGCCCGATCGCGGCAGCCTTGCACTGATCGCCGAGCTGGCTCGCTGCGCCAGCGCCACCCGCATCTGGCTCCTGCCCGCACCGGTAGGTGAAGCGCTGGATGCCGACCGGTTGAGTGACTGGCACAGCGCGCTGCAACAGCAGGAACTGCACTGGGCCGACAGCGCGCCGCTGACCTGGCTGGAGACCGGACATGACTGACAAAGCCAGCAACCGCCCGCTGAAACTGGCGGTGGTCGGGCACACCAATGTCGGCAAGACCTCTCTGCTGCGCACCCTGACCCGCGACGTCGGGTTCGGTGAGGTGAGCCATCGCCCCAGTACCACCCGCCATGTGGAAGGAGCACGCTTGTCGGTAGACGGCCAGGCGCTGCTGGAGCTTTACGACACGCCGGGCCTGGAAGACGCCATCGCCCTGCTCGATTACCTCGAACGCCTTGATCGTCCAGGCGAGCGCCTCGATGGCCCGGCACGCCTGGCGCGCTTTCTCGACGGCAGCGAAGCCCGCCAGCGTTTCGAACAGGAAGCCAAGGTGCTGCGCCAGTTGCTGGCGTCGGACGCGGGCCTGTATGTGATCGACGCACGGGAGCCGGTGCTGGCCAAATACCGTGACGAGCTGGCCGTGCTCGCCAGTTGCGGCAAACCGCTGCTGCCGGTGCTGAATTTCGTCAGTAGCGCGCAGCACCGCGAGCCGGACTGGCGTGAAGCCCTGGCGCGCCTGGGGCTGCACGCGCTGGTGCGTTTCGACAGCGTCGCCCCGCCCGAGGATGGCGAGCGGCGTTTGTATGAAAGCCTGGCGCTATTACTGGAAAACTCTCGCGGCCAGCTGGAACGGCTGATTCTCGATCAACAGGCCCAGCGTGAAGTGCGTCGGCACAGTGCCGCAAGGTTGATCGCCGAATTGCTCCTCGATTGCGCGGCCTGTCGGCGCAGCGTCGCCAGCGAGCCCGACCAGGTGCAGCGCGCCGTCGACGACCTGCGCAAGGGCGTGCGCCAACGGGAACAGCGCTGCGTCGAATCGCTGCTCAAGCTATACGCATTCAGGCGCGAGGATGCTTCGGCCAGTGACTTGCCGTTGATGGACGGGCGTTGGGGTGATGATCTGTTCAACCCCGAGACGCTCAAATTGCTGGGCGTGCGCGTAGGCAGCGGCATCGCGGCCGGGGCGGCAGCGGGCTTGGGCGTGGACGTGCTGGTCGGCGGCATCACGCTGGGCGCCGCAGCGCTGGTGGGTGCTATCGCCGGAGGCGCCCTGCAGACCGCCCGCAGTTACGGCGGCCGGCTGCTCGGCAAACTCAAGGGTCAGCGCGAACTGACGGTGGACGATGCAGTGTTGCGCCTGCTGGCCTTGCGTCAGCGTCAACTGCTCGCAGCGCTTGAGGCGCGTGGCCACGCGGCGATGGACAGCATCAAACTGGACGCCCCGCAGGACAAATCCTGGCGCGAAGGCAAACTGCCGGACGCGCTGCACAAGGCACGGGCGCATCCACAATGGTCGTCACTCAACCCCCACGCCAGGCTGAACCATGCCGAGCGGCAGGAGCAGGTGGAGGTGTTGGCCAAGACAATTTTGGCGTAAACCAGCCCCTGTGGGAGCGAGCTTGCTCGCGAAGGCCGAGGCTTGAACACCAGAGATGTGTCGGATGTACCGGCCTCTTCGTGAGCAAGCTCACTCCCGCAGGGGTGAGGTCCGAGAATCCCCAAACCTCTATGTGGCCAACAGGGCCAGGGCCTTTTCCTTCAGGATTTTCAGATCGATCACCGGGACATTCAGCTCTTTCGCCATCTCGTCCCACTGCCGCATCCGCAGGCTCACGCCGCACAACGGGTCTTTCTCAAAGGCATCTGCCTCGGCCTCGCTCATCACGCCGCCCTGATATTCCAGAGTGCGCCGGCTGGCTTCGCTCAGTTGCGCGTAGTAGCCGGGCTGGCGCAGCGTCAGGTAGCGCTTGGCCTGAACGTGATACTCGACCAGCTTCGCGAGGCGTTCGCTGAAGCCGCATTTGCGCAGGTAATCGGCGCCCACTCGCTCATGACTGGCCACGCCATAGCCGCCCATGCTCGCAGCGTCTAGGTCGTGGTCGCAGATGTGGCCGATGTCATGAAAGAACGCCGCCAGCACCACTTCGTCGTCATAGCCCTCGCCCAGCGCGAGCTGCGCGGACTGTGACATGTGCTCGATCTGCGACACCGGTTCGCCGATGTAATCGTCGCTGCCGCGCTGTACGTACAGTTCAAAGACTTCGTTGACCACCTGTTGAGCCTGTTGCATGAGCCACCCTCGATCCGATAATGCTTGCCTGTGGCCGCACACTACGCTGGCTGTATTGCGATGCGATGGCAGCAACCCAAGGCTTGCCGATAGTCGCATCGATCAATTTGCGATAGGGGAAATGCGCGCAGCCCGGTATGATCGCGCGCCCGATACACCCGGAATCCATTTTCATGAAACCCACCCTGATCGCCGCCGCTGAACTCGACCGCCTGGAGACCTGGCAGAAATACTCCAGCCACATGTGCGGAGGCTGCATTTCCAGCTGCTGCACGCTGCCTGTCGAGGCGAAGATCAAGGATCTGATTCGTATCGGGGTGGTCGATGAGTTCGAAATGGGTGATAACCCGAAGAACATCGCCAAGCGCTTGCAGAAGGAAGGCATTGTCGAGCGCTTCAACCAGAAGTCGGGGATCTTCACGCTGCAACGCATGAGCAACAACGACTGCCTGTACCTGGATCGCAAGAGCCGCCTGTGCACCATTTACGACAAGCGTCCCGACACGTGCCGCAACCATCCGAAGATCGGCCCGCGTCCGGGTTACTGCGCGTACAAGCCCAAGGAAGTGGTGCGCGAGAGCAGCGGCACGCTGAATTCGAACTCCGGCCGGGTGCCGTTGAAGTTCTGACGCCTGCGTGCGCACTCCCGCGACTGGCCGGGAACTGTGGGAGCGAGCTTGCTCGCGAAGGGATTTATCAGCCGCCGAAATTGCGCTGACAGTACGGACGTCTTCGCGAGCAAGCTCGCTCCCACAAAGACCTCGCAACATTCAGCCTTATGCCACACAAACAAAAACGCCCCCGGCCTTTCGACCGGGGGCGTTTTTACTCAGCCGGGCTTAGTTAGCCTTGGCTTTCTTGGCAGCGCGGGTACGCTCGCTTTCGTCCAGGATCTTCTTGCGAAGACGGATGGACTTAGGAGTAACTTCGCACAGCTCGTCTTCCTGGATGTATTCCAGAGCCTGTTCCAGGGTGAAGCGAACAGGTGGTACCAGAGCGATGGTTTCGTCTTTACCCGAAGCACGCATGTTGTCGAGCTTCTTGCCTTTGGTTGGGTTTACACCCAGGTCGTTGTCACGGGAGTTCTGACCAACGATCTGACCGTTGTAGATCTCCTGGCCGTGTTCAACGAACAGCTTGCCACGAGCCTGCAGGGTTTCCAGGGAGTAAGTCAGTGCCTTGCCGGTTTCAACCGAAACCAGAACGCCGTTCTGACGGCCGGACATGTGGCCCGACTTCACTGGAGCGTAACGGTCGAAGATCGAGGTCAGGATGCCAGCACC
>Ga0207713_1002420_pt1 | contig 13628 bp, 14 predicted proteins | sample KBSS64metaG_FD_184404 | JGI IMG/M metagenome (GOLD analysis project Ga0207713, IMG submission 184404) | Switchgrass rhizosphere microbial communities from Kellogg Biological Station, Michigan, USA - KBS S6-4 metaG (SPAdes) (version 2) | ecosystem: Host-associated > Plants > Roots > Rhizosphere >...
AATCAAACTTCAGCGCTCATTCCAAACCTACAAACCGCCTTTAGGCGGTTTTTTTATGCCTGCAATCTGGGAGGAATCATGCAGAACTACACCCCACCGGATGGCTGGGGCCGGTGCTTCATTATCTTCAGGAAAATTGTTTGTCGCTTCAGGCGGCGCTGACAGCCTTCTTCATCGCGATAGCATTTTCACTTTGGATGGTCTTGCGTGGCGAAGGGCATTCAACGCTGGCTTCATCTGTTTTTTTGTGGCGTTAGCAGTATCCGCCTTACTTGAGCAATTCGGTGTTTCGGACATTGACTGGTCATTTGTAGTTGGGGTTGCTGTTGGTGGCGCGGGAGCGGATATCGATGGCATAGAACTGGACGACCTTATAAACGTGGTCTGCGACAACGGATATTCACTTCGTATTGCTGATACCCCGTGAAAGCTGGTTGTTGAAGATCCCTTTCCGCCCTCCTTACTGGTATCCATTGCAGCACCGCCCATATAACCCCCGAGGATAATACTACTCTGGACCAGCATTCTCTTCAGCACCACGACGGCGGCAACAGCGACTGGGTACTGTACACCGGCTATGGCTATATGCTTAGACTTAACGCTCGCTTATACCCGGCGATGGAGCTGAAGCGAATGGGGTTATCAAAGGCCTGTCGTAGTCTAGTCGTTACGCTTATGCGTCGTTATTCAGCCGACACCATCCATTTTGATGTTTCAGGTGAACTGTTGCCCGGCTTTGCATCCTTCGACTGGTAATGCATCCCGGTAATCACGAGGTTTTTTCATGCAACAATTAAGCACTGAAACCGCACTCAATATTCTAATTGAATGGCTTCAGGACAATATTCGTTACGACACACAGATTATCTTCGACAACGATGAAGATAATATCCGTTCAGCTGCACTGTTGCCCCATATTGAACAGGCGCGAAACGATGTTCGCGATCTCCGGCATCTTAAGCTCCTGCAAAACATCAGAACCGAATAGCCCCTCTCTTCAGCTCAGTCCATACGCATAAGCGTCAGTCCTCACCGGCTGGCGCTTTGCTTTATATAAAGGAAAGAAAACATGTCAGAAGTGACTTCCACCGACCCCGACGTTTTAACCGACCATGCCGATGTGATTTGCTCTACCAGCATTGAACCCATCGTCACCGGACGTATTAGCTCGCTAGTGCAGATTGAAGCACTTATTCAGCAACTGAATGATATCTCGACGCTGACCCGCAGTATTGGCGGAAAAACCGCGCTGGACTGGGCAATGAAGCAGGACTTCCGCTGTGGTTGCTGGTTAATGGAAAAAAGAGAAACGGCAATGCAGGCCATTACCCGCAACCTCGATCGCAGCATATGGAGAGACCTGATGAAGAAGTCCGGCATGCGCTCTCTCATAGATGCAGAGGCACGTCATCAGTGGTACAACAGCCTGGAAAAGGATGATATTCCGGCTATCAGCGAAGAAAATATTTTCAGCACGTTCGAGCAGCTGCATTTTAGTAAAAGTGACGTATTTGAACGTCGGGCGATAAATGTGTTTAAAGGTCTGAGCTGGGATTACAAGAGCAACAGCCCGTATAAGTTTGGGAAAAAGATCATCGTGGCAGGGCTGGTGAAATATAATCGTTGGGGATTTGGGCTTAACTGGGGCTGGCAGCGAAATCGATTAGCTGACCTTGAGCGGATGCTGATGATCCTTGACGGAAAGCCTGTTCCTGACAATCGCGCCGATGTCACCCGTCGTCTCAGCGACCATATTCATGAAAACAGGCACAGCTCCAGTTATGGGGATGAGATGTTTACTATTAAGTACTTTCAGAAGTGAACAGCGCATATCACATTTAAGCGACCAGAACTGGTTGATAAGCTGAATGACATTATCGCCCGTCATTACCCTGGCACGCTGGCATCCAGACTGTAGTCAGGATGATTTACCTGTCTGGACGTAAGTGGAATTGCTTTATCAGCACAGGGTCTAAACAAACTCCTTGCCAGGCTTTTCTACTTAAGGCCAAAATAATACTGACGTGCCTGGTGCCTTTCTTCTGGTGGTTTGTTACTGGATCTTTGTTACGCTCCAGGTGCGTCGCCAGAAAAAACACCACCATGAAGCGTCAACACATCATCCTCAGATGACCATTCCATTGCCGTCCCCGATTCGGGTTTTAAAATAGTATCTGGCGGGAACGAGGGTACAAATGAGGGTATAAAATAATCACATCTCAAATAAAAATTAAAATTCAACAAGTTAAATTTAGTTATCGATTCCGAGTCCGGCACCACTATTTAGAAAAACCCGCCTATGGCGGGTTTTTTGCTTTCTGGGGTTTAGAAGCCCCCATCCTGATCGATCAAACACCCTTTCCTTTCAAGTTCACGCAGCCATGTTGGCGCTATCTATCAATGCCGATCATCGGCTGATCGATGCCGGGTATAGAAACGGATGCATCCCGCAGGCGCGAAGTCACCCCACTGGCGAAGAACAGGCGTCATTTGCCGCCGCTGGTGTTGCTATGAGTTATTTTTACCCTGGTAAGAATCAATAACATTTAAGACCATAATAAAAACACCCCGCACAATAAATATATTGAGCACATGAATATATATTATGTTTTATCCTGTCTTGTCACAGGTATATAATCAATAAAATATCACCACTACATTACTTCATTGTAAATCAGGGAACGAAGACATGAATTTCAGGACAATAGCACTCTTCTGCGCGTCAGCCTATTTTCTATCGGGTTGCGCGCCACATTCCCCTATTGATGCAAAGAAAACGGGGACCACGGGAAAAGAGAGAGCCACCAGTAAAAGCGCTTCCCTACAGCTGACGGACAAAGATATTTTTGGCAATGAAACGACGCTTGCAGTTTCTGAAGAGGATATTCAGGCTGCGCTTGAGGAAGATGAATTCCGGGTGCCAATCAATTCAAAAGTTATTCTCGTACAATCCGGCAGTCGTGCACCAGAGACGCTTATGCAGCAGGAGATGAGTCAATATTATTCCGTGGCAACTTTTTCCGGCATTCCTGACAGACAAAAAGTGGTTTCCTGTAACAAAGAAAAAGATGAGAACAGTGAAGCAACGATTGCAGAAAACATGAACTGGATGCAGGCACTTCGATATATCGCTGCAAAAGGCCATCAGAAGGCCATCATCGTTTATCAGGATCTCCTGCAGTCAGGAAAATATGATTCGACAACAAAAAATACGGTATGGTCGGATTACAAAAACGAAAAACTAACAGAGGCGACATCACTGCGCTACCTGGTGCGTTTCACGCTAGTGGATGTGGCGACGGGCGAGTGGGCGACCTGGTCACCGGTCAATTATGAGTACAAAGTGGCACCTCCTTTGTCCGATAAAAAAATGATAATTGACACTCTTGATCAGCAAATTACCCGACTCAAGCAAAACACTTATGCTTCTATGGTTAAAGACCTGGCAAACCGGTATCAATAACCAGGTTTAAATTGACGGACTGAGGGTTGATCAGTCCGTCAATGAGTTAATACAATGCCGCTCAAAATCACTTCACTTTCCATGAAATGTCGAAAACTCAGACTCTGCAGGACTGTTAATATCGGATGTCATTTCGTGTGTTTTTTTATCAACATTAACAGTAAATAACCTTGGCTGTGTTCCAGGATCACCTGGGCATCTACTATTATGCTTTTCAACAACGATGACTGAATCTACCCCAGGTTCACTGTCAGGCATGTATAAATAATCAGTGCATTTTGGAGAGGAAAGCAGCTTTTTCTGCTCAGCTATTTTTTTAACCATTTGAACTACAGCCGGGAGGTCTGCTGAAAAAGCGTTTGTGATTAATATGGTAAAACTTAAAAATGTCACACAAATTATTTTCTTCATAATCACCCTATTAAACTGAAATAGTACATTGGATTAACATAACACAACGACATGACAACACTTGGATTATCGTACTCTTTTATTCCAGTGGTCCGCATTATAGTTAGAATTCGTTTTTCATAATTAGGGTTTGTAGCGTACCCGGCTTTGGCGACTTCGTGAATAAATTTCTCAGGGTCATTTGGGAACATAAATGCAGCAGCATACCGTTTATTCACCGTAAGGAACCGACCATAATCATCTGCTGATTGCTCGAGAGAGTCGTATGAGCGAAAGCTAGCTTTTATTTTAGCCGATACTCCTCCAGAAAATTCATGGGTGACAACATTTATCGATGCACCTTTCGGGGAATTTCCTTTTACTCCAAAATACATATTCCCAGGAGCATGCTTTCCCCAACCAGACTCAAATGCTCCTTGGGCAATTGTTACGGCTATCGGTACCCCCCAGTTACGCTTTACATTAATCGCTGCAGGCAAAGATCGATTAATCCATTCTGACTTATTAGTTGGCAATGGTAATGCTGCGCGCTGAGCGAGTTGATTAACCGCATTACTATCCGGGAGAATCACATCATGCTTATGCAGCGGTGAAACTTCGTGTCGTTTGCTAATTTTCGTCCTGTTTAACGCGTTGAAGGTTGGGCCATATCGCTCCACTATTGAATCAGGATGCTTAAAATGAACATGGTTTCTTTGAAACATGATTAACCGGGCGCAAGTTTTAGCTCCCCAGATTCCATCTTCTCTTAACGTTTCTATATTATCGTCACGAATTGCTCTGTTAAGTAATACCTGAATTTTTTTGACATCATTTGGGAGATTTGGCTGCCTTACTCCGACGCTATGATGAATCCTCCATCTCATATATCCTCCTGTATATTTTCAGCAGATCATCTTTACTAAAAAATCCTTTCCTCCCACAAGCTATATGCACTTGTTCCCGCTATGCAGTGTTCCTGGGTAATACTTTCATAAGTGAAGGATACAGACTCTTCTGGCTGGCCCTGACTGTTATTAATAGTATGCGGCAACTCACTATGTATGCTTGAGATGCGGGCCTTAATCAGTTTTACTTTGTAATACAACTCATTAATACCAAAGCGGTTAGTGCGATAATATTCAAAATCGCATGTCAGACACTCATTTTCAGTAATGGACTTACTCAGCAAAGGGGATGATTTATCTACCGGCTTCTGAATGCTTAATGCGAGATGATTAACATTCTGCGCCCTGGTCAGGCCGTGATTAAGCGCCAGCACCATAATCTGATCCGTGTGCGCTAATTGCGCCTTATTTCCAATGGAGTCCAGCGAAGAACAGCCAGCCGAGATCAGCCCCTGAAGTTCACCGTTAAGAGTTAGATAAACAAGATTTGCCATAATAAGTTCCTCAGGTCCGGATTATTTCCCGGCACTGGTTTCGTTGGCTGCCGTTTCTGGCAGAGAATGATTTTTTAGCAACAACCAGCGGCTTGCTACGCCCTCCAGCCGCTCGTTAATTTCTGTTTCCAGCGCTTGCGTATTCTGCCCCTGCGTCTGGGCATCCTGATATTGCGTCAGCAGGGACTCCAGAGGAGTTTCCTCACCTAGCCCTCGCTCTGCCTGCCAGACCACATTTTTAATGTAGGAGAGTGTCAGCCCCTCCTTTTCGCGTTTCATCACCAGATCAGCAAAGGCGCGTAAATCCTGTCGCGTCTGCAGCCAGCCCCGCAGCTGCGGGCTGTTACTGGCGCGTGTTTTCACCGTCTCAGTCCACCACGCGGTAGCCTTTTGCTGCTGCTGACTCTCCGGCCAGCGACTACTCGCAGTGCGAGTCATCAGCATTCCTGTTTCCAGCGGCTGTAGTGCGGAGGTCTCTGACTGTTGTTGCAGGCGATGCTGATAGCTATCCAGCATGGGCGAAACCAGCCAAAGTGATGTGGCTCCTGGACCGCTGTCTTTGACCTGCGAAAGGATCTGCTGCGACGGATAAAACTGCCACCACCAGAGTGCAGCGACGATCGCTGCGCTACAGGCGATACCTGCAATAAACCCTTTAATCGCGCTGCCCGTTTTTTTTGCCGGACTGCGCACCGCCACCGTGATTTCCGGCAGTTCGGGCAGCGGAGGCATCACGTCTGTCGAAGCTGACGAGATGCTCTCCGGCACGTAAACCAAAGTTCTGACCGTGTTCTGCGTCTGGGTTTCGGCAATGCTCTTAGGCTGCGGCTCCAGCCGTTTACGCGTGTTCTGCACAAAATAGAGCAGATTCTCAACGCGCGGCTGACGCTTAAGCTCCACCTGCTGGAGTTTGTCGCAGATAAGCTGCAACGCTCGTTCCGCGCGATACAGCAGTGGCAGATCGGCTGGCGCAAAGGACAGTTGCTGTCGCAGAATATTGCCGGTGCGAATATTCAGCCAGTCGAGCATTTCTGTACGTGCTGCACCGCCCTGCGGCCAGAATTTGTCCCACTCGTGGCAAATCATCGCCGCCAGCAGTTCCACGCCCTCACAAAAGCCTGCCAGGCCCTGAGTGCGGGTTCGCGCCAGGGTGAAGTAGGTCGCCGTATGCAGATCCACACCGTTGGTTTTGAAAATCGACAATGCCAGAGACGCCACCAGCCGCCAGTTCAGCTCCGGCTGGGACGGATGATTAGCTTTATTGATCTCCTCCCGGATTGCGCTGAACTCGGGCAGGTCACGAGGATCGCTGCCAGTAACGATGGTCTGTGTGAGTACGTCATTCTTCATCCCTGCCTCCTTAGTACAGCGTGTCCGGCAACTCGAACTGACTGAACAACCCACCTACGAATGGATTGTCTTCCGTATCCGTGTGTACGCGGTAAACCATCGCCCCGCCGTCCACGGTAAAGCGCACGCTGAACGTACCGTCCTGCACACCCGTTAGCTGCCCCGCCCCGACGGCGAACGCCTGGCATGCCGGTACGATAAACTCACTCGCCTGACTGAAATCATTAACGCCGAAGGCGAACGTTACCGACTCACCTATGACAAAGCCGGACAGCTGATAGCTGAAACCGACTTCACTGGGCGCACGCTGACGTACGAATACGATAATGCAGGCCGCTGTATCCGCACCCGCTTCCCGGACGGCACCTGCCTGAACCGCCGCTACAATGTCACCGACCAGGTCACAGATGAGCAAGTGACGCGGGGCGATAGCAACCACACCCTCAGCACCACCACTTTTCGCTATGACACTCTGTGCCGTCTGGTAGAGGCAAAAAATGACGCGGCGACGGTCACGTATGAATATGACGGCGCAAGCCGTCTCATCGCCGAAACCTCAACGGCAGACGCACGGAGTATCAGTATGATACTGATCGTGACACGGTATCTCAGCGCATCAGTGGCGGACTGACTGAACACTTCATCCGCGGCGTGACGGGCGAGCTGAAACAGTGGCAACTTAGCGGCCATGCTCCCCTGACATTCACCCATGATCTGCGCGGCCAGGAAACGTCCCGCCAGAGCGACGCCGGGTTTTACCAGCAGCTCAGCTACACACAGACCGGCATGCTGACAAAGCAGAAAGCCGGGAATCAGAACACCGGGCAGGATGAGCGCAACAGCAGGCTGGCGCGGGAATGGCTGTACGACAAAGCCTACAACCTGACCATGATTGCCGACTCCCTGCGCGGCACTGCGGTGCACAGCCTGACGGCAAACGACCAGATAAGTCATGCCACCTGGACAGGCAGCCAATGTGTGCCGATGCGTGAAGAGCGCTTCACCTACGACAAAATTCTCAACATCACCCGCCGCCAGACCTGGATAATAACCATACCTTCGTTACCACGCATGTGAAAAATACAGAATTCTGAAATTTTAACGGTATAGGACATATCCATATCAAATCCAACATCACGCAACTCTTTATCTATGAGATGAATCTTAGGCATGCGATTGTCGCCCTGATATAGAAATATCACATGTATCTGCCGGGCCGTACCACGGGGTGAAGTATGAGCAGGCGCTGAAAACGACATACTTACGTCAACCAGACAGCAAGCATTGCAACAGTCGCAGGTTGAGGGGCAGGAAAACGTAACGATAGCGTTCTCATAATTTTATTTAATTAAACGCTCCATTAACAGGCTGGCACGCCTTTCGCCAGCCATTGCGGCCAGAGGGCTGCCCAGTCGGAGCCATGCGCCATGCCGCTTACCACTGCTGTATGGGCGCAGGTTCCGCCTGTCACCTGCACAAAACGACGGGCGACCTCGGGGGGAACTGTTTCATCCGCGTCGCCGGTGAGATGCAGCTGAGGAATGTGCTCCAGCTTGCTGGCATGGTCGATGGCGCTCAGTGCGTCAGGCATCGCGCTCACATGATGCAACTCGTTGACATAATTGACATCGAGATTACCCGCCACGGTGCGCAGCACCCGGACATCCTCACGCCGCTCGGCCAATAGCGCCGCGATATTACCCCCGCCAGAATATCCCGTTAATTCAAGCACCACGCCCGGATAACGCGCCGTAAAATGGCTTAGCGCCTCGTCCATCGCCTCCAGTACCTTCGGGGAGAAACGATCGGCGGTCCACCAGCGAACACTGCAATACGCAGGCAACGGCGGCCCAATGAACTGACAGGGCCGGCCCAGATAGAGCACGCTGGCGTGAGCATCAGCGGCAGCCAGCTTCAGGCCAACGGGATTACGCGGAGTCGGATCGTCCGAGGGGCGCGTGCGGCTTTGCCAGGCAAATCCATCCCCTTCGATGTAGACATGCAGTGACGTCACTGTGGGTGCAATTCGACTCCAGCTGGCAATCAAAAAGGAATCTGTTTGAACATTTTCTCTGGTAAGACCTGCATCCTGCGCAATCTGGCTTGCCGTCTCCCGGGGTTCGACAGAAACGCAGCCCGCGAATAAAAAAGATAAATTAATCAATAAGGCTGCAAAGAATATATTCTGTTTAACCCGCAAAGCCATATCTCACCCTAAGTTAAATTAAAAACAACACAAAATTTATGGAATTATTTCCCGATGAAATAATTAAGCAAAGCTTATTGTTTTTTGCAACAAATTGTATATTCTGCGCCCGAACAATATCGGATTAATCCGAAGTTTCTCCATCTGCATTTTTACAACAATCGCAACTTTGTGACGGCTCACCATGAGAAAAAAATATCTTAGCCAGCTGATTTCTTTGCTGGTGGCTTCAACAGCGGCACAGGGGCTGCTGACGACCCATTCTATCGCAGCATCAGACGTTATCATCGACGTACCAATGTCAGGCCTTCAGGTGCTCGGCTCAAACGATGTTATTCGCGTAACCAATACCGGCTCCCTTAGCGGCGCGCCCACAACCGCGTTAACGCTTCAACAGGGGGCGACGGTCACTACATTCACCAACGAGGGCCTGATCACTGATATTAGCGATAATAATCTGCCCTTCAGTACGAATGTGGTTCAAATTGACGGTACAGCCGGTACGTTTGAAAATAACGGCATTATCCAAAGCGTTAATCAATATCATTATGGCAGCATCGTCGAACTGAGTGCGTCGGGCGTTGTGGATAATTTTATTAACCGTGGCACGATTCAAAATTCGCTGAATAATTTTAATATGGGGATGGATAATACCGGCTCCATCGAAAATAACGGCCATATTCTTAATCTGACGAACACGGAAACCGGAACCATTACCGGCTATCGCGGTATTAATAACCTCGGCACTATTGATAGTCTGACCAATGCCGGCCTAATTACCGCTGCGAATAACAATTTTATGCCGATGCCCGGGCAAAACGGCGCCATTTATAATCGCGGGATCATTGGTACGCTGCATAATACGGGCACGCTCCAGACCGGCACCCTCAATTATTTCGGCAGCGCCGGGGTGATTAACTGGGGAACGATCAACACCCTTATCAATGACAATCTGATTAGCGGTAGCGCAGACGCCATTACCAACTATGGCACCGTAGGTACCCTTGAAAACAATGGCCGCATTGCTGCGATTAACAATGGTATTTTCGCCAGCAGCTCAGACGGCAACGCTATTGCCGAGATCGTGAACAACGGCGAAATCTCGGGCGGCTATTACGGTATTTACCTTGCCAGCTACAGCAACCAGAATCCAGCCACTCAAATCATCAACAACGGCACCCTGAGCGGCGGCAACACTGCCCTGTATATCTACACGGATACCAACGCCAGCGCGGATATTACGCTAACCAACAACGGTGTGGTGAAAGGCGATATTTACTCCCAAAGCGCAGCACCGTTACTCATCAATGGTGGCATCACGACCACGGGAACCTTAACCGGCCAGAACGGGACAGGCACTCTCACCAGCCAGCACTCAGACGTCATCTTTGGCACCGGTTCACTGCTGCTGAACGATAACGTGAATGCGGCCACGGTCCAGAACCGTGGCGCGTCCTTGCAGGTCAATACAGACATAACAATTGCCGGGGATTACCACCAGAAAGCCGCAGCAGCGCTGATTTCAGGTATCTCCGATCTGGCAACCCAGAACGGCACGCTGATGGCCGACAGCGGCTATGGCCGTTTGAATGTCACCGGCAATGCGACAATCGAAGAAGGTTCGAGCATCAACCTGGTCCGCACGGGTGGCACGTATCAGTTCGCGGAAGGCCAGCGCTATGTGGTGATCAATGCCGCGGGATCGGGCACCGATTACAACGCCGATAAGCTGAACTACAGCGCGATTGGCTATCGCGGCGCCGTGAGTGGCTCCGTTTATGAGACAGGAACAGACAAAGCGCTGGTCTTGACCGTGGGCGCCGAGCCTCCGGTTGTGACACCGCCTGTTGTCACGCCACCGGTTGTGACACCACCTGTTGTGACGCCACCGGTTGTAACGCCGCCCGTTGTGACGCCCCCGGTTGTGACACCGCCCGTTGTAACACCACCGGTTGTGACGCCGCCGGTTGTAACACCGCCCGTCGTGATGCCTCCCGTTGTAACACCGCCAGTGGTGACGCCGCCGACTCAGCCAACGCCAAAACCCGCGCTGGCGACGATCCCAAGCGCCACCGCGGCATTGGGCGGTCTGGCGAACTACACCGGGATCTCCTCTCCGCAACTGTTGGATCTGTATAACGCCTCGTTAGCCATCCAGGGCAAAGACGAAGCCAACCGCGCGGGCGAAAAACTCTCCCCAGGCCAAAACATCAACACCAGTTCAGCCGCCGCCGTGGCGACCTCTACCGCTCAGGCGGTTGTGGGCGCGCACATTGATGCCGTGCGTAATCCGCACACCTCCGGCACCAGCGGCGTCGCGACCGGTGATGACTACACAAGCAACTGGATCGTCTGGGGTCAGCCGTTTGGCGGCTATGCGCGTCAGGACAGCAGCGCTGAAATCAGCGGCTACACGGCGAAATTTGGCGGCCTGATTCTGGGCGCCGACCGCTCGCTGGGTGACGACTGGCGTCTGGGCGCGGCCGTGAACTACAGCAACACCTCCGTGCACGGTAAAGGCAATCTGAGCGGTAACACCTCCACCGCCGACAACTACGGCATCATCGGTTACGCCGGTTACACGGGCGATCCGTGGTATCTAAACCTCTCTGCCGGTGTAAACCGCCAGAACTACAGCTCGGTTCGCCGCGCAGACTTCACCGGCTTCTCCGGCGCTGCTCAGGGTAATTTCAACGGTCAGTCCGTCACCCTGCAAACGGAGTTCGGCTATCCGGTCGCGCTGCCTGCCGACGTTATCGTCACGCCGATTGCCAGCCTGACGTACGGGTATCAGCATGTGGATGACTATAAAGAGACAGGCGGTAACGGCATGGCGCTGGATGTGGGCAGTACCCATTCCCAGTCTGTGGTGAGCGATATCGGTGCCCGCATCGAGAAAACCTTCGCGACCGGTCTCGGCAGCCTGACGCCGTTCGCGCAGGTCTCGTGGATTCATCAGTACGATAACCGTCAGGTGAGCAGCCACGCGACCTACGCCGCCGATGCCGTCGGTGAAACCAGCTTTATCACTAAAGGCGCATCGCCGGTGGAAGATATGGCGGGTGTGGCGATCGGCAGCACGCTGTACGATGCCAACGATCTGAGCCTGGACGCGCGCTACGATCTGCAAGCAGGCGAGCGCTATCAGGCGCACACCTTCAGCCTGCGGTTGCGTAAGATGTTCTAATTGCTGTGAATAAAATGGGGCCGCACATGGCCCCGTTTTTTTATCATGCGCGGCAAAACATTGAGTTTTTCATCGGGCGCGTTAATAGTAGTTCTTTTCCCGATAAGAAAATGCCATGAGCCAAACTGCACTCTCCTCTGCATTAAAGGGCGGCGCGCTGCTCCTGCTGCTGATCTTGATTTATACCGGCCTGTTTACCGGGGACCGCATCACCTGGATGATGGAAGTCACCCCCGTGGTCATCGTGGTACCACTGCTGCTCGCCACCCAGAAACGCTACCCACTCACTCCCCTGCTCTACACACTGATCTTCTTCCACGCGATCATTCTGATGGTCGGCGGAATGTACACTTACGCCAAAGTTCCCATCGGTTTTGAGGTTCAGGAGTGGCTGAATCTGAGCCGCAACCCGTACGATAAACTCGGACACTTTTTCCAGGGGCTGGTGCCTGCCCTGGCGGCGCGAGAGATCCTGGTGCGCGGCGGTTACGTGAATGGCCGTAAAATGACGGGCTTTCTGGTGTGCTGCATCGCGCTGGCCATCAGCGCGACCTACGAGCTGATCGAATGGTGGGCGGCGCTGGCGATGGGACAAGGCGCGGATGATTTTCTCGGCACGCAGGGCGATCCCTGGGACACCCAGTCAGATATGTTCTGTGCCCTGCTCGGCGCGCTCACCACTGTCCTGCTGCTGGGGCGTTTTCATCAGCGGCAGCTGGAACGCATCTGAGGAATCGCCACCCATCTCCACCCCAAGCCGACCGTGGCGACCACGATTGTCAGGGTCGCTGCCATGTGCAGGGCGAAATCCAAGGGATGCACTTCAACGGAGTGGCAAAACGACAATAGCGTCAGCGCCATACAGGCGACGCCAGCTCCTGCCGAGGCGAGACTTTGCAGGGGATGGAGGCTGTGGGTACGGCGCAGATAGCCGATAACCAGTAGCACCATCGGCGCGCTGACGGTCATCATAAAGACGTAGCAGTTCACCGCGTCACGATGGTGAATCTGGGACGACTGGCCCAGGTTCGCCAGCACGCAGCCCAGCCACACGATCAGCAGCGGCATGAACCACTTCCAGCTCAGGGGACGGCGCCCGGCGATGCTGAGTAAAAACGCGTTGCGGATCGCCAGCACCCCCATCACAAACGTCAGCCCCAGTTGCAGCAGGGCCAGCAGTGCGCCCGCCTGGAGCCAGTCCGTCGCCACGCGCTGCAACAGCAAACTGCAAAGCCATCCGCTCGGCAACGCCATTAACGTCCACGCCAGCACGCGCCAGCCATCGCGCCACGGGCGGGTGACGGGCTGCGCCTGCCGACTCAGTTTTTCGATTAACAGCTCATGATCGGTCATGATTCGCTCCCATCCGGCGAAGATTGGTAATAGCCCTGTGCAGCAGGGATTTCACCGCAGAGATCGTCAGATTGTGACGGTTTGCCGCCTGCGCAAGCGTCATCTCCTGCAGATGAATATGTTCAACGATTTGCCGCTGGCGGGCGGGCAGCCTGTTGAGGATCAACGCCAGCTCCTCCTGCTCGTCCTGATGTTCCACGCTCTCAGCAGCCGCGACGTTGGTCAGCGCCTCTTCCGTATCCGTTTCCCTGCGTAACTTCCGCCCCTGATGGCGCAG
>Ga0207713_1002422_pt1 | contig 13625 bp, 10 predicted proteins | sample KBSS64metaG_FD_184404 | JGI IMG/M metagenome (GOLD analysis project Ga0207713, IMG submission 184404) | Switchgrass rhizosphere microbial communities from Kellogg Biological Station, Michigan, USA - KBS S6-4 metaG (SPAdes) (version 2) | ecosystem: Host-associated > Plants > Roots > Rhizosphere >...
TCCCACACATTCGCCGTCTCGATGCACAGCATCCGCTGCCAGCCATCATCCGCCATGTCCGGCAGCTCCCGCGCCCGCTCGGTCCACGGGTTCCAGATCACCGCCGAGCGCGAGCCACTGCTGGTCAGGGTAATCCGCCGCGCCCAGTGCGGGTCGACAATGCTCAGGGTTTGCGGGGTAGCCAGGTAGATCCGGTCAGTCTCCCCGGCAAATGCCAGCGCACCTTGCTGCTGGCGCTGCTCCCAGTCGGCCAAGGTCTCGATGTAGCTCAACCCGTCCACACCCTCGACCCGCGCCTGGCGCACGTCGCTGACGGCAAAGTAGCTGTGCAGGGCCTGGCTGATGGTCACACTGTCGCTGCCGAGGTTATAGCTGGTCAGCGTCACGTTCAGCTGTTCGCCCAGCTCGATCAGCAGCTTCAGCTCGACCTCATGCGGCCAGTCGGGCAAGTCACCTTGAGCTGCAGGCAGCTCGAATTCGATCTGAATCGTGTCGCCGACCTGCTCGGCCCCGTTCAACTGCCAGTCACGACCCCGCACCAGCCCATGCGCGGGGGCTTGTTCGCCCTTGTACATATTTTGTACGGACGCGGGGTTGCGCTGCAGATTGCCAAACCACGGCCAGCACACCGGTACCCCGGCGCGCACGGATTTGCCCTGGCGGAAAATGGCCTGGTCGCTCAGCCACAGCAGCGGCGGTTCGCCCACACGCTGGTAGCTGAGGATCTGCGCGCCCTGCTGGGCGATCAGTAGTTCGGCATGCTCGCTGGTGATGCGCCAGCAATTGAGTTCGCCGTGTTGCTCGGTGTCGACCTTGAAAGTAGCCATTGCACTCGTCTCATTGATTGCCCTGTGGGCCTTGGACCCGGGCACGTGCAATGAGTTTACCGCCGGCGTGGCTCAGCGACGAGGCACAGAGCGGGTGCGGCCACTGCCGTCGATGGCGACGAAGACGAATACCGCTTCGGTCACCTTGCGCCATTCGCTGGACAGCGGGTCGTCGCTCCACACTTCGACCATCATCTGGATCGAGCTGCGGCCGATTTCCAGGGTCTGGGTATAGAACGACAGCTGGGCGCCCACGGCGACCGGGACCAGGAAGGCCATGCGATCGATGGCCACCGTGGCCACACGGCCACCCGCGACACGGCTGGCCATGGCAGTGCCGGCCAAATCCATCTGGGCGACCAGCCAGCCGCCAAAGATGTCACCAAAGCCGTTGGTCTCACGAGGGAGTGCGGTGATTTGCAAGGCCAGGTCGCCTTGCGGGATTGGATCTTCTTGTTCGAGCTCAATCATGCGATGGGGCCTCTGACCCGTGACGCTTTCGTTGGTGTGGCGCAAAGGCCGGGTAAACGATTCAGCTGGAAACATACTACGCCGATTTCGTTTCACTGGGCGGCCGTAGGGAAACTCTGCGAAACCGCCTGACATGCAGACCGGCGTTTTCGCACAACATCCCACGCTAGGAGCAACCTTTTCCTACGAACGGCCAGTATATAGAGCATAACGGCCAGCGACGACCGCGCATTCATGAATATCTGTATGGTTTTTGTATCGCTTTCGGCGCGCCTCGGCAATTTGCTATCTTCGCTCGTCTACCAATCCAGAAGTCGCGCGCCAAGCGGCCTGCATGACCTACAAGAGAAAGATCGATGACCTCCGTGCCGAGCAGTATCGAGCAGCCTTCACGGCCGCTGACCCGCAGCGACTACAAGACCCTTTCACTGTCCGCCCTGGGCGGTGCACTGGAGTTCTACGACTTCATCATCTTCGTGTTCTTCGCCACGGTGGTCGGCAAGCTGTTCTTCCCTGCCGACATGCCGGAATGGCTGCGCTTGATGCAGACGTTCGGCATCTTCGCCGCTGGCTACCTGGCGCGGCCACTGGGCGGCATCGTCATGGCGCACTTCGGTGACCTGCTCGGGCGCAAGAAGATGTTCACCCTGAGCATCTTCATGATGGCGCTGCCCACCCTGATCATGGGCCTGCTGCCGACCTACGCGCAGATTGGCCTGTGGGCACCGGTTTTGCTGCTGCTGATGCGCGTGATTCAGGGCGCGGCGATTGGTGGCGAGGTGCCGGGCGCCTGGGTGTTCGTCTCAGAGCACGTACCAGCGCGCAATACCGGCTACGCCTGCGGCACGCTGACCGCCGGCCTGACCTCGGGCATTCTGCTCGGCTCGCTGGTCGCGACCCTGATCAACAGCATTTACACCCCAGGTGAAGTTGCCGATTACGCCTGGCGTATACCGTTCTTGCTGGGAGGTGTGTTCGGCCTGTTCTCGGTGTACCTGCGCCGCTGGCTGCACGAAACCCCGGTATTTGCCGAGATGCAGCAGCGCAAGGCCCTGGCCGAAGAGCTGCCGCTGCGTGCCGTGCTGCGTGATCACCGTGGCGCGATCATTTTGTCGATGCTGCTGACCTGGCTGCTGTCGGCTGGCATCGTGGTGGTGATCCTGATGACCCCGGCGCTGCTGCAGAGCTTCTACCAAATCAGCCCGACCGACTCGCTCAAGGCCAACAGCCTGGCCATCGTGCTGCTCAGCCTCGGCTGCATCGGTGCCGGTAGCCTGGCCGACCGCATCGGCGCTGGGCGTGTGTTCATCGTCGGCAGCCTGCTGTTGCTGGCCAGCTCCTGGACCTTCTACCACAGCCTGCCGACCCGCCCCGACCTGCTGTTCCCGCTGTATGCGCTGACCGGCCTGTGCGTCGGTATCGTCGGCGCCGTGCCCTATGTGATGGTCAAGGCCTTCCCACCGGTGGTGCGTTTCAGCGGCTTGTCGTTCTCTTACAACGTCGCCTACGCCATCTTCGGCGGGCTGACGCCGATGGTGGTGACCGCGCTGTTGAAGGTCAGCCCAATGGCGCCGGCCTATTACGTGGCGGGGCTGTGTGCTGTCGGGCTGGCCGTAGGCGTTTATCTGTTCGCCAATAAGCGCTGACCACGCCCGATAGCGCCGGTGTGTTGCCCTACTGGTGAAGAGATAGGGCAACATTCCCTTCCTGTCAGGCGATTTTGCCTACATGTTCATTCGGCTCCCTTAAGCTGCTGTTGGCCCTGTATTCATGTACAGTAAGGCCTTGGCTACTTGATCCTTCATGGAGGTGCCCATGGCCTATTCAGCATTAGCTGTGGCAAACGCCTTCATTGAGCGTGCGCGAAAAGGTGAAATCCGAAATCTCACGCCGATGAAGCTTCAGAAGCTTCTCTTCTACACGCAGTCATGGCATCTGCGTCTGAACGGGGAGAGATCTCCTCTAATCGATGATAATTTTGCCCGTTGGAAGTTTGGCCCGGTCATCCCGTCGCTTTACCATGAGCTCAAATCCTATGGCGCCCAAGAGGTGACATCGCTGATCAAGAATATAAATTTTGATAGCGATGGTGATGCGATCCTCATCACGCCAACCGTTCCAAAGTCTGATCAGGCCACCCACAACCTGATCGATAAAATCATCAGCAAGTACGGCAAGTTGACGGGCACCGAACTCTCCAATCTGACGCATGAGGCGGGGACCGCCTGGGCAGAAGGTGATGCAGACGGCTCGCCGATCACCTGGGGCGAGATGGCTCAAAAAATTCACCCTGAGAGCCGTTTCAGTGGCAAAGAATGATCTCGATCTAGGTGATTTGAACCTTGAGGTTTCCGGCGAAGGTCCGGTTGAAGATGTTCAGCCAGTCAATGACGCGGCTGAAAAGGACGCTGACCGCGAAAAGGTAGAAAACCTCAAGGACCAGAAGGCTGAGCGCCAACTGCGCAAAAAGTATGCAGGCCGCGCGTTCTGGTTTGCGGTCGCCGGTGTTTCGTTTTGGTGTGCGCTTTTAGTCTGGAACGGCTGGGCGACTTACTACACCGGAAAGTCGCCGTTCTCCGACAATCTGCTGATTGCTGTAACAACCGCTACGTCGATTAACTTGTTTGCCGCCTTCCTCGGCGTCATTCGCGGCCTCTTTCCTGCCGGCGGCAAGCGATCAGGCGGCTAGCCCTCCGTTTAAAAGCCTCCTTGCAACATCTTGAAAAGGCCATCCCCGGCACCCGGTGATGGCCTTTCATCCAATTGTCACATTGAAGTCATATCGTATTCATGCGGCCTGCAGATACTTGGGCCCGATCCATCCAACACCCCCAATATTCCTGCTAGGAGCAAGGCATGAAACTGAAGCGTTTGATGGCGGCCCTTACCTTCGCCGCCGCTGGCGTTGCAACCGCCAATGCGGTAGCCGCTGTCGACCCAGCAATCCCGACCTACACCAAGACCACCGGTGTTTCGGGCAACCTCTCCAGCGTCGGTTCGGACACCCTCGCCAACCTGATGACCCTGTGGGCCGAGGCCTACAAGAAGGAATATCCGAACGTAAACATCCAGATCCAGGCCGCCGGCTCCTCCACCGCGCCACCCGCGCTGACCGAAGGCACCGCCAACCTGGGCCCGATGAGCCGCAAGATGAAGGACGTCGAACTGCAGGCCTTCGAGCAGAAGTACGGCTACAAGCCGACCGCCATCCCGGTCGCCGTTGACGCCCTGGCTGTATTCGTCCACAAGGACAACCCGATCAAGGGCCTGACCATGGCTCAGGTCGATGCGATCTTCTCGTCCACCCGCCTGTGCGGCGCCAAGGCCGATGTCAAAACCTGGGGCGACCTGGGCGTGACCGGCGACCTCGCCAACAAGCCAGTGCAGCTGTTCGGCCGTAACTCGGTATCGGGCACCTACGGCTACTTCAAGGAAGAAGCCCTGTGCAAAGGCGACTTCAAGCCTAACGTCAACGAACAGCCTGGCTCGGCTTCGGTCGTGCAGTCGATCAGCTCCTCGCTGAACGGCATTGGCTACTCGGGCATCGGCTACAAGACCGCTAGCGTCAAGACCGTAGCCCTGGCCAAGAAAGAAGGCGGCGAGTTCATCGAAGACAACGAAGAAAACGCCCTGAACGGCAAGTACCCGCTGTCCCGCTTCCTGTACGTCTACGTCAACAAGGCCCCGAACAAGCCTCTGGCCCCGCTGGACGCCGAGTTCATCAAGCTGGTGCTGTCGCAAGCTGGCCAGCAGGTCGTGGTGAAGGATGGCTACATCCCGCTGCCGGCCAAAGTGGTCGACAAGACCCTGGCTGACCTGGGCCTGTCCCACGCTGGTAACGTCGCAAAGAAGTAAGTAACTGAGGAATCGGCCGGTGCCTAAGCCCGGCCGCTTCCACGAATTCTCAGTCCGAAGCCAGAACCCCTGAGCGTCGGGCTTTCTTGCGTCACTGCATTGTCATGTTTTTGTCATACGGGACCGCTAGGGTGTGCGCATGAATGATCTGGCCAACTCCACCATGACCCAAAATTCCCAACCCGTGCGGATTGACTTCAATACGCCCGAGTTGCAACGCAAGCGCCGCATGCGTGCGCTCAAGGACCGCCTGACCCGCTGGTATGTACTGGTGGGCGGGCTTGCCGTATTGGCGGCTATTACCCTGATTTTCTTCTACCTGGCCTACGTGGTGCTGCCGCTGTTCCAGGGCGCCGAGCTGACCAGCAAGAAGGCCCTGGAGCCGACCTGGCTGCAACAGGATGCCGGCAAGCCGCTGATGATCGCGCTTGAAGAGCAAAACCTGGTGGGCATGCGGGTTTCCGACAAGGGGCAGGCACTGTTCTTCGACACCAAGACCGGTGTCGAGCTGCAGCGCGTCGACCTGCCGGTGCCGGCCGGTACCCAGGTGAGCTCTATCAGCACCGATCAGCCGGGTAGCCCGCTGGTTGTGCTGGGTCTGTCCAATGGTCAGGCGTTGGTGTTCCACCACACCTACAAGATCACCTACCCGGACAACAAGAAGACCATCACCCCAGGCATCGACTACCCCTACGGCAAGGACGCGTTCGTGCTTGACGACCAGGGCCGCCCTCTGGAGCACGTGAGCGTCAACGTCAACGGCGAAACCCTGCTGCTGGCAGGTTCCACCGGTTCGCACCTGCAGGTCACCCAGCTGACCCGCGAAGAGAACATGATGACCGGCGAGGTCACCAGCGAGCAGAACCGTATCGACCTGCCGCAGATGACCGAACCGGTCAAGGCCATCTACGTCGACCCGCGCCAGCAATGGCTGTACGTGGTCAACGGCCGTGCCACCGCCGACGTCTTCAGCCTGCGTGACAAGAGCCTCAACGGCCGCTACAAGCTGCTGGAAGATGGCAATGCCGAGATCACGGCCAGTGGCCAGTTGGTGGGCGGTATCTCGCTGATCTTCGGTGACTCCAAAGGTGGCTTGAACCAGTGGTTCATGGCCCGCGATCCCGATGGCGAGTCGCGCTTCAAGTTGATCCGCAGCTTCCAGATGGGCAACGCGCCGATCGTCCAGATCGATGCCGAAGAGCGCCGCAAGGGCTTCATCGCCCTGGACGCCGAAGGCAAGCTTGGTGTGTTCCACAGCACCGCGCACCGCACCCTGCTGGTCGAGCCGGCTGCAGAAGGCGCTGGCATCCTGGCCCTGTCGCCGCGTGCCAACCGCATCATCATCGAGGAAGGCGGCAAGCTGCTGCCGCTGAGCCTGAAGAACCCGCACCCGGAAGTCTCCTTCAGCGCGCTGTGGGGCAAGGTCTGGTACGAGAACTATGACGAGCCCAAGTACGTCTGGCAGTCGACTGCGTCGAACACCGACTTCGAGCCCAAGCTGAGCCTGTCGCCGCTGACCTTCGGTACCCTGAAGGCTGCGTTCTACGCGATGATCCTGGCCGCCCCGCTGGCCATTGCCGCCGCCATCTACACCGCCTACTTCATGGCCCCTGGCATGCGCCGCAAGGTCAAGCCGGTGATCGAGCTGATGGAAGCGATGCCGACGGTGATCCTCGGCTTCTTCGCCGGCCTGTTCCTCGCGCCGTACCTCGAAGGCCACTTGCCGGGTGTGTTCAGCCTGTTCGTACTGATGCCGTTCGGCATCCTGCTGGCCGGTTTCGTCTGGAGCCGCCTGCCGGAGTCGATCCGCCTGCGCGTGCCCGATGGTTGGGAAGCGGCGATCCTGATCCCCGTGATTCTGTTCACCGGCTGGTTCGCCCTGACCATGAGCCCTTACCTGGAGACCTGGTTCTTCGGCGGCGACATGCGCCTGTGGATCACCAACGACCTGGGCATCACCTACGACCAGCGCAACGCCCTGGTAGTCGGCATCGCCATGGGCTTCGCGGTTATCCCGAACATCTACTCGATTGCCGAAGACGCCGTGTTCAGCGTGCCGCGCAGCCTGACCCTGGGCTCCCTGGCCCTGGGTGCGACGCCGTGGCAGACCCTGACCCGCGTGGTCATCCTCACCGCCAGCCCGGGTATCTTCTCGGCGCTGATGATCGGCATGGGCCGTGCGGTGGGCGAGACCATGATCGTGCTCATGGCCACCGGCAACACCCCGGTGATGGAGATGAACCTGTTCGAAGGCATGCGCACCCTGGCCGCCAACGTGGCGGTAGAAATGCCGGAGTCGGAAGTCGGTGGCAGCCACTATCGCGTGCTGTTCCTGGCGGCCCTCGTGCTGCTGATGTTCACCTTCATCATGAACACCTTGGCCGAGCTGATTCGCCAGCGTCTGCGCAAGAAATACTCGTCGCTTTGATAGAAAGGTAGAGATCCGTGAAAAAGGATTCCCTCAAAGGCTGGTTCAAGAGCGGCGCCCCAGGCGTCTGGATCAGCGGTGGCGCGGTTGCCATGGCGGTGATCATGACCATCGGCCTGCTGTCGGTCATCGCCGTGCGAGGCCTGGGCCACTTCTGGCCGGCCGACCTGGTCCAGGCCACCTACAAGGTGCCTGGCCAGGCTGATCACATCGTCGTCGGCGAAGTGGTGCAAAAAGAAGAAGTGCCCCGTGCACGCCTGAAGGGTGCCGGCTTGCCGGTACCTGAGCAGGGCCCGGAGTTCATGACCCGTGAGCTGATCAAGGTCGGTAACCGTGACCTCAACGGCAGCGACTTCACTTGGGTGGTGGGCGACTGGCTGGTCGATGAGCAACGCCCGGTCGACCTGATGGCGTTGGAACGCCGCGAGTGGGGCAACTTCTACGGCTACCTGGTCAGCGTCAAGGAAGAAGGCCGCGTGGTCGCCGAAGGCCCTGCTGCCTGGAACGAACTGCAGGCCCGCCTCAAGCGCGCCAACCAGCTCAATGGCGAATTGCAGCAACTCGAGAAAAAAGACATCGGCGCCATCAACCATGGCCTCGAACGCCTGCGTTTGCATAGCCGCAAGCTGGAGTTGGAGGGCAAGCTCGACGCCGCTGCCCAGGCCGACATGGACGCCGAGCGTGCCGAGCTGAACAGCCGCTACAAGGCCATCGAAGACCGCCTCAGCGGCCTGCACCAGGCCTTCTCCCGCGACAGCCTGGTGGCACGTGATGCCAACGGCCGCGAAGTGGAGATCAACCTGAGCAAGGTGGTGCACGCCATCCAGCCGAACGGCATGTCCGGGCTGACCAAGATGGGCACTTACTTCGCCAAGGTCTGGGAGTTCCTCAGCGACGACCCGCGTGAAGCCAACACCGAGGGCGGCATCTTCCCGGCCATCTTCGGTACCGTGATGATGACCCTGATCATGGCCGTGATCGTGACCCCGTTCGGCGTGCTGGCTGCAGTCTACCTGCGCGAATACGCCAAGCAGGGCCCGGTGACGCGCCTGATCCGCATCGCGGTGAACAACTTGGCGGGTGTACCGGCGATCGTCTACGGCGTGTTCGGCCTGGGCTTCTTCGTCTATGTACTGGGTGGCTCGATCGACCGGCTGTTCTTCCCCGAGTCGCTGCCGGCACCCACCCTGGGTACCCCGGGCCTGCTGTGGGCCTCGCTGACCCTGGCGCTGCTGGCGGTACCGGTGGTGATCGTGGCCACCGAAGAAGGCCTGGCGCGGATTCCACGCACCGTGCGCGAGGGCTCGCTGGCCCTGGGCGCGACCAAGGCCGAGACCCTGTGGAAAATCGTCCTGCCGATGGCCAGCCCGGCCATGATGACCGGCATGATCCTCGCCGTGGCCCGCGCCGCGGGTGAAGTGGCGCCACTGATGCTGGTGGGTGTGGTGAAGCTGGCGCCGTCGTTGCCACTGGATGGCAACTACCCGTACCTGCACCTGGACCAGAAGATCATGCACCTGGGCTTCCACATCTATGACGTCGGCTTCCAGAGCCCTAACGTCGAGGCCGCGCGCCCGCTGGTGTACGCCACCGCGCTGCTGCTGGTGCTGGTGATCGCCACCCTCAACCTCTCGGCGGTGTGGATCCGTAACCACCTGCGCGAGAAGTACAAGGCGCTGGACCACTGATCCTGATTACAAGCGTGCCGCCTGCAAGCCGGGCGGCCCTTTGAAACGAATTGATAGCGTATGGAGTTGACCATGCAGCACGAATCCCATACCCACGGCATCGACATGTCTGCCCTGGGCCGCGACAAGCAGAGCCTGCGCCTGGCCGAAGAGACCGTGGCCATCGAAGTACCGGGCCTGAGCCTGTTCTACGGCGACAAGCAAGCCTTGTTCGACGTCAGCATGAATATCCCCAAGCAGCGCGTGACCGCCTTCATCGGCCCGTCCGGCTGCGGCAAGTCGACCCTCCTGCGTACCTTCAACCGCATGAACGACCTGGTTGACGGTTGCCGCGTGGAGGGCGCCATCAACCTGTATGGCACCAATATCTACCGCAAGGGCGAAGACGTGGCCGAGCTGCGCCGCCGTGTGGGCATGGTGTTCCAGAAGCCGAACCCGTTCCCCAAGACCATCTACGAGAACGTCGTCTACGGCCTGCGCATCCAGGGCATCAACAAGAAGCGCACCCTCGACGAAGCCGTCGAATGGGCACTGAAGGGCGCCGCCCTGTGGGATGAGGTCAAAGACCGCCTGCACGATTCGGCCCTGGGCCTGTCGGGTGGCCAGCAGCAACGTCTGGTCATTGCCCGCACCATCGCCGTGGAGCCAGAAGTATTGCTGCTCGACGAACCGTGCTCGGCACTGGACCCGATCTCGACGCTGAAGGTCGAAGAGCTGATCTACGAATTGAAATCCAAGTACACCATCGTCATCGTGACCCACAACATGCAACAGGCGGCGCGCGTCTCGGACTACACCGCCTTCATGTACATGGGCAAACTGGTCGAATTCGGGGACACCGACACCCTGTTCACCAACCCGGCGAAGAAGCAGACCGAAGACTACATCACCGGTCGCTATGGCTAGTCGGTCTGCCAGCCGCAGGCCTGGGGCCAAGGGATAACACGAACGACTTGAAGCTTGCGGCTTGAGGCTTGCAGCTTTTTCGCGGAGCGAAACGATGATCAACAAAGAAAGCCTTACGCATCACATCTCCCAGCAGTTCAACGCCGAGCTCGAAGAGGTGCGCAGCCACCTCCTGGCCATGGGCGGCCTGGTCGAGAAACAGGTCAACGACGCGGTAACCGCGCTGATCGAGGCCGATTCGGGCCTGGCTCAGCAGGTGCGCGAGGTCGATGAGCAGATCAACCAGATGGAGCGCAACATCGACGAGGAGTGCGTCCGCATCCTCGCCCGCCGCCAGCCAGCGGCGTCCGACCTGCGCCTGATCATCAGCATCTCCAAGTCGGTGATCGACCTGGAACGCATCGGTGACGAGTCGACCAAGATCGCCCGCCGCGCCATCCAGCTGTGCGAAGAAGGCGAGTCGCCACGCGGTTACGTTGAGGTGCGCCACATCGGCGACCAGGTGCGCAACATGGTGCGCGATGCGTTGGACGCCTTTGCCCGCTTCGATGCCGACCTGGCGTTGTCGGTGGCGCAGTACGACAAGACCATCGACCGCGAGTACAAGACCGCACTGCGCGAGCTGGTGACCTACATGATGGAAGACCCGCGTTCGATTTCGCGGGTGCTGAGCGTCATCTGGGCCTTGCGTTCGCTGGAGCGTATCGGCGACCACGCCCGCAACATTTCCGAGCTGGTGATTTACCTGGTGCGCGGCACCGACGTCCGCCACATGGGCCTCAAGCGCATGAAGGCGGAAGTGCAGGGCACCAGCGGCGATGAGGCCGAAAGCGCTAATGTTCCGGGCCAAGCGGACGATAAATAGTATTGCTCCCGAGCCTCAACGCCCGGCTTAGGCCGGGCGTTTTCGTTTGCGGTCGAGCAGCCATCAGGCACCCGCGAACGGTGTGAAGAAGTCCCGCTCCACGCGCAGTTGTGGCAAGTAGCCATCACTTGCCGGTAGGCTAGTCGGGATTCAAGAGGAGTATCGATGAGTAAAGTCAATGTGCTGGTCGTGGATGACGCCCCGTTCATCCGCGATCTGGTCAGGAAGTGCCTGCGCAATGCCTTTCCGGGCATGGTCATCGACGATGCGGTCAACGGTCGCAAGGCCATGGCCATGTTGGGCAAGGAGCCGTTCGACCTGGTCCTGTGCGACTGGGAAATGCCCGAGATGTCGGGCCTGGAGCTGCTCAGTTGGTGCCGTCAGCAGCCCGCGTTGAAGAGCTTGCAGTTCATCATGGTGACCAGCCGTGGTGACAAGGAGAACGTGATCCAGGCCATTCAGGCCGGTGTGTCCGATTTTGTCGGCAAGCCGTTCACCAACGAGCAGTTGCTGACCAAGGTAAAGAAAGCCCTGACCAAGATCGGCAAACTCGACAGCCTGATGGCCACTGGGCCTGCGCGGGCGAATTCGGCGTTTGCCAACGATTCGCTGAGCGCGCTGACGGGCGGCAAGCCTGAAGCCGTCAAGGTCGCGGCGCCTGCTGCCGCGCCGGCCAAGCCGCTGCTCAACGCACCGGCACCGCCTGCGGCTGCACCCAGTGGCCGTGGCCAAGGCCAGTTGCGCCTGTCTAGCGGCACACAGCCGTGCGTGATCAAGGCGTTGAGCCTGAAAGAGGCGCTGCTGGTGGTGCGCCGCAGCGAAGCGCTGCCGCAGGTGCTGGAGGGCGCGGTACTGGACCTGGAGCAAGGCGAAAACGCCGAAGTCGCGCGCCTGAACGGTTACCTGCATGCCGTCGCGGCGCTGGAGCCCAAGCCAGACAGTGACTGGCTGCAGCTGACCTTCAAGTTCGTCGATCAGGATGCGCAGAAGCTCGACTACCTGTCGCGGCTGATTGCCCGCGGCACGGCGCAGAAGCACTTCACGCCCGGCGCCTGATCCACGCTGCCCCTTTGCAGGAGCGGCCTTGCGTCGCGAAAGGGCTGCGCAGCAGCCCCACGATTTCGACGTTGACGCAGATATTGCTGGGGCCGCTTTGCGGCCCTTTCGCGACGCAAGGCCGCTCCTACAAGGGATCGTATTTGGCGCGGAATAACCATCCGACCAACTGTCATATCCCCCGCCAAACCGGCTGCTAGGCTTCGACAGATCACAACTGTCAAAAAGCCACTATCATGCCCGCCCGCCTGCTGCTGTTCTGTGCATTGCTCATGGCCTCGGCGTCGAGCCTGGGCGTGACCCTCTACCCGATTACCGATGCCAACGGTGTGGGTGCCTATACCGACCGGCCAGGCCCCGGGGCCAAGCCGATCGAGCTGCATGAATCCATGGTCGAGCGCCAGGAAAGCCAGGTGCGGCTCAACGCGATCGTGTTCCAGGGCGGCGTGAGCTTTTCTGCGCGCAATGAATCGCATGTGCCGGTGCAGGTCGAATTGCACCTGGACAAGCTGATCAACGCCCAAGGCGGCAATGCGCCGCGGATCGTGCGCAGGGTGCTGCCAGGGCGTTCAACCCAGATGCTCAGCGTGCTGCGGGGCCGCCCTGGGACGTTGCTGGGCTATCGCTCGACGCTGCTGCAGGCAATGGGCGACCCGGGGCTGCGGCCTCAGGGTTATCGGTACGCCTTCCCCTGGCTGGGCGGGCCGTTTCGGGTGACGCAGGGGCCCAACGGGCGCTTCAGCCATTTTGGCCCCAAGGGGCGCTATGCCATGGATATCGCCATGCCTGAGGGCACGACCATCATTGCGGCCCGCGAAGGGGTGGTGGTGAATGTCGAGAACAGCCAGACCGGGCGTGGCAGCAACCCGTCGGGCAATTTTGTCAGGGTCTTGCACGCCGACGGCACCATGGGCGTGTACCTGCACCTGATGCGCGGTTCGGTGGTGGTGGCTGAGGGGCAGCGGGTGAAGCAGGGGCAGATGCTGGCCAAGTCCGGCAACACCGGCAACAGCACCGGCCCGCACCTGCATTTTGTGGTGCAGCGCAACGTGGGGTTGGCGCTGGAGTCGATACCCTATCAGTTCGACAGGCCGATCAGTGGGCTGCCCGACTTTACGGCGGGCAACCCCTGAACGAGGGACCGTAAGGTCAATCCAGCTTCAGCACCTTGGCCAGCACGATCTTCGGCCCTTTCATCTTCTTGATGATGATGCGCAGGCCTTCAACCTCAAGCACTTCTTCCTCTTCAGGGACGCGCTTGAGTGTTTCATACACCAGCCCAGCCAGGGTCTCCGCCTCGATGTGGTCCAGGTCGATGCCCAGCAGGCGCTCGACCTTGAACAGCGGCGTGTCACCACGCACCAGCAGCTTGCCCGGCTGGTAGGCGAGGATGCCGCGCTCGGTCTTGCGGTGTTCATCCTGGATATCGCCGACCAGTACTTCCAGCACGTCTTCCATGGTCAGGTAGCCGATTACCTTGCCATCGGCTTCCTCGACCAGCACGAAATGCGCGCCGCCCTTGCGGAACT
>Ga0207713_1002423_pt1 | contig 13624 bp, 13 predicted proteins | sample KBSS64metaG_FD_184404 | JGI IMG/M metagenome (GOLD analysis project Ga0207713, IMG submission 184404) | Switchgrass rhizosphere microbial communities from Kellogg Biological Station, Michigan, USA - KBS S6-4 metaG (SPAdes) (version 2) | ecosystem: Host-associated > Plants > Roots > Rhizosphere >...
GAAGGCCTGCTGGAAGTCGAAGGTTTCAAGCGTCAGGTCAGTTTCGCCGCGCGCCTGGATGGCAGCGGTCAAGTGAAGGTCAACTAAGGAGACTCCGATGGCCGGCAAACCCGCAGCACGCGTATCCGACCCCACCGCTTGCCCACTTCCTGGCCACGGTACCAACCCGATTGCCGCCGGTTCCGGCGACGTGTTCTTCGACGGCCTCGCGGCCGCCCGCCAAGGCGATGCCTCGGCGTGTGGTGGTGCGATGTCGGGGGACCTGGCGACCACGGTGTTGATCAACGGCAAGCCCGCCGCCACGGTTGATTCGGTGGGTTCGCATGGCAACAAGGTCACTGCCGGATCCGGGACGGTAATCATCGGCAATTCACATTCGCCTGCACCGTTTGTACCGCCATTGCCGTTGATCATTCCGGGCTTCGATGCTCAGTTCCAGCTCAAGAATGGCTTGGGTAATCCGCTTGCGGATACCAGATACCTGCTCCGTCGAGCGGATGGCTCCGTTGAAAGTGGAGTCACCAACGCATTGGGTCTCACTCATCGAGTGTCGGCACACGCGGCTTCGGAAAAAATCGAAGTCTTTATTGAGAGCTGAGGGAGTAGTCGTATATGGCCGAGCCTGAAAAGATCATTAAAGACGGACAGGAATATGTTCCTGCCGGGACCGCTGCGAGCACAAAAACCTCTGATGTTGCGCCCGTCGAATTAAAAGTGTGTCGCTGCAATGGCAAGGAAGTTACGACGCTAGTCGGGTACGACAGTGTCCCGAGCTACACCGGAGAACTCCCTTCACCCCTGCAAATAATGTGGTATGTGCCCAAGACCAAAGAACTGCTCAAAGCAAGTTTTTCAGATACCGAGATTCGTGTCTGGATAAAGCAGGCGGCTGCATATTACGGGATCCCGCATATTTTGCTCGCGGTTATCCTGCAGCAAGAGAATGGACCCAAAGGCAGCAAGTTTCTTCAGACGATGCAATTCGGCGAGCGTTCTTTAACCACGCTGTTGGCGATTGTCGACAATATGGCCTTTGATGCTGTGCCGGACAAGTTGGCTGGCGGCTCCAGTGGTTTTGCCAATATGAGCCGCGCAACATTGCAGAAATCCGTTCAATACACGGAAAACTATTACTGCAAGAAACCATTGCCTGAAGACGTTCAGTACCGGATTTTCGGTTGGAACCAGGACACGCGAATTCCGGGTGATGATTGGAAGGCAGACCTCTACTACTGCGCCGGCCATCTACGCGAGCTGATTGACCGGGTTACCGGGACTCGCTGTCACTCCGGGACGTTGACCGCCGATCAGCTGAAAAAGGTGATTGCGTCCTATAACGGCTCGGGGCCGCTTGCAGAAAAGTACTCAAGCGATGCGATGACGTTGTTGGAGGCGGCGAAAGCCGGTACTGCGTGGTTGTACTTTTATGAAAAATAAATTGTCGACATCCACCACTCTTTTACTTGTTGCCGGCACTGTGGCTTTGGTGGCGGGCGTGTGGACCAATATTTTCTCCAATTCACTGATGCTGTTGATGGACAGCGTTAATTTTATTCCAGCAGAGTCTTCAATTTTCACCTTTGAACCCTATGAGATAAATCAAGGGTCGTCGTCTTACTGGATCTATGGCAAGGACGGCGAGAATTATTATTATTTTTCTTATGACGCGGTGGCGCCGTACCTATTCATTTCCAAAACAAATGTATGTCAGGGATTTGATCCGTCGAATTTCAATACATGGTGCAGTGCGAAACAAGGTGCGAAGAAATGATCAGCGAGGCTTCGATCTGACCATGAAACAGTCAAGGATGATTTCAATGTCGGGGTGGGCAGGTTTTTCCACGCTGTTCATCTCGGTTATGGCTGGCGCCGCTCAGCAGGTCTATAGCAACCATGTTTTCCTGGTCAATACCTGTGGTGTACCGCTGGAGCTGTCACTGTCGCATGACTCCAACTACAGCGATGAGCCTCGCCGCATCGCGTTGAGTCCGAATCAGCGCAGCGCTATCGCCAATTACCAATCCTTCGGCGAAGACGTCGACGGCCAGATCAGTGATCAGTTCAGCCTGTCGATCAAAAGCCCGGCCGCGTCCAAAACCGTCGACGCGCAGACCTTGCGAAGGGCAGTCGCGAGCGCCGAGAAAACTGTAAGAAAAGCTGTTCGTTCATGGGTGATTGCCGATGGATCTTTCTGCCCATGAATTTTTTCCAGACTGGCTCGATGAAACTCAGAGTGTGGCAGTGCCTTGTCGCTTTTCTGTGCGCGGTTGGTCTGCTGACGATTCTGCTTGGCTTCACGCTGCTGCTGCGAATGGAAAGTTCGACGAAGCCGAAGCTGTTCGCGCATCCAAACGCGTTGTGGGTTGGCGCCGAGGACGGGGGGGTATTCGTTGAAATTACCCGCAACGAGGCACCGGACTACTACGTCGAGATCCGCCACGAGAACGGTGGGATGTGGACCGAAGGCTGGATTCGCTACGGCACCCGCGACAGCTATCCGCTCAGCGCCGCAGCGATTGGCGGCTATGACGGCGTCGAACTGCATGTGTATTCAGGCATCGCCATCACGCCTGAAAAGCGGGGAATCGCAGATGAATAGCCGTCACGCCATCGGTCTGGCCGTGCACTCGCTGGCCTGTGTGATTTATATCGTCATGAATGGCTATGCCGTGCCCGCCTATAAACAACTGGTCGGTGGGTTGACCTCGCGCGGCGTCGCCATCGGCATGGCGATGTATCTGATTTTCTATTTTTTCGTTGCGCTGAATCTGCTGCTGGTCTTCATCCAGCGTCAAGCCATCCAGTTTGGCCTGGTGATTCTGATGATGCTGGCGATTGTGTTTTATCTGTTGCCGCAATACCCCATTCGCGGTTTGGCCTATTGCGCACTGACAGGTGGCTTGACCCTGTGCGCCATCCTGCTGACCAACGCCATCCACACGGCTTATACCCGCTGGCGCAATCACGCGGCATCGCCAGCGCTGGAGCTTCAAAACCGTCGAGCAATGCCGCGTGTGTTGCTGGCGGCGGCGCTGATCGGTGTATCCCTGTGCACCGTCGCGCTTGGGCTGAAGATTTTCGCTGGCGTCACGGCACAGGCCGTGGCACGCCACTCGAACGAGTCGGGCGAGTGCTACCTCGTCACCTACGTACCCGGTTATCACCAGCTGGGATTGATCGGGCGAGTGTTCGGGTTGTTCAGCAGCGAGTATTTCTTTCGGCTGTACACAAAGGACGGCGCGCTGCTGGAATCCTCGGAATGGAATTTTCGGCTGACTGAAATGTTTGCCGTCGCTCCCGAGTTCCACGGCCCGACAGTGCTGTATCCCGGCACCCAAGGCTACGAAGACTGGTGGGTGCCGGAATGCGCCTGATCAGCAGAAGCGCTGTGCAGAACACACACGGTGTGCAGGCGCGTGCCATCGAGGAGGGCGGCTTGCCCGCAACCGGTGTAGCGCACGAGCCCCCTCTGCTGGGTCGCGCGCAACGCAATTTCTTCATGGCGGCCTTGTGGGCACCGTTGCTGATCACCCTGGCGTATTCATCCTATGGCCTGTGGCTGGGCGAGTTTTCGACATTCGATTCGTCCGAGACTCACTGGGAGTACCTGTTGTATTTCGGCTTGCCCGGGCTGTTGCTGTTTGCGCTGTGGGTATCGCGAACCGCGAAGCGCCGCAATGAGCAGCAGGCGCTGCGGATGGTCTGGCTGGCACCGTTGAAGTTCATCCCTTTCTACGCGGTGCCCTGGATGCTTTACGGCGTGTGCAGTCTGGTCGCCGGGCCATTCGACAGCGCTTTCATGGCCTACGGCTGGGTTCTGCTCGTGCCGTACCTCCTGATCGCCGGCTATTTCTGTGCCGGCGTGACGGTTGCGCTCTACAGGATTTTCTTTTGATGAGTTCCACTACCAGGCAGGTAACCCGTGTCCTTTAACCACTACTACCAAAGCGAACTCACCGCACTGCGCCAACTGGGCCGGCGTTTCGCCGAGCGTAGTCCGGCACTGGCGCCGTTCCTGGGCCAGGCCGGGCGGGATCCGGATGTGGAGCGGTTGCTGGAAGGCTTTGCGTTCCTCACCGGACGCCTGCGGCAGAAGCTCGATGACGAGCTGCCGGAACTCAGCCATTCGCTGATGCAACTGCTGTGGCCGAACTACATGCGGCCGCTGCCGGCGTTCAGCATTCTGCAGTTCGATCCGCTCAAGCGTTCCGGGCCGGCGCTGAAGGTCGAGCGTGATACGCCTATCGAGAGCGTGCCGATCGAAGGCGTGCGCTGCCGTTTCCGCACCTGTTACCCGACCGAAGTCCTGCCGCTGGATCTGGCCGCGCTGAACTATTCGGTCAAGGGCGACGGCTCGCTGCTCAGCCTGCGTCTGGAAATGAGCGCCGACGGCCATTTGGGCGAACTCGAGCTGAGCAAGCTGCGCCTGCACTTCGCTGGCGAGCGCTACATCAGCCAGATGCTTTACCTGAGCCTGCTGCGCAACCTCGAAGGCATCGAGCTGATCCCGCTCGACGGTGTTGGCCGGCCGATCAATGGCGTCAGCGGTCAGCCGATGGCGTTCAAGATTCCCGGCGACCGAGTCAGTCCGGTGGGTTTCGCCGAAGAAGAAGCGTTGATCCCGTATCCGCTGAACACCTTCCGTGGCTACCGCTACCTGCAGGAATATTTCGCCTTCCAAGACAAATTCCTTTTCGTCGACATCAACGGCCTGGACATCCTCAAGGCATTGCCGGAAGACACCCTCAAGCAGATGCGCGGCCTGGAGCTGCGCTTTGATATTCGCAAGAGTGGCATCCAGCGCCTGCGTCCGACCCTGGATAACGTCAAGCTGTTCTGCACGCCGATCGTCAACCTGTTCGAGCACGACGCGCTGCCGATCCGGCTCGACGGCAAGCAGGACGAATACCTGTTGCTGCCGGCGGAATTCGATCTGGAAAACTGCGGCGTGTTTTCCGTGGAAACCGTGACGGGCTGGAAGCCCGGCGGCCTCGGTTACCAGGAATACGTGCCGTTCGAATCCTTCGAGCACGACCCCAGTTTCGACGTGCCCAACAGCCGTCCGCACTACAGCATCCGCCAGCGTTCGTCGCTGCTGCACGATGGCCTCGACACCTACCTGAGCTTCGGCATCCGCCACACCGAAGCCCACGAAACCCTGTCGATCGAACTGATGTGCACCAACCAGAACCTGCCGCGCAAACTCAAGCTCGGCGACATCTGCATGGCCAGCGAAGAGACGCCGGAATTCCTCAGTTTCCGCAACATCACTCCGGCCACCTCGAGCTTCGCGCCGCCGCTGAACCGGGACTTCCTGTGGAAGCTGATCAGCAACATGTCGCTTAACTATCTGTCGCTGGCCGACGTCAATGCATTGAAGGTGATCCTCGAAACCTACGACCTGCCGCGCTACTACGACCAGCACGCGGAGAAGGTCAGCAAGCGCCTGCTCGGCGGCCTCAAGCACATCAAGCATCAACACGTCGATCGGTTGCACCGCGGCCTGCCGGTGCGCGGCTTGCGCACCGAGCTGACCATCGACCCGGAAGGGTATATCGGCGAGGGCGACCTGTTCGTTTTCGCTTCGGTTCTCAACGAGTTTTTCGCGCTTTACGCCAGTCTCAATTCCTACCATGAGCTGCGAGTAAAAAGCACACAGGGAGAGGTGTACCAATGGACACCACGTATGGGCCTGCAGCCCCTGCTCTAAGCGGGCTGACCAAGGTAATACGCGAGTACTCGCTGTTCCAGGCCGTGCTGCTGGTGATCGACCGGCTGCGCGAGGCACACCCGCACCTGAGCGAAGACGATTTGTACGATCAGGTCGAGTTCCAGGCCAACCCGAGCCTCGGATTCCCGCGCAGCGATGTCGATCGCGTGGAGTTTTTCGAAGAGCACGGGCAGATGCGTGCGCGCATGCGTTTCAACCTGATCGGCTTGGTCGGCTCCGGTTCGCCGTTGCCGGCGTTCTATGGCGAACAGGCCCTGGGCGACAGCGAGGACGGCAACCCGACGCGCAACTTCCTCGACCTGTTTCACCATCGCCTGCAACGCCTGATGCTGCCGATCTGGCGCAAGTACCGCTACCGCGCGAGCTTCCAGAGCGGCGCCATCGATCCGTTCTCGGCGCAGCTGTTTGCGCTGATCGGCCTCGGCGGCGAAGAGATCCGCAAGGCCAAGGAGCTGAACTGGAAGCGCCTGCTGCCGTACCTCGGCCTGCTCAGTCTGCGCGCGCACTCGGCGGCGCTGATCGAGGCGGTGCTGCGCTACTACTTCAAGCACGCCGACCTGGTCATCGAGCAGTGCATCGAGCGCCGCGTGGAAATCCTCGAAGAGCAACGCAATCGCCTGGGCTTCGCCAACAGCGTGCTCGGCGAAGACCTGGTGCTCGGCGAGCACGTGCGCGACCGCAGCGGCAAATTCCGCATTCACATCACCGAACTCGACTGGCAGCGATTCCATGAATTCCTGCCCATCGGTTTCGGCTACCAGCCGCTGTGCGCGCTGGTGCGGTTCACCCTGCGTGACCCGCTCGACTACGACATTCGCCTGGTGCTGCGCCAGGAAGAAATCCGCGAACTGCGCATTGGTGAGCAGAACGCCTGTCGCCTCGGCTGGACCAGTTGGCTGGGCCGCGAAAAAGCGGACGGCGTGGTGACCCTGGGCAGCAAAATTCATTAAGGACGTGAGCCATGATCAACGTAGACCTGCAACAACTCATCCAGGCGCTGGACGCCGAAACCCGTCGCGACCTGGAGCGTTCGGCCGAGCGTTGCGTCGCCCGTGGCGGCAGCAAGATTCTCGTCGAAGACCTGCTGCTGGGCCTGCTCGAGCGTCCGAATGGCTTGCTGTCGCGCGCCTTGCAGGATGCCGGTGTGGAGGCCGGTGAACTGAGCGCCGCACTGCAATCGCGGGTCGAGCACAGCGCTTCGCGCAACCCGGTGTTCGCCCCGGAGCTGGTGCAGTGGCTGCAGGACGCACTGCTGGTGGCCAACCTCGAGCTGGGCCAGACCCAGGTCGAAGATGCGGCGCTGATCCTCGCCCTGCTGCGCAACCCGATGCGCTACGCCGGCAGCCGTTACCAGCCGCTGCTGGCCAAGCTCAACATCGAGCGCCTGAAAGAGTTTGCCCTGTCGCAACAGCCGCAGGCTGCAGCGGATGGCAAGCCGGCCGCGCAGGGCGAATCGCTGCTGCAGCGCTTCACCCACAACCTCACCCAGCAAGCCCGCGAGGGCAAGCTCGACCCGGTGTTGTGCCGCGACGGCGCGATCCGCCAGATGGTCGACATCCTCGCCCGTCGCCGCAAGAACAACCCGATCGTTGTCGGTGAAGCGGGTGTCGGCAAGACCGCCATCGTCGAAGGCCTCGCCTCGCGCATTGCTGCCGGTGAAGTGCCGCAGGTGCTCAAGGGCGTCGAGCTGCTGTCGCTGGACATGGGCCTGCTGCAGGCCGGCGCCAGTGTCAAAGGTGAATTCGAGCGTCGTTTGAAAGGCGTGATCGATGAAGTCAAAGCCTCGCCGAAACCGATCATTCTGTTCATCGACGAGGCCCACACGCTGATCGGCGCGGGCGGCAATGCCGGCGGTTCCGACGCGGCCAACCTGCTGAAGCCGGCGCTGGCGCGGGGCGAACTGCGCACCATCGCCGCGACCACCTGGGCCGAGTACAAGAAATACTTCGAGAAAGACCCGGCACTGGCCCGGCGCTTCCAGCCAGTACAACTGCACGAACCTACCGTCAGCGAAGCGGTGACCATTCTGCGTGGTCTGGCCCAGGTCTACGAGAAGAGCCACGGCATCTACCTGCGCGATGACGCGGTGGTCTCGGCGGCTGAATTGTCGGCGCGTTACCTGGCCGGTCGGCAACTGCCGGACAAAGCCGTCGACGTCCTCGACACCGCCTGCGCCCGCGTACGCATCAGCCTCGCCGCCGCACCGGAAAGCCTCGAGCGCCTGCGTGGCGAACTGGCCGAAGGTGGCCGTCAGCGTCAGGCCCTGCGCCGCGACGCCGAGGCCGGTCTGCTGATCGACCACGAAGCGCTGGAGGCGCTGGAAGCCCGCCTGGACGAAGCCGAAAGCGAAATGCTCGCCCTGGAAACCCAGTGGACCGAACAGAAGCAACTGGCCGAGCGCCTGCTGGAACTGCGTCAGCAACTGGCCAAGGCCCGCGAAGCCGCGGCCGTCGCGCCGACCGTCAGCGTCGAAGAAGACGCCGAAGGCACCGTGATCGAAACCCTTGCTGCCGACGTCGCCGAAGGCCAGAGCGTCGAAGCGCTGGAAGCCGAATTGAATCAGACCCACAGCGCACTGACGGCGGCCCAGGTCAAAGAGCGTCTGGTCAGCTTCGAAGTCTGCCCGCGCCTGGTGGCCGAAGTGATCAGCGCCTGGACTGGCGTGCCGCTGGCGCAACTGGCCCGCGAACACAACGCCAAGGTCGCCAGTTTCGCCACCGACCTGCGCACGCGCATCCGTGGTCAGGAACAGGCCGTGCATGCCCTGGATCGCTCGATGCGCGCCACCGCCGCTGGCCTGAACAAGCCTGACGCACCGGTCGGCGTGTTCCTGCTGGTCGGCCCGAGCGGCGTCGGCAAGACCGAAACCGCGCTGGCGCTGGCTGACCTGCTGTACGGCGGCGACCGTTTCATCACCACCATCAACATGTCCGAGTTCCAGGAGAAACACACCGTTTCCCGCCTGATCGGGGCACCGCCAGGCTATGTCGGTTACGGCGAGGGCGGCATGCTCACCGAAGCCGTGCGGCAGAAGCCGTACTCGGTGGTGCTGCTCGATGAGGTCGAGAAGGCTGACCCGGACGTGCTCAACCTGTTCTACCAGATCTTCGACAAAGGCGTGGCCAACGACGGCGAAGGGCGCGAGATCGACTTCCGCAACACGTTGATCCTGATGACGTCGAACCTGGGCAGCGACCGCATCAGCGACCTCTGCGAAAACGGCGCGCGGCCGACCGCCGAAGTGCTCGAGGAAACCATTCGCCCGGTGCTCAGCAAACACTTCAAGCCGGCGCTGCTGGCGCGCATGAAAGTCGTGCCGTACTACCCGGTGGGCGGCCCGGTGCTGCGCGAGCTGATCGAGATCAAGCTCGGTCGTCTCGGCGAGCGCCTGAACCGTCGGCAGCTGGATTTCACCTGGTGCCAGAACCTCGTCGATCACCTGTCCGAGCGTTGCACCCAGAGCGAGAGCGGCGCGCGGCTGATCGACCACTTGCTCGACCAGCACGTGCTGCCACTGGTGGCCGACCGCTTGCTCGACGCCATGGCCAGCGGTGAAAGCCTCAAGCGCGTGCATGCGACGCTCGACGGCAGCGCCGGCGTGACCTGCGAGTTCGCCTGAGGTGGGTGTGATGTTCACTCAGGTGCCGCAGCCGCTAGCCTACGCCGAAGCCCTGTTGGCGCAGTTCGCCAGCCTGTCGCGGGCGGCGGACGGTGCTGCGCTGCTGGGTGACTTCGTGCGCGGCCTGGCCGAACTCAGCGGTTGCGAGTTGACCCAGCTGTACTTGCTGGACGCCACGCACACCTGCCTGGGGATGAACGCCGAGTGCCTCGACGGCCTGCTGCAACCGCGCGAAGCGGCGAGCCTGCCGGCGGACTACAACGGTGAGCAGCTGCTGCAGTTCGCCCTGTGCCAGAACCGTGTGGTGTGTCTCAGCGAGTTGAGTGGCAGCCTGCACGAAACCAGTTTCCTGCCGCCGGCGGTGGCGCCGTGGCAGTCGCTGTTGTGCGTGCCGCTGGTCAATCAGCAGAAAGCCGTCGAAGGCCTCTTGCTGTGCGCCAGTCGCCGCCATCTCGACCTGCAGGGCTTCGCCGATTCCCTTGGGCAGCTCGGCTCGTTCGTGCTCGGCCAACTGCACCTGCTGCAACGTCTGCGGCAACCGGCAAGCGCCACCCCGCCAGCCTTGCGCAGCGTGCCGAGCGCCAGCGGCTATGGGCTGATCGGCAAGAGTGCGGCGATGCGCCAGACCTACTCGCTGATCAGCAAGGTCCTGCACAGCCCGTACACCGTGCTGCTGCGTGGCGAAACCGGCACCGGCAAGGAAGTGGTGGCGCGCGCGATCCACGATTGCGGCCCGCGCCGCTCGCAGGCGTTCATCGTGCAGAACTGCGCGGCGTTCCCGGAAAACCTGCTGGAGAGCGAGCTGTTCGGCTACCGCAAGGGCGCCTTCACCGGCGCCGACCGCGACCGCGCCGGGCTGTTCGACGCGGCCAACGGCGGTACCCTGTTGCTCGATGAAATCGGCGACATGCCGTTGTCGCTGCAGGCCAAGTTGCTGCGCGTGCTGCAGGAAGGCGAGATCCGTCCGCTGGGTTCCAACGACACGCACAAGATCGACGTGCGCATCATCGCCGCGACGCACCGCGATCTGGCGGTGCTGGTCAGCGAAGGCAAATTCCGCGAGGACCTGTACTACCGCCTCGCGCAATTCCCGATCGAACTGCCGGCTCTGCGCCAACGCGAGGGCGACATCCTCGATCTGGCCCGGCACTTCGCCGACAAGGCCTGCGCTTTCCTGCAGCGCGATCCGGTGCGCTGGTCGGATGCCGCGCTCGATCACCTGTCGGGCTACAGCTTCCCCGGCAACGTGCGCGAACTCAAAGGCCTGGTCGAACGTGCCGTGCTGTTGTGCGAGGGCGGCGAGTTGCTGGCCGAGCATTTTTCCCTGCGCCTGGAACCGGCGCCGGAGGACAGCAGCAGCCTCAATCTGCGCGAGCGCCTCGAGCAGGTCGAACGCAGCCTGTTGCTCGATTGCCTGCGCAAGAACGACGGCAACCAGACCCTCGCGGCCCGCGAACTGGGGCTGCCGCGACGCACGCTGCTGTACCGGCTCGGTCGCCTGAATATCAATCTGGGGGACTTCGATGGCTGACCTGCAACGGCTTTCCTGCTCCCCGAGGATTGCGCGCAGGCCCCGATATAGAGCCTTCGGCAATTGCTCCACCACCCATTTCAGCGCCGCCCGCAAGGGCCGGCGCTTTGTGCTTTGTCTAGCCCTGGAGACTTTCTGATGTCTGTTCGTCACTGGCACGCCGCCTTGCTGACCCTCGTCGTTCTATGCGGCCTTGGCGGCTGTAGCGGCAACTACAAATTCAACGACAACGACTATCGCCCGTTGGGTGATCCGCAAGCGGTCAATCGCGGCAAGTGACCGCAAGGAGCATCAAACATGGAATTGGTTTTCGAAATGCTGAACACCAAGCAGTTCGTGCCCACCGAGCTGTGCCAGAAGACCTTCAAGCAGGCTGGCGGCGTGATCGGGCGGGGCGAGGACTGCGACTGGATCATCCCTGACCGCAAGCGCCACCTGTCCAATCACCACGCGATTGTCAGCTACCGCGAGGGCACGTTTTTCCTCACCGACACCAGCAGCAACGGCGTGCAGGACGGTGGCAGCGGCGCACGCCTGCACAAGGGCGAGCCGGTGCGCATCGAGCACGGCAGCACTTACGTGCTGGGGGACTTCGAGATCCGCGCGCGGCTGGTGCGCGACCCGGCGACCTTCGACGGTGAAGCCGGCCGTCCACGCGCCGCGGGCAGCATCATTCCGGACGATGCGTTTCTCGATCTCGATCCGCTGAACGCCATCGAGCAGCAGGAGCGGGTGTACTCGGAAATCGACGAGCTGCTGGCGCCGACCGCCAAGCCGGAAGACAGCCGCCAGCGGGCCGACTACGCGCGCATCGACATGGAAAGCCTGATGGTGCCGGAGCTGATCGCCGCGCCCGTCGAACCGGCCCCGGCTCCGGCGCCGAAACCTGTCGAGCGCCAGCGTGAAGGCTTCTGGGAGCACTTCGGTGCGGCCCTCGGCGTGGACCTGAAAAACCTCGATCACGACGCCCGCGAGGCCCTGGCACTGAACGCCGCACGCCTGTTGCGCCAGAGCATCGGCGGCCTGCAGCAGAGCCTGCGCACCCGTGCCGAGCTGAAAAACGAATTGCGCCTGGCCCAGACCACCGTGCAAGGCACCAACAAGAACCCGCTGAAATTCGCCGTCGATCCGAGCGAAGCGCTGGAGATTCTGTTGCAGCCGCACAAGCCTGGGCATCTGCCGGCCGAACAAGCGGTATCCCGCGCATTCCGTGACTTGCAGGCGCATCAGGTGGCGCTGCTGACCGCCAGCCGGGCAGCGGTTCGCGGCACGCTGGAGCATTTCTCGCCGGAGCAACTGACCCTGCGTTTCGAGCGTGACAACAAGCCGTTGCTCGCCACGTCCGGCGGCCGCTGGCGAGCCTACGGCCGCTACCACCAGGCGCTGCGTCAGGACGACGACTGGAGTGAGCGCCTGCTGGCCCGCGATTTCGCCCAGGCCTACGAAGAACAGATTCGCCTGATTTCCACCCTCCACACCGACCACCAAGGATGATGCGCATGTCTCGCCGCTCGACCGCTTTTTTCAAGACGCTGACTGCGCTCACCGTGCTGGCGCTGCTCGCCGGTTGCTCGTCGCTGTCGCCGTACTCGAAAGTGACCAAGCTCAATCTCAAGCTGACCGGCAGCGATCAGCTCAACCCGGACCTCAACGGTCGGCCGTCGCCGATCGTCGTGCGCCTGTTCGAGCTCAAGCACCCGGTGACCTTCGAGAACGCTGATTTCTTCAGCCTCTACGAACGCGCCAAGGAATCCCTCAACCCGGACCTGGTGGCCAGCGAAGAACTCGAACTGCGCCCGGGTGAAACCGTGGAACTGAAACTCAGCGTGGAGGAGGGCAGCCGCTACGTCGGCGTTCTCGCTGCCTACCGCGACCTGCCGGAAACCAAATGGCGCTACACGGTCCAGGTCACGCCGCTGGAGTTGACCGAAGCCGATCTGACCCTCGACCAGGCCGGTATCCGCAACACCCATGAAGTGCTCGCCAAGGCGGATGACTGATCATGAATACCCATAAAGTCATTTGGCAGGAAGGCATGTTGCTGCGTCCGCAGCACTTTCAGCACAACGACCGTTACTACGATCACCAGATGAAGACCCGCACCCAGTTGCTGGGCGGCTACACCTGGGGTTTCCTCAACCTGGAGATCGACCTGCAGTTCCTCAACATGGGCAAACTGGTGATCAGTGAAGCCTCGGGGATCCTGCCGGACGGCAGCCTGTTCGAGCTCGGTGGCAACACCGAGCCGCTGGCGCTGGACGTGCCGCCGAACACCGGCAACACGCCGATCTACCTGGCGCTGCCCCTGGTCACCGGCAACCACATCGAGGCCCGTCGCCCGGAGCAATCCGACGTGCTGGCGCGCTACACCGCCTACGAAACCGAAGTGGCCGACTCCAACGCCGGCGACGATTCCGCCAGCCAGGTCAGCTGCGGCCGCCCGGACTTCAAGCTGTTGCTCGGTGAGCAGCAGAGCGACCAGGCCTACGTGAAGCTGAAGATCTGCGACGTGCTCGACACCACGCCCGACGGCGTGATCAGCCTCGACCCGGACTTCGTACCGACTTACCTCCAGGCCCATGCGTCCAGCTATCTGCTGTCGTGCCTGAAAGAAGTCATCAGCATGCTCAACCACCGTGGCGACACCATTGCCGAGCGGATCCGCTCCAACGGCAAGGTCGGCGGCGCGGAGGTCGGCGACTTCATGATGCTGCAACTGATCAACCGCACCGAGCTGCTGTTG
>Ga0207713_1002425_pt1 | contig 13622 bp, 13 predicted proteins | sample KBSS64metaG_FD_184404 | JGI IMG/M metagenome (GOLD analysis project Ga0207713, IMG submission 184404) | Switchgrass rhizosphere microbial communities from Kellogg Biological Station, Michigan, USA - KBS S6-4 metaG (SPAdes) (version 2) | ecosystem: Host-associated > Plants > Roots > Rhizosphere >...
TGTTCTCAAAAAAGCATGAGATTGTTCCAGTTAAATATAAAAAGTTGTACACGATTTATGTTGCGCAGGTTCTGGTCGGGGCCGATTCGCGAGCAGGCTCGCTCCCACAAAGCCCTGCGCCGACCTTGTGGGAGCGAGCCTGCTCGCGAAGAGGTCGGACCTGCCAGCGCCGAATCAACCCTTGCCTATACTTCTCTTTCAATAACAAAAGAGGGCTGCGCCATGGACCACCTCGTACTCACTGTTTTTGCACCGGACAAGCCTGGGCAGGTCGAGCGCATAGCCCAATGCATCGCCGAGCATGGTGGCAACTGGCTGGAAAGCCGCATGTCGCGCATGGCCGGGCAATTCGCCGGGATTCTTCGGGTGGGGGTCCCGGCGGAAGCCTACGATTCACTGGTCGATGCCCTGCAAGGATTATCGGCCCACGGTATTCGCGTCTTGATCGCCGAAAGCGGTATCGAACAGTCTTGCACCTGGAAGCCGATCGCCATGGAGCTGGTGGGCAATGACCGGCCGGGGATCGTGCGCGACATCACGCGCTTGCTCAGTGAACAGGGGGTAAACCTGGAACGGCTGGTGACGGAGGTGCGTCCGGCCCCCATGAGCAGCGAGCCTCTGTTCCACGCCGAAGCGATATTGGCGGTGCCCCTGACGCTGTCTCTGGACGTGCTGCAATCGCGCCTGGAAACCCTGGCGGACGATTTGATGGTGGAATTGGTACTGCGCAGTGAACCTTGATCCGGTTATCCAGTTTAAACGTGCACCTGCCTGTGGATAACCTGTAGAGACAGCCCGCCAGGCCGCGCCGGCCGTGGCTCTTCAAAGATTGATCAAAAAACCAGCAGTTTCAGTAACTTGCGCACAAACAGCGGGGATCACGCTGTGGATAACCTTGGGAAGGATCGATGCAGGCCACGGATAACGTGGCCTGTAGAGGGTTGTGTATTTTTTGATCAGCTGCGGCGGCGCAGGCTGAACCAGGCATCGACGCTGTAAACCGCCAGGCCTGCCCAAATGAAGATGAACGCAACCAGCGTACTCGACGACAGGTGCTCATCAAACAGCAGGACGGCCTGCAGCAGCACCAGGGTCGGTGCCAGGTATTGCAGGAATCCCAGGGTCGTGTAGGGCAAATGCCGCGCGGCAGCGTTGAAGCAGACCAGCGGCACCAGCGTTACCGGACCGGCAGCCACCAGCCACCAGGCCTCGGAGGTGGTCCAGAATTCAGCCTGGGCGCTGCTGGCGGTTGGATTGAGCAGTAACCAGGCCAGTGCTATCGGCACCAACATCCAGGTTTCGACCACCAATCCCGGGAGCGCCTTGACCGGCGCCTGCTTGCGAATCAACCCGTAGAAACCGAAGGTCAATGCCAGCACCAGCGACACCCAAGGCAGGCTGCCCACTTGCCATACTTGTTGCGCCACGCCAACCGCCGCCAGCCCCACGGCAATCCATTGCATGCGTCGCAGCCGCTCACCGAGGATCAGCATCCCCAGCAGCACGTTCACCAAGGGGTTGATGTAGTAACCGAGGCTGGCCTCCAACATGCGCCCGTTGTTCACCGACCACACATACGTCAGCCAGTTGGCGGCGATCAGCGTACCGCTCAGGGCCAGGATCGCCAGCCGACGTGGGTTCTCCCGTAGCTCGCGCCACCAGCCCGGATGTTTCCAGACCATCAGCAACAAGGCGCCGAACAACGCCGACCACAGCACGCGGTGAATGATGATCTCCACGGCGGGCACGTTGGCAATGGCCTTGAAGTAGAGCGGGAAAAGTCCCCAGATGATGTAGGCACTCAGGCCCAGAATGTACCCGCGACGCAGGTTGGCGGCTTGCATGCAGAATCCTTGCTTAGGCAGCTAACAAAGGAGGGATTGTATGTGCTGGTACCTGTAGGCGCGAGCACGCTCGCGATGGTCGTTAACGATAACGCGGGGAACCTGATGCTCCGCAGTGTTCTCAGGTTTTTCGCGAGCATGCTCGCTCCTACAGGGGGCGGTGGTGTTCAGAAGAGCTTCAGCGGTTCTTCATTGAGCGCCGCGAGCTGCTCGCGCAACGCCAACACCTGGTCGCCCCAATAACGTTCGGTGCCGAACCACGGAAAGCTGCGCGGGAATGCCGGGTCGTCCCAGCGACGGGCGAGCCAGGCGCTGTAGTGCATCAGGCGCAGCGCGCGAAGGGGTTCGATCAGCGCCAGTTCCCGGGGATTGAAATCGTGGAATTCGTTGTAGCCATCCATCAATTCCGACAACTGGCCCAGGCATTCCTGGCGATCGCCGGCCAGCATCATCCAGATGTCCTGTACCGCCGGGCCCATGCGGCAGTCGTCGAGGTCGACGATGTGGAACATCTCATCACGGCACATCATGTTGCCAGGGTGGCAATCACCGTGCATGCGGATGTTCTGGTGCGGCGTATTGCTGTAGACATCTTCCACACGCTTGAGCAGATCGCGGGCCACGGACTCGTAGGCCGGCAGCAGGCTGCGGGGGATGAAGTTGCCTTCGAGCAAGGTCGTCAGCGAATCATGGCCAAAGTTTTTTACCGCCAGCGCCTCACGGTGCTCAAACGGCTTGGTTGAGCCCACCGCATGCAGCCGGCCGAGCAGTTGACCCAGGCGATACAGCTGATCGAGATTGCCAGGTTCCGGCGCGCGTCCGCCGCGGCGGGGGAACAGGGTGAAACGGAAGCCGTTGTGCTCGTGCAGGGTTTCACCGTTGTGGATCAGCGGCGCGACGACCGGTACCTCGACCTCGGCGAGCTCGAAGGTGAACTGGTGTTCTTCCAGAATCGCTTCGTTGGTCCAGCGCTGCGGGCGATAGAACTTGGCGATCAATGGCTCGGCGTCTTCGATACCAACCTGGTAGACACGGTTTTCGTAGCTGTTGAGCGCCAGAATGCGGGCATCGCTGAGAAAACCGATGCTTTCGACGGCATCGAGCACGAGGTCTGGGGTGAGCGTTTCAAACGGGTGGGCCATGCTGACTCCTGCGCGCAGCAGGCTGCTGCGTCCGGCCAGGCATGGTAGCGCAGACGGGGCTGCTTTAGGGGGTGAGATGTGTGTTGCCCGGGCTGACGCTTTCGCGAGCAAGCCCGCTCCCACATTGGGGCTGCGGTGAACACTCAATTTGTGAACGCCACAGAGTCAATGTGGGAGCGGGCTTGATCGCGAAGAGGCACTATCAGGCGCCGACGACCCCGCCGTCTTCACGCGAAATGGCAATCACCGAAGACCGCGGCTTTCCATTTGGCAAGTGTTCAGGGAAGGTCGAACCGCCATTCTCCCCCGGGTGCTGAATGCCGACGAACAACGTCTTCTGGTCCGGCGAAAAGCTGATCCCCGTTACCTCACAACCAATCGGCCCGACCATGAACCGACGGATCTCGCCGGTCACCGGGTCGGCGCAGAGCATCTGGTTGTTGCCCATGCCGGCGAAGTCACCGGCATTACTCGAATCGCCGTCGGTTTGAATCCACAACCGCCCGGCGTTATCGAACGCCAATCCATCCGGACTGTTGAACATGTTCTGCGGGGTGATGTTCGACGAGCCGCCCTTCGGCGTACCAGCATGCACTTGCGGGTTGCCGGCGACCACGAACAGGTCCCAGGCAAAGGTGTTCGATGCGTGGTCGTCGCGGTCGGTGCGCCAGCGCAGGATCTGCCCGTAGACATTCTTCTCACGCGGGTTCGGCCCGCCTACCGGTTGCCCGTCTTCGCCACGCTTGGCGTTGTTGGTCAGGGTGCAGTAAACCTGACCGTCCTTGGGGCTGACGACAATCCACTCCGGGCGGTCCATGCGCGTGGCCTTCACCACGCTGGCTGCCAGGCGCGCGTGAATCAGCACTTGGCCCTGGTCGGCAAAACCGCTGCTGGCGTCGATGCCGTTTTTACCATGGGTCAATTCGATCCATTGCCCCTGGCCCTTGGGGTGATCGGCATTGCCGTCGCCCGCGTCGAAACGTGCCACGTACAAGGTGCCGTGGTCCAGCAGGTCGCGGTTGGCCTTGGGATTCTGGTGATTGATCTTGTCGCGGCTGACGAACTTATAGATGAATTCGCCGCGCTCATCGTCGCCCATGTAAACCACGGCGCGGCCGTCTGTGGTTTCAGCCAGGGCGGCGTTTTCATGTTTGAAGCGGCCCAGTGCAGTGCGCTTGACCGGGGTCGACTGCGGGTCGAACGGGTCGATCTCGACCACCCAGCCATGACGGTTGAGCTCGTTGGGATGGTGCGCCATGTCGAAGCGCGAATCGTGTTGATGCCAGTTGATGTCTTTGCTGGTTGCCACCACACCGTAGCGTTTCTGTGCGGCATCGAATTTCTGTTCGGCATCGCTGCTGCCAAAGCAGTCGGTAAAGTTCTCTTCGCAGGTCAGGTAGGTGCCCCACGGCGTCTTGCCGTTGGCGCAGTTCTGGAACGTGCCGAGGACCGTTTTACCTTGCGCATCTGCACGGGTTTTCAACAGTTCGTGACCGGCGGCCGGGCCGCTCAGATTGATCGGCGAGTTACCATGAATGCGCCGGTTATAGCGCGAGCCCTGAACAAACTGCCAATGACCATTCTCCCGCCGTACCTCGATTACCGACACGCCTTCGCAAGCCAGGGCCTTATGCACTTCCTGCGCCGATTGCGGCATGCCCGCGTGGGGGTAGAGGTAGCGGTAATTGGTGTATTCGTTGTTGATCGCCATCAGTGCCCGATTGTTGTCATCCGGGAAGGCAAACAGGCTCATGCCATCGTTGTTGTCGCCGAACTGGACTTCCTGATGCTCGGCGGTGCCGTTGCCACTCATGTCGAACGCCGGGCCGTTTTTCTGCAGGGGCTGACCCCAGCTGATCAGTACCGAAGATTTGTAGCCGGGGGGCAAGCTGATCGCGTCGGCAGTCGCGGCAGGAATGCTTTCGAAACCCAGCAACTGGCTGGTGCCGGCGCTGACGCTGGCGGCCATTACGCTGCGGCTCAGCAGGTTGCCGCCGAGGAACATGGCGGCACCGCACAAGGCGCCTGCGCTGATAAAGCCACGACGGCTGAGGCCGACCATCTGTTCGAGGTCGGTGGACTGGTTTTCTTCTAATAGGCTCACATCAGGCTCCCTGCGAATTTTGCAGTCACCTTAATGGTGGGTGATGAAGCTTTTGTTGCAGTAGGAGCTGCCGCAGGCTGCGATCTTTTGATCTTGATCTTGAAAAGCAAAGTCAAAAGATCGCAGCCTGCGACAGCTCCTACAACGGAGTGCCGAGCAATACATTGGAGGGAGAGAACTGCGCGCGTACCGATGTTCCGCGGGTCAGCTTGCGTGATTGCAAATGCCGGAGCTCGACCAGAGCACAGAGCGTCTGGCCATTGGGCAGGCTGATTCGCACTTCGCAGGGGCCGTCTTCGGCGTCGAGGATTTCCTCGATGACACCTTCGAGGCAATTGTGACCGGGTATTGCCTCGTCGCTGTTGCCCAGCAGATCGAGCCAACCGGCCTTGATCAGGGCGACAACTTCAGTGCCGGTTTGCAGGTCCAGGCGCACGGTACTGTCGTGGGTGATCTGCGCCGCGATGCTCAGGCCTTCAGCCAGCTCAAGGCGAACCCGATCGTTATGGCCCTGGGTTTCAATGGCCGCGACTTTTCCGTGCAACTGGTTGCGTGCGCTGGTCCTGAGCATCAGGCGACCGAGCAGGTCAAGGTCGCTTGCGTCTTCAGCGGCTTCCAGTACCTGGGATTGCAGCGCCTGCAGCTTTTGATAGAGACGCAGCACCCGCTCGCCTTCAGCAGACAGTTTGGCGCCACCCCCTCCTTTGCCGCCGACACTGCGTTCCACCAGCGGTTTCTGTGCCAGGTTGTTCAGCTCATCGATAGCATCCCAAGCGGCCTTGTAGCTCAGGCCCGCGCTTTTCGCCGCGCGGGTGATCGAGCCCTGCTCGGCGATGTGTTGCAGCAAGGCAATGCGTTGCGGGCGACGGACAATGTGCTGGGACAACAACGTAGGCAAGGACATGGCAAGACGCTTTGGCTATGACAGTGGTGAGGACGTTGGCGGCTCGGGGCCCGGGAGTCAAGTCACGGTGACTCGCCAGGTTTGGGTGTGCGCGCCAGGCAATAGACGTCGACCCGACTGGCGCCTGCGTCCAGCAGCAGCAGGGCCAGTGCCTGCGCCGTGGCACCGGTGGTCAGAACGTCGTCCACCAGCGCCAGGTGGCGACCCTTCACTGATGCGTCGCTTGCCAAGGCGAAGGCGTGGTGCAGGTTGCGTTTGCGAGCCTCGGCGTTCAGGTCTTGCTGGGCATTGGTGTCTTGGGGCCTCAACAGCAATCGTTCATCGATAGGCACGTCGAGGCGTTCGCTGAGCCAGCGCGCCAGCATGGCAGCCTGATTGAAGCCGCGTTGGCGCAGGCGCCGGGTAGACATCGGCACGGGTACCAGCACATCGGGACGCGGCAGGTCTTCGTTGAAGCGATGTTGCAGTGATTGAGCCAGAAGGTCGCCGAGCAGATGGCCATACGGCCATTTCGCGCTGTGCTTGAAGCGGGTAATCAGGCTGTCGATCGGAAAGTTGTAAGTCCAGGGCGCGACCACTCGCTCGAAGGCCGGTGGCTGCATGAGGCATTGGCCGCACGTCATGCCCGCAGCGGGCAAGGGCAGTGCGCAGCGCTGGCAATGATCGCCGAGCCATGGCAACTCGGTTTCGCAAGCCATGCAAACGGGCGCGGTGCCATCGGCTACTTCATCACACAGTAAGCAGTGATGGTTATTTTTTAACCAGATGTAAACCAGCCTATCGTATCGTGGTTGACAGGGCATGACTCTTCCTTAAATATGCCGAAACACCTGTGATGCGCCGGTGGAAATTCCATTTCCCGGTCGCCTGCCAAAGCATAAAACAAAGGAAACGCCCATGAGCGCCAGCACCTCTGCAACTTTGCGTCATGACTGGTCTTTGGCCGAAGTCAAAGCACTCTTCGTTCAGCCATTCAATGACCTGTTGTTCCAGGCGCAGACGGTGCACCGCGCGCATTTCGACGCTAACCGCGTCCAGGTATCGACCTTGCTGTCGATCAAGACCGGTGCTTGCCCGGAAGATTGCAAATATTGTCCGCAGTCGGGTCACTACAACACCGGCCTGGAAAAAGAAAAGCTGATGGAAGTGCAGAAGGTCCTCGAAGAGGCCGCGCGTGCCAAGGCCATCGGGTCGACCCGTTTCTGCATGGGCGCGGCGTGGAAGCACCCGTCGGCCAAAGACATGCCGTATGTGCTGAAGATGGTCGAAGGCGTCAAGGCCCTTGGCCTGGAAACCTGCATGACCCTCGGCCGGCTCGATCAAGACCAGACCGAAGCGCTGGCCAAGGCTGGCCTTGACTACTACAACCACAACCTCGACACCTCGCCTGAGTTCTACGGCAGCATCATCACCACCCGCACTTACAGCGAGCGCCTGCAAACCCTGGCCTACGTCCGTGAATCGGGGATGAAGATCTGCTCCGGTGGCATCCTTGGCATGGGCGAGTCCCTCGATGACCGCGCCAACCTGCTGATCCAGCTGGCCAACCTGCCGGAGCACCCGGAGTCGGTGCCGATCAACATGTTGGTGAAAGTCGCCGGCACGCCCCTGGAAAATGCCGACGACGTCGACCCGTTCGACTTCATCCGCATGCTCGCCGTCGCGCGGATCCTCATGCCCAAATCCCACGTGCGCCTGTCCGCTGGCCGCGAAGCCATGAACGAGCAGATGCAGGCGCTGGCGTTCTTTGCCGGTGCCAACTCGATTTTCTACGGCGAAAAACTGCTGACCACCGCCAACCCGCAGGCCGACAAGGACATGCAACTGTTCGGGCGCTTGGGGATTTTGCCGCAAGCCCGTGAAGAACACGCCGACGAAGTGCACCAGGCCGCCATTGAACAGGCGCTGGTGGAGCAAAAGAGCAGCGAACAGTTCTATAACGCGGCTGTTTGAGCGTTTCGCCGTTCCCGCTGATTGAAATGCAAAACCCTGTGGGAGCGGGCTTGCTCGCGAATGCGGACCGTCATCCAACATTGATGTCGACTGACACACCGCTTTCGCGAGCAAGCTCGCTCCCACAGTGGAGATGTGTCATTTGATAGTCGAGGCCTGCATGTCTTTCGATCTCGCCGCACGCCTGGCTGCCCGTCGTGCTGAAAACCTCTACCGCCAACGTCCATTGCTCGAAAGCCCACAGGGCCCGCAAGTGGTGGTCGACGGCCAGCCATTGCTGGCGTTCTGCAACAACGACTACCTGGGCCTGGCCAATCACCCCCAAGTGATCGAAGCCTGGCGCGCCGGGGCTGCCAAGTGGGGCGTGGGGGGCGGGGCGTCGCATCTGGTCATCGGCCACAGCGGTCCGCATCATGCCTTGGAAGAGGCCTTGGCCGACCTCACCGGTCGTCCGCGTGCCTTGTTGTTCACCACGGGCTACATGGCCAACCTCGGGGCGGTCACCGCGTTGGTGGGGCAGGGCGATACGGTGCTCGAAGACCGGCTCAACCATGCCTCGTTGCTCGACGCGGGCCTCTTGTCAGGGGCACGTTTCAATCGCTACTTGCACAACGATGCGGCGAGTCTGGCCAATCGTCTTGAGAAAGCCACCGGCAATACGCTGGTCGTGACTGACGGCGTCTTCAGCATGGACGGCGACATCGCCGATCTGCCAGCGCTGGCGCGAGAAGCCAAGGCCAAAGGTGCATGGCTGATGGTCGATGATGCGCACGGTTTCGGCCCGCTGGGCGCCAATGGCGGCGGGAGCGTCGAACATTTCGGCCTGAGCCAGGACGACGTGCCGGTACTGGTCGGCACGCTCGGCAAGGCGTTCGGAACGGCGGGGGCTTTCGTAGCTGGCAGCGAAGAGTTGATCGAGAGCCTGATCCAGTTCGCTCGCCCCTACATTTACACCACCAGCCAACCACCGGCCCTGGCCTGTGCGACCCTCAAAAGCCTGGAACTGCTGCGCAGCGAGCATTGGCGCCGCGAGCATTTGCAGACGCTGATCCGCCAGTTCCGCCAGGGCGCCGAGCAAATCGGCCTGGAGCTGATGGACAGTTTCACGCCGATCCAGCCGATCATGATCGGTGACGCCGGGCGCGCGGTGCGCTTGTCGCAGATGCTGCGCGAACGCGGCTTGATGGTGAGTGCGATCCGTCCGCCAACCGTGCCGGCCGGCAGTGCCCGACTGCGCGTGACCCTGACTGCCGCCCATAGCGAGGCGCAAGTGCAGCTATTGTTGGAGGGACTGGCCGATTGTTATCAACGACTGGGAGCGGAGCCTGACCATGCGTGATCGACTGATTCTGTTGCCCGGTTGGGGCCTCGGAATTTCGCCGCTGCAACCATTGGGCGCTGCCCTGCAGGGCCTGGACGAACACATGCGGGTCGAAATCGAGCCGCTGCCCGAGCTGGATTCGAGCAATCTTGAGCATTGGCTCGATGAACTCGACGCCAGCGTGCCACAGGACGCCTGGTTGGGCGGGTGGTCACTGGGTGGCATGCTCGCGTCCGAGTTGGCGGCGCGCCGTGGTGACCGTTGCTGTGGCCTGCTGACCCTGGCGAGCAATCCTTCTTTTGTCAGTCATGACCAATGGCCAAACGCAATGCCTGGCGAAACGTTCGATGCCTTTCTGGCAGGCTGCGCTGCCGATCCGCGCATGACCTTGAAGCGTTTTTCATTGCTCTGCGCCCAAGGTGCCGAAGACCCGCGCGGCTTGTCTCGCCTATTGCTCGCAGGGGCACCGCACTCACCGGCGGCAGTGCTATTGAGTGGCCTGGAGTTGCTCGCGCAGCTGGACACTCGCCAAGCCCTGCAGACATTCCGCGGGCCGCAGTTGCATCTGTTTGCCGGCCTCGACGGGCTGGTGCCGGCCGAAGCCGCCGAGGCCTTGCTGGCGTTGCTACCCGATGTCGAAATCGGTCTGATCGAACAGGCCGGCCACGCGTTTCTCCTGGAAAATCCCCACGGTGTCGCGGGGGCGATCCAGGCCTTTTTGCATGAGTGCGGCGATGACTGATTTATCCTTTCCCAAATTGCCCGGTGGTTTGCCCGACAAGCGCCAGGTAGCCGCGTCGTTTTCCCGTGCCGCGGCAAGCTACGACAGCGTGGCCGAGTTGCAACGTGATGTCGGTGGCCAGTTGTTGCACCGTTTGCCGCAGGCGTTCGTGCCCCGGCGCTGGCTCGATCTCGGGTGCGGCACCGGCTATTTCAGTCGTGCGCTGGGCGAGCGGTTTCCCGACGGCCAGGGCGTGGCGCTGGACATCGCCGAAGGCATGCTTAATCACGCCCGACCGTTGGGCGGCGCCGCGCACTTCATCGCCGGCGACGCCGAGCGGATGCCATTGCGCGATTCGACGTGCGACCTGATTTTCTCCAGCCTGGCCGTGCAGTGGTGCGCGGACTTCGCGTCGGTGCTCAGCGAAGCGCATCGGGTGCTCAAGCCGGGCGGTGTCTTTGCATTTGCTAGTCTCTGTGTGGGCACGTTGTTCGAGCTGCGTGACAGCTGGCGTCAGGTGGATGGCATGGTGCACGTCAACCGCTTCCGTGAGTTCAACGTTTATCAACAGCTGTGTGCGGCCAGCGGCTTGCGCGCAATCAGCCTGGAAAACCAGGCGCATGTGCTGCATTACCCGGACGTGCGCAGCCTGACCCATGAACTCAAGGCCTTGGGGGCGCACAACCTTAACCCTGGGCGTCCGGGCGGCTTGACCGGTCGAGCACGGATCCTCGGTCTGGTCGAGGCTTATGAGCAGTTTCGTCAGGCCCCAGGCCTGCCGGCGACTTATCAAGTGGTGTACGCCGTTTTGGAGAAACCCTTATGAGCTCCGCGTATTTCATCACCGGTACCGATACCGATGTCGGAAAAACCACGATTGCCGCCGGTCTGCTCTATGCCGCGCGATCTGCCGGGTTAAGCACCGCTGCGGGCAAGCCAGTGGCTTCTGGCTGCTCGGTGACGCCCAAGGGCCTGCGCAACGCTGACGCACTGGCGCTGCTGGCGGAATGTTCGCTGCCTTTGACCTACCCGCAGGTCAATCCGTTGGCACTGGAGCCAGCCATTGCGCCGCACCTGGCCGCGCGTGAGGCCGGCATCGCGTTGACCGTGCAATCGCTGCTGACGCCGATGCGAGAGTTACTCGACATGCAGGCCGACTTCACCCTGATCGAGGGTGCTGGAGGCTGGCGCGTGCCATTGGCCGATCAGGCCAACCTCTCGGACCTGGCGATAGCCCTGGACCTGCCGGTCATTCTGGTCGTAGGCGTGCGTCTGGGCTGCATCAATCATGCGTTACTGACGGCCGAGGCGATTGCCCGGGACGGTTTGCAGCTGGCGGGATGGGTGGCGAACATCATAGATCCCAAGACCGCGCGCCTGGAAGAAAACCTCGCAACCCTTGCTGAACGCCTCCCGGCGCCATGTTTGGGTCGAGTGCCGAAGCTCAAGATGGTCACGGCCGAAGCGGTGGCTGAGCATCTGCAACTGGACCTGCTGGACTGAGCTTCTGAAAGCAATGTTCACTGTAACAATGCACTGCTCCATTAGTGTTGTTGTCGGGCTTTTTGTCAGTGGGTCTGCTTCAATGGCCACTATTGATCCTTTGTAGGACGAGCTAACCCCATGGAAATCTCCGGAACCACCGCTTTTTTGCCGGTATGAGCACTATTCAGACAGGGCAGAATCGTATCGATCAAGCCTCTGGCCAGATCGCCAACACGACGATCGAGCGTTCGGTCACCAGCCAGTCTTCCGAGGCTCAGGTTGATCGCCTGCGTTCGGTCGACCGCAGTCGGCAGTCGGACCTGGCCAGCAATAGGGTGGAGATGTCCCAGGGCAAAGTTCAGGTTGAACTGGGTGTCAAAGTCGCCAAGGCATCCGACGAGGTGCTCGGTACGCTGATCGATACCTTCATCTGAGCGCTTGGCTTAGCGGCCCGCCAATATCCTGTTAATGCGCAAGCTCAATGGCTTTTGACCATTGAGCGCATTTGCACAGAATCAGGCCCCAAGGCGCCCCCACACTACTGGAAAGCGAGGGCCGTTAAAGAAGGCCCCGGAACTGCCCGAAACAACAACTCGTCCTCCCGGTTGAATCGTCACATCGGTACAGTCACCGACACTGTGGCCACGCCAGAAGGCCTCTATGTCTCCGTTGTTGCTGACGCGTTCGTAAAGCTCCATGGGCGTATCCGCCATGATACCTCTGCCCACGGCGACGATTTTGCCGTCCGGTTGGATCGCAAATGATTGGAAGGACAAATCGTTCATTGAGCGAGAGATCAGCAGAGGGGTTCCATCGTTGAAATCCCCATCAATGCTGCCGTCTTGATTAAGCCTGGCAAGTAGCCCGTTTCGGTGGCCGTCAAGGCCGCTCGCATAGCCGGCGATGATAATCTTGTCGTCATTCTGGACGGCAACCCGGGTAACAATATCGTCCATGAGAAGACCTTCAATATGCGCTTGCCCCCCTTTCTCACCGGGCACCACAACATCGGCATAGCCTGCTTGGCCAAAGGTTTTGTCCAGAATGCCCTCGGCCGTGTAGCGAACAACGGTCCGTGTTCGCTGTTTTTCACCTTCATATCTCCAACTGCCGGCCACGATAATGCTGCCATTACGTTGAATCTGGACGTTACAGGCATAGCTATCGCGGTCATGGAACTTGATATCGATGAACCCGCGGCCGTCGCCAAACAGCGGGTCAGGCTCGCCATCGACTTGCAGACAAAACAGCCTGCTCAAAGGGCGCCCTGATTGAAGTTTGTAGGTCGCAGCTATCAGTATTTTTTGACCGTTTTGCAGGCAGCCATCTACGAATTTGTACCTTAATGTATTGGCTGTCGCATCGACTGGTCCTGTTGTAATGACTCTGCGGCCAAACATCAGGTCGGAACTACCGTCGGAGTTAAAGCGGGTGACGGCGGGCCTCATTACTCCGGCTTTTAACGAGTCACCGATAACCAGGATTTTTCCATCTTCTTGCAGCAGAACGCGCCTCGGTGCGGATTGGTCGCCATTTTCGAAGTTCCAGGTTGTTTCCTCGAAGGAGGAGTCTTCAGCGCCGTCGACAAGGTAGCGCGATAGCCGAAAAAGGTCGCCGATCTGTGAGACCAGAATAAGTTTGCCGTCTTTATCAGAGGTGATTGAGTTTGCGGTGCCTCTTTCGCTGATCTCGATGCGGCCATCGAATGCGAAGGCACGGTCGAGATTACCGGATGTGCGAGGTTGACTGGTGTCACTGGGCATCAATTCCATATCGTTTCTCCCGCGGAAAATATTCCTCCAGGCCACCGTGGCCCGAAGTCGTGTCCGCTATAGTCAGTAAACAGGTTCTGCGCTGAGTCCGAACCTGTCAGAACTGACAGTTCGTTATTCTTTAGACGTCTATGAAACCGCTTCCAAGGACCATTGGCAGGCGATTTTCATTGGTCGACAGCCACGCGCATGACGAACGGCAAAAGATCGGTGCTTGACAAGATTTGGGCGTAAACGTATGTTTCAAACAACTGTTTGATCGTTTCGACAACGGTCGCTCATTCCCGGTTACATCAGCAGAGGTTTATCGCTATGCCTGACTACAAGGCCCCCTTGCGTGATATTCGCTTCGTTCGTGACGAACTGCTCGGCTACG
>Ga0207713_1002426_pt1 | contig 13600 bp, 10 predicted proteins | sample KBSS64metaG_FD_184404 | JGI IMG/M metagenome (GOLD analysis project Ga0207713, IMG submission 184404) | Switchgrass rhizosphere microbial communities from Kellogg Biological Station, Michigan, USA - KBS S6-4 metaG (SPAdes) (version 2) | ecosystem: Host-associated > Plants > Roots > Rhizosphere >...
CGGCCTGCCCGATTTTCAGGCGCTGCAAAACGCGTTCGACGTGGGACGCCCGCAGGACATCGTCGTGTATTTCTTCGACGTGCCATATCTGAACGGCTACGACCTGCGCAACGTGCCGATCGTGCAGCGCCGCGCGATTTTGAAGGCGCTCATCGAGCCTGTCGACGATCCTGTTTTGCGCTATTCGCGGGACTTCGCCTTTCACGCCGACGATCTCCTCAAGAGCGCATGCGACATGGCGCTCGAAGGGATCATCGGCAAGCGTATCGACAGCACGTATGTCTCGGGGCGAAGCGCGTCGTGGATCAAGCTCAAGTGCCGTCGCCGGCAGGAGTTCGTCATCGGCGGCTACTCGGAACCCTCGGGCAGCCGCGGGCAGTTCGGCGCGCTCCTGCTCGGCGTCTACGACACGCACGGCAAGCTGCAATACGCGGGGCGCGTGGGAAGCGGCTTCGATCACGCGACGCTCGTCGCAGTGAAGAAGGAACTCGACAAGCGCGAAGTGAAGCGCATGCCGTTCGCGAGCGAGCCGCAGGAACGCAGCCGCACGCCTGTGCATTGGGTGAAGCCCGAGCTCGTAGCCGAATGCAATTTCGCGGAATGGACCAAGGAGCGTATCGTGCGACAAGCCTCGTTCGTCAGCCTGCGGGACGATAAGCCCGCGCGTCAGATCGTGAAGGAAGAGCCGGCATCGGCGAAGAAGGTGGCATCGAAGACGGCCGCTAAGAAGACACCTGTAAAGAAGACGCCTGCAGAGAAGACCGTGACGAAGGCCAGGACGAGTTCGGCCGAAATCGAAGGCGTGAAGATCAGCCATCCGGATCGCGTAATCGACAAATCGACCGGCTTGCGCAAGATCGATGTCGTCGAGTACTACGCGTCGGTCGCCGACTGGATGCTGCCGCATCTGAAGGACCGGCCGGTGTCCCTCGTGCGGGCGCCGGAGGATATCGGCGGCGAGCTGTTCTTTCAGAAGCACAGCGCGAAGCTCGCGATTCCGCATATCACCCAGCATCCCGATATCGATCCGGGGCATCCGCCGCTGCTGACGATCGAATCGTCGCAGGCGCTCGTCGGCACCGCGCAGATGGGCACGATCGAGCTGCATACATGGAACGCGGTGGCATCGAACATCGAGAAGCCGGATCGCATGGTGTTCGATCTCGATCCGGGCGAAGGCGTCGGGTGGGAACGCATGGTCGAGGCCGCGAAGCTGACGAAGGATCTGCTCGCCGAACTCGGCCTCACGTCGTTCTGCAAGACGAGCGGCGGCAAGGGCTTTCATGTGGTCGTGCCGCTCGCGAAGCAGGCGGGCTGGGACGAGATGAAGGCGTTCTCACAGGCGGTCGCGCAGCATATGGCGAGCACGCTGCCCAAGCTCTTCTCCGCGAAGATGGGCATGCAGAACCGCAAGGGCAAGATCTTCATCGACTATTTGCGCAACAACCGCGGGTCGAGCACGGTCGCGGCGTTTTCGCTGCGCGCGCGGCCGGGGCTCGGCGCGTCGATGCCGCTTTCGTGGGATGAACTCGACGACGTGAAGAGCGGCGATCAATGGAGCATCGGCAACGTGCGCGAGCGGCTCGATACGTTGCAGGGCGATCCTTGGGCGGGCTACGACAAGGCGCGTCAAAGAATCACGGCCGAGATGAAGAAGCGGCTCGGCATGGACGGCTCGCGCAAGTGAGCGTCCACACAGGGAGACGATGATGAAGCAGACGAACATCACGCCGGCGAGCGCGCCCGAACGCGGACGCGAGATGGCGAGCAAGGACCGCGAGACACAGGCGCATGACGATGCGTCGAAGGCGCCGCTGCCTCACGAGACGGATCAGAACGTCGAATCGCAGCATGAGGATCAAGCGCGCGACGTCGGCACGCAGGCCCACGAAGACATCGAACGCGGCCTCGTCGATACGGATCGACGAGGCGGCGGCGACTATCAGCGAGACACGCAGCGCGACGATCTTGCGAACGTCAACACCGACGAAAGGCGCTCGCGCGAGCCATGAACCGAACGGTGAAAGCCTTGGCGAATGGCACCGCGCAAGCCGCTTGCGTAGAATGAACCGTTGAACATGAACAGGTTTGGAAGGCAACGTTTGCGGCGTTTTTTCTACCGATGCGCCCGATCCAGGTCCGCGCAAAACCGGTAAGCCCTTCCGATGTCTGCACTCCTTTGCCCGCTTTACGGACCGAAGCCAACATAACGGAACATGCCCCTCGAACTTCTGTCCCGTCTGAAGAACGAAACCGCCGCGTGCCATGCGCGGCTCGAGAATGCACTCGACCTCATGCGGGACGACCTGCGTCGCGACGAGTACATTGCGCTGCTCGAACGATTCTATGGCTACGTCACGCCTTGGGAAGATGCGGTAGCCGCGTGCATGCCGGCATCGCTCTCCGACTTTTTCAATGCGCGCCGCAAGGCGGCGCTACTTGCCGCCGACCTCGCCGCGCTGACAGGCGAGACACAGTACGTCGCTTGCGTGCAGCAGGCCGATGCACACGATGATCTGCCGCGCATGCGCAACATCGGCGATGCGTTCGGCTCGATGTACGTGATGGAAGGCAGCACGCTCGGCGGGCGTTTCATCGCGCCTCATGTCGCCGAGCGTCTCGATCTCGCGCCGGGACGTGGCAATGCCTATTTCGACGGCTATGGCCCGCGCACGGGCAGCATGTGGAAGGCGTTTCGCGAGACCGCGGCGGCAAGCGTGCCCGAACGCCATTACGACGATGCGGTGAAAGCCGCCATCGCCACCTTCGACAGCCTGCACGCGTGGCTGTGCCCCGAAACGGCCGATGTCGGGCGTTTGCAGCCAGCGCCCGGAGCTGTCTGATGAGCGCCGCAAGCGAGCCGCCCATCGGCGCAGGGGCTTTGCACGACGCATCGAAGGGACCGCCCGATGCCGAAGCACGCCGGCGCACGCTCAGTTCGGGCGTCGCGAGCAAGGACTGCGATGCCGAGCCGATCCACATTCCCGGCGGCATCCAGCCGCACGGCTTTCTGCTCGTGCTCGGCGACGACCTGCGCATCGTGCAGGCGAGCGAAAACCTTGCATCGCTGACGGGCGCGCACGTCGACGCATTGCTCGGCGAGCCGCTCGATGCCGTGATCGGCGCGGCGGGTGCGCAACGTATCGCGCAGGCGGCGGCCACCTCTGTGCTCGAGGACGCGCCGCTATATATCGGCCCGATCGACGTGACGCCTTCGTCCTCCGAACGCTCGCTGCGTTTCGATGTCACGATGCATCGTCACGAGGGCACGCTCATCGTCGAAATGGAAACCGCCGCCGCCACCGGCGACGCGTTCGCATCCATGTATCCGCTCGTGCGCACGTTCGCGCGCGGACTCCAGGAGGCGGCGACCGTGCAGGCGCTCGCCGAGCTCGCGGTGCGCGAAGTGCGGGGGATCACGCGTTTTGGCCGCGTGATGCTCTACAGCTTCGACGAGGAAGGCCGCAGCCACGTGCTCGCCGAAGACCGCGACGAGGCTTATCCGTCGTTCCTGCATCAGTTTTTCCCCGCGTCGGATATTCCGCGCCAGGCGCGCGCGTTGTATCTGAAGAACCGCATCCGCCTCGTCGTCGACGTGAACTACACGCCCGCGCGGCTCGTGCCAAGTGTGAACCCGGCCACTGGCCGTCCCACCGATCTCACGTACGCGACGCTGCGCAGCTTCTCGCCGGTGCATCTGGAATACATGCGCAACATGGGGACGCACGCTTCGATGTCCGTGTCGATCGTCGTGCGCGGGCAGTTGTGGGGACTCATCTCGTGTCACGATCACGACGCGCGCATCGTGCCGTTCAACACGCGCGTCGCGGTCGAGCATCTCGGGCACATGCTGTCGTTGCAGATCGAAGCGAAGGAGGAGCGCGCCGAAGGCGAGTATCTGGCCGCGCTGCGCCGCACGATGGGCCGTCTGATTTCCGCGATGGGCGAGCACGAGAACTTCGTCGCGGGTTTGCAGGCGGTGCCGAACGACGTATTGAGCTTCGCGCGCTCGGCGGGCGCGGCGATCGTCTTCGACGATCAGATCACGCTGCTCGGCTCGACCCCCGACGAGGACACTGTGCGCGCGCTCACGAACTGGCTCGCCGAGAACACGACCGGCGTGTGGGCGACGGATTCGCTCGCGCGCGAATGGGCGCCCGCCAAGGCGCACGAGGACAACGCGTGCGGCGTGCTCGCGGTGCCGGTCTCGCAGATCTTTCGCAACTATCTGCTATGGTTCAGGCCCGAAATGATGCAGACGATCAAGTGGGCGGGCGAGCCGGTCAAAATAGCAGGCGCCAATGGCGCGAGCACGCCGCGCACGAGCTTTTCGCCGTGGCTCGAGACGGTGCGCGGACATTCCGCAATGTGGCGTCAGGGCGAACTCGAACTCGCCGGCGAATTGCGCGGCGCGCTGCTGAACATCGTGCTGCGCCGCGCGGAAGAGCGCGCCGAACTCGCGACCGAACTTGCACGCGCGAACAAGGAGCTGGAAGCGTTCTCCTATTCCGTGTCGCACGACCTGCGCGCGCCGCTGCGCCATATCGCGGGTTACGGCGATCTGCTGCGCGAGCAGGAAGGCGAGCGCATGTCGGACAAGGGCCGGCGCTTCATGAACAACATGCTGGAGTCGGCGCGTTTTGCGGGCACGCTCGTCGACGATCTATTGACGTTCTCGCAGATGGGCCGCGCGGCGCTCAGGCCGGCCCCGGTCGATCTCGGGCAGCTCGTGCGCGGCGTCGTCCAGGAGTTCGAGGCGGAAGGCGCGGGACGGCGCATCGAATGGGTCATCGGCGAGCTGCCGCGCGTCACCGGCGACGCCGCTTTCCTGCAGCTCGCCGTGCGCAACCTCATTTCGAACGCGGTGAAATATACGCGGACGCGGGAATCGGCGAAAATCGAGATATTCGCGACCCGAAACGGCGATGAATACGTGATCGGCGTGCGCGACAACGGCGTCGGCTTCGACATGAAGTACGGCGCGAAGCTGTTCGGCGTGTTTCAGCGGCTGCATCGCGCGGAAGAGTTCGAGGGCACGGGCATCGGGCTTGCCAACGTGCGGCGCATCGTCGAGCGCCACGAAGGGCGCACATGGGCCGAAGGGCGGCCGGGAGAGGGCGCGGTATTCTATTTCTCCTTGCCGGTCGTATTCCGCCATGCGAATGGAACGCAGGGCGGGCCAGGTACAAAGTCAAGAAAAGACCATGCTTAAACCGATTTTGCTCGTCGAAGACAATCCAAACGACCTCGAGCTCACACTCGTTGCGCTCGACAAGAGCCAGCTCGCGAACGAAGTGATCGTCGCGCGCGACGGCCAGGAAGCCATCGACTATCTCACCTGCGAAGGCGAGTGGAAGGAGCGCGCGCCCGGCAATCCGGCGGTGATCCTGCTTGACCTGAAGCTGCCGAAAATCGATGGTCTCGAAGTGCTCGACATGATCCGCTCGAATGCGTCGCTGAAGAGCGTTCCGGTGGTCATGCTGACGTCCTCGCGCGAGGAACAGGATCTCGTGCGCAGCTACGAGCTCGGCGTGAACGCCTACGTCGTCAAGCCCGTGGAATTCGCCGAGTTCGTCGAGGCGATCAGCGACCTCGGCGTATTCTGGGCGGTCCTCAACGAACCGCCGCCGGGCTCGACACGCTTCCGGCGGCCGCCGGCCGCGCAATGATTGCAGCGCCCATGTTCGCGAACTCGCCCGGTCCGATGCGCCAGCAGGCGTCCTTTGAAGAGGACGTCTAGATCATGCAGCCCCTGCATCTGCTTCTCGTCGAAGACAACGCACTGGATGCGGAGCTGACGATCGCCCAGCTGGAGCGCGCGGATTACGCGGTCGATGCGTCGATCGTGTACGACTCCGCGGCGTTCATCGCCGAGCTCGGGAAAAAGCGCTTCGACGTCATCCTCGCCGATTTCGTGATGCCCACGTTTTCCGGCATCGAGGCCCTCACGATTGCGAGCGAGCGCTCGCCGGACACGCCGTTCATCTTCGTGTCGGGCTTGCTCGGCGAGGAGCATGCCGTCGACATGCTCAAGCGCGGCGCGACCGACTACGTGCTGAAGCAGCGACTGCAACGCCTGCCCGCGGTCGTGCGCCGCGCGATGCGCGAGAGCGCCGAGCGCGCGCAACGCATCGCGGTCGAGCGTGCGTTGCGCGAGACGGAGACGCACTTCCGCCTGCTCATCGACGCGCTGAAGGATTACGCCGTCATCACGCTCGATCCCGAAGGGCGCATCCGCACGTGGAACGCGGCGTCCGAGCGCATTCTGGGCTTTCCGGCGCAGGACGTGCTCGGCCAGTCCGCGAGCATCTTCTATGCGCAGGAAGACCGCGAAGCCGGCGTATTCGATGCCGAGCTGGAGACGGCGCGGCGCGAAGGCAGCGCGAGCGACGACCGCTGGCTCTGGCGCAAGGACGGCCATTCGTTCTTTGCCTCGGGCGTGACGACGGCGATCCGCAGCGAGCATGACGAGCTGATCGGCTTCTCGAAGATCGTGCGCGATGCGACCGACGCCCACATGGCCGCCGACGCGCTGCGCCTCGCGAAAGATCAGGCGGAATCCGCGAATCGCGCGAAGGACCATTTTCTGGCGGTGTTGTCGCATGAGCTGCGCACGCCGCTCACGCCGATTCTCGCGGCCGTGCGCCTGCTCGAGATGAAGCATTCGCTGCCGCGCGAGGCGCATCCGACACTCGATCTCATCCGTCGCAATGTCGAGCTCGAAGCGCGTCTGATCGACGATCTGCTCGATCTCACGAGCATCGCGCGCGGCAAGCTGTCGCTCAATTTCGCGAGCGTCGCGCTCGATACCTTGCTGACGAGCGCGCTCGACATGTCCGAGGCCGATCTGCGCGCGAAGGGCCTCACGCTCGAAACGCGTTTCGATGCGGACCGGTTCGTCGTGCTCGGCGATGCCGCGCGCCTGCAGCAAATCGTCTGGAACCTGATGAAGAACGCGGTGAAGTTCACGCCGGCGGGCGGGCGCATCGACGTGCGTACCTGGAACCCCGACCCGTCGACGATCGCGGTTTCGGTGACGGACAGCGGCATCGGCATCAGCGCGGAGGCGCTGCCGCGCATCTTCTCCGCGTTCGAGCAGGCGGACGATTCGATCACGCGCTCGTTCGGCGGCCTGGGGCTCGGCCTCGCGATCGCGAGCACGCTGGCACAGAAGCACGGCGGCACGCTCTCCGCCTATAGCGAGGGGCGCGACACCGGTGCGCGCTTCACGCTCACGCTGCCGCTCGCGAGGGTCCAGCCCGCGCACGAGGACGCGCCGCTCGTCGAGGCCGCGAGTCGGGAGCAGGGGCGCGCGCTCAAGGTGCTGCTTGTGGAGGACAACGAGCAGACGTCATCGGCGATGGCCGAGGTGCTGGAAATGCTCGGCCACGAAGTGACAGTCGCCGTGACCGTCGCCCAGGCGCTCGAGCGCGCGCAGAGCGGGCCATTCGATCTGCTCGTCAGCGATATCGGCCTTCCGGACGGCAGCGGGCTCGACATCGCGCGCGCCTGGCAGACCGTTCAGCCCGACAAGCCTTCGGTGGCGATCACGGGTTACGGCATGGACGAAGACATTCGACGTTGCCGCGAAGCGGGTTTTCGCGACCATCTGACCAAGCCCGTCAATTTCTCGCGACTCGAGGCGCTCATTCAATCGCTCGCTGACCGGCCTTCGAAATAAGCTATCCCCCAAGGCGAATCCGCGGCTGCAAACAAAATTTGACGGTGGCGTGCGTAGTCGTGTCGATTGACCGGCTGTCCGTTCGTTGTAGCGTATGAGGGCCGCGCCAAACCCGGCGCGCTTCATCCACAACACGGAGCCGATATGTCCACTTCCGCTGTCAAGCCCATCCCCGAAGGCATGCATTCGCTGACCCCGCACCTCGTCTGCGCGGGCGCCGCCGAAGCGATCGAGTTCTACAAGCGCGCGTTCGACGCCGTCGAGCTCGGCCGCATTCCCGCGCCGGACGGCAAGCTCATGCACGCGATGGTCAGAATCGGCGATTCGACGCTGATGCTCGTCGATGAATTTCCGCAATACGGCTCGGTCGGTCCGAAGGCGCTGAAGGGATCGCCGGTCACGATCCACCTGTATGTCGAAGACGTCGACGCCACCGTGAAGCAGGCCGAAAGCGCGGGCGCGAAAGTGACGATGCCCGTCGCCGACATGTTCTGGGGCGATCGCTATGGGCGCGTGGAAGACCCGTTCGGCCATCAATGGTCGGTCGCGACGCACACGCGCGACGTCACGCCGGAGGAAATGAAGCAGGCGATGGGACAGCAACCGTGCGCGTGACGCACGATTCCACGAATGGAGATCCGCACATGCACAAGATTTCGCCCTGTCTATGGTTCGAACGCGCCAACGCCGAAGAGGCCGTGAACTTTTATGTCGATACCTTCAGGAATGCGCGCATCACGGAGATCATGCGTCATACGGAGTCGAGTCCAGGACCGGCGGGCAGTGTGCTCGCCGTCCTGTTCGAACTGGAAGGCGAGGCGTTCCTGGCGCTGAACGGCGGCTCGGAATTCAAGTTCACGCCAGCCATCTCGATGTTCATCAAATGCGACACGCAGGAAGAGATCGACCACTACTGGGACAAGCTGTTGGACGGCGGCCAGTCGATGGCCTGCGGCTGGCTCACGGATCGCTTCGGCGTGACGTGGCAGGTCGCGCCGAGGCGCCTGCTCAAGATGCTGCAGGACCCGGACCCGGTGAAAGCCGATCGCACCATGAAAGCGATGCGCGAGATGATCAAGCTCGATATCGCGGCGCTCGAGCGCGCTTACAACGGCGAGTGAGCTACGCGGGGCGCTTGCGGGGTTTTCGTTCCACCAGCTTCGACGCCATGAACCGGTGATCGGCCGAAAAGAGCCGCCGATACGTCAGCACGACGGCCCCGACCACGCCGAGCCCCGACGCCGCCGCAATCAGAAACATGATGACGATCTGATAGCGCACCGCCTGCAACGGCGACTGCCCGGCCAGCACCTGGCCCGTCATCATGCCCGGCAGGCTGACGAGACCGACCACGGCCATCTGGTTCAGGGTCGGAATCATGCCCGCGCGCACGGCCTGGCGCGCGGGCCCCTGCGCCGCTTCCCAGCGCGAGGCGCCGAGCGCAAGCGACATCTCGACCGCCGCGCGTCCGGCGGTCAGTTCCTCCGTCATGCGCTCGATGCCGAGCGACACGCCTGTCAGCGTGTTGCCGAGAATCATGCCGAGAATCGGGATGGCGTATTGCGGCTCGTACCACGGATGAATCCGAATCACGATGAAGAGCCCGAACGCGCCGATCAGCCACGAACTGCTCCAGATGGACACGATGCTGTCCGCGCGCTGGCCCGCGTATGTCCGCCGCCCGCGGCCGGATGCGGCAAAGCCGGCGATGATCGTCATCAACGCCATCAGCGGCAGCACCACATACCAGCGATCGAACGCAAACACCCAGCCAAGCACATATCCGATCAGCAGCAGCTGGACGACGGTCCGGACCGCCGCGACGAGCAGCTTGCGCTCGAGCCCGAGATCGAGCGCGACCGACAGCGCGCCATTGACGACAATCAACGCCGCCGCGAGGCCGATATCGAAAAGACTGAGGTTCTGGTAGCCGCTCATCGCGTCTCGCCTCCGAGCACGCCCGCGTTCATCGTCAAATGACGCGTCGCGACGCGCCGCGCCTGTTCCGGGTCGTGCGACACCCAGATGCACGCGCGCTGCGGGCCGGCGTCGGACCAGGCACCGACGAGCGCTTCGATCGAGCGCGCCGATGCCGGATCGAGCGATGCGGTCGGCTCGTCGAGGAGCAGCACATCCGGCGCGAGTTGCAGCACGCGCACGAGCGCCGCAATCTGCGCTTCGCCGCCCGACAGATCGCCCGCGAGCTTGTCGAGGAAGTCTGCGCCGCGCCCGGCCGCCTGCGCCAGCCGCATCGCCGCGTCGGGATCGAAATGCGCGTCCCGATAGGTTTTCAGCGTAAACGGATAGCGCAGATTGTCCTCGACGGTGCCATCGAGCATCGCGGGACGCTGCGCGATATAGGCGACGCGCCGCCGATAAGCCGGAATGCGCGAGCGCGCGATGCGCTCGCCGAGCCATGTGACATGGCCGGCGTCGCACGCATCGAGCAGCGCGAGCGTGCGCAGGAAGACGCTCTTGCCGGAGCCCGACGGCCCGGTGATCGCCGCGCGCTGGCCCGAATAAAGCGCGAAGTCCGTGGGATGCAGCAGCACCGCGCCGCGCAGGGCGTCGCGACGCACGACGCCGTGCGCGGCGACGAGTTCCACGGGAGGCGAAGGCGCAAAAAGCGGCGATGTCGCGTCGGGCATCGATTGATGTGGGGGTCTCGTTCTTCGGAGCCGACATCTTACGGACATTCGGCGTTCAACGGCTGATCAACGACTGATCAACGACTACATAACCGCTACGCCCGCACGGGCACACTATGTGCTGCCGCACTCATGATGAGAAAAAACGGATGGAGCCGTCATGCCGCAGGCCAGAACGACCGGAAAAATCGGAAGGATCGTCGCATGGTTTTTTGCCGTTCTGGCGGTTCTGATCGCGATACTGGTAGTCATCTTCCTGACGTTCGACTGGAACCGTCTGCGGCCTTGGGTGGATGACAAAGTGTCCGAGGCGATCGGCCGGCGCTTCGAAATCACGGGCGATCTGAAAGTGGGCTGGCGCCGTCCGCCCAACGAAACGGGCTGGAAACGCTGGGTGCCGTGGCCGCGGTTCTCCGCTGAAAAAATCACCATCGCCAATCCCGACTGGACGCGCCAGAAATTCTTCGCAACGCTCGACGAGATCGACTTTCAGGTGGCCGTGCTGCCGCTGCTCGCACACGACATCGTGGTGCCGACGATCAATCTCGTGAATCCGTCGATCGATATCGAGCGGCTCAAGGACAATCGCAACAACTGGACTTTCAAGTTCAAGCAGTCGACCGAGCCGTCCACCTGGAAGCTGAAGCTCGGCGATATCTCGCTCGCGAAGGGCACCGTCGACGTGCACGATGAAGTCACCAAGGCCGAGATGCAGGTCGTCGTCGATACGCTCGGGCAGCCCGTGCCGATCGGCGAGGCGATGAAGCAGCAGGAAGCGGCGTCCGCGAAGTCGTCGGCGGAAATGGTCGGCAAGAGCGGCGCGACGAAGCTCAACAAGCAGGCCGATGCGGCGGCGGCGTCCGAAGCGTCGGCGGCGTCGGCGGCATCGGCTGCTGCCGTCGCGAACGCGTCCGCGCCGAACCCGGCGAGCACGTCGGCGAATACCAGCATCACGACCAAGGAAGGGCCGAAGCCGCCGGTTCCGCCGTACGCGTTCGGCTGGAACGTGAAGGGCACGTACAACGGCGGCAAGGTGTCCGGCGACGGCAAGCTGGGCGGCGTGCTCGCCGTGCAGGACGCGACGCGTCCGTTCCCGGTGCAGGCCGACGTGCGCCTGGGCGATACGCATATTGCCTTTGTCGGCACCGTGACCGATCCCGCGCATCTCGCCGCGCTCGATCTGCGGCTGTGGATACAGGCCGTGAGCATGGCGCATCTCTATCCGTTCACCGGCGTGACGCTGCCCGAGACGCCGCCGTTCGCCACCGAAGGGCGGCTCACCGGCCAGTTCCGTGAAGACGGCAACGTGTTTCATTACGAGAACTTCACCGGGCGCGTGGGCGGCAGCGACATCAACGGATCGCTCGTCTATGCCGGGAAGAAGCCGCGGCCGCTCTTGCAGGGCGAGCTCGTGTCGCATCTGTTGCAGTTCAAGGATCTCGCGCCGATCATCGGCGCCGATTCCAACGCGAGCAAGGCCAAGCGCGGCGAGACGGAAAAGCAGCCGACGTCGAAGGCCCTGCCGACCGAAGAGTTCAAGACCGATCGCTGGAAGGCCATCGACGCCGACGTGAAGTTCACCGGCGAGCGCATCATCAAAAATCCGGATCTGCCGATCACCAACCTGTACACGCACGTTCTGATGACGAACGGCGTGCTCTCGTTCGAGCCGCTCAGGTTCGGCGTGGCGGGCGGCTCGCTCGCATCGAACATTCATCTCGACGGCAGCGCCGCGCCGCTCAAGGGCCGCGTGTCGGCGCAGGCACGGCATCTTAAGCTCAAGCAGCTTTTCCCGACCGTGAAGACGATGCAATCCGCGCTCGGGGAGATCAACGGCGATGCAGCGCTCTCCGCCACCGGCAATTCGCCCGCGGCGCTCGCGGCGACATCGAACGGCGAGGTGAAGGCGCTTATCACGCAGGGCACCGTCAGCCGTCTGTACATGGAGGCGGCGGGGCTGAACGTGGCGAACGTCGTGTATGAAAAGCTCTTCGGCAAGCGCGATGTGAACATCAACTGCGCGGCGGCGGATTTCGTCGTGACCGACGGCGTGCTCGATTCGCGCGTCTTCGCACTCGATACCGACGACGCGGTCATCAACGTCGACGGCACCATCAATCTCAAGACGGAGGACATGGATCTCGGCGTCCATCCGCACACGAAGGGCCTGCGCGTCTTCTCGTTGCGATCGCCCCTCTACGTGAAGGGCACGTTCAAGGATCCGCATGTCGGCGTGAGTCCGGTTCTGGCGTTGCGCGGTGCTGCCGCGGTGGGCTTGGGCCTCATCAATCCGTTCGCGGCCCTGATTCCGCTCATCGCGCCGAGCAACAACAAGCCGCTGCCTTGCCAGCAGATGCTCGCCGATATCGGACGACCGCCGAGCGCGCCGCCGGCCGGCCAGAAGCAGCAGGCGAAGGCGGCGCCGGCCTATATGTCCTCGGATGCGGCGGCGAGCGGCGCGGCGAAGGACAAGGGCGCGAAGAAGCCCGCCGCGCCTGCGCCGGCGAGTGCGGCGCAGTATCGGGGAAGTTGACCGGGTGACGCACGTGCCGGTCGATTGCCGCGCGGTTAGAACGCGTACCGCACGCCCGCGAACACACTGCGGCCTTCGCCCGGATAAAAGATCGCCGTCGACGCCGCCGTTTGCGCATTCGCGATAGTGCTGATGTCGCTCACATAGCGCTTGTTGGTCAGATTGCGCGCATCGAGAAAGACCGACAGGCCGTTGCGGAAATCCATTCCCGCCTGCACGCCGAGGAGCGTATAGCCCGGCACGCGAAGCGTGTTGGCGTCGTCGGCCCAGGCGCCCGCCGGCACCCAGTCGACCGATGCGGACACGTGAAATCCGTTGGGCCGCGAGTAGCCGAGCACCGCGCGAATCACATTGACCGGCACGCCCGCGATGCGGTTGTTGCCGTACTGCGGATCGTCCTTGAAGCGGAAGTCGCTGAGATTCCACAAGCCGGATAGCGTGATCTTGTCGCCGGCGCCCGGGTGCGTAACGTCACGCCACACATCCACCGATACCCCCGCCTCGATGCCCTGCAGCACCGTCTTGTTCGCATTGAAGGTCGATGCAGGTATGTCGGGATTGGTCGTGTATTGAAGCAACTGGTCGCGCACGAGCGAGCGATACGCGGTGAGGTCCCAGCTCACGCGATCGCGTGTGCCGCGCGTGCCGAGTTCGAGCGTCCACGCGTGTTGCGACGTGAGCGGCGTGAAGCGCGTGGTGTTCGCGAAGGTCTGCGTGAGATCGGTGAAATCGGGCACG
>Ga0207713_1002430_pt1 | contig 13588 bp, 14 predicted proteins | sample KBSS64metaG_FD_184404 | JGI IMG/M metagenome (GOLD analysis project Ga0207713, IMG submission 184404) | Switchgrass rhizosphere microbial communities from Kellogg Biological Station, Michigan, USA - KBS S6-4 metaG (SPAdes) (version 2) | ecosystem: Host-associated > Plants > Roots > Rhizosphere >...
CGTTGAGAAGTCATCAACGATGAGGATTTTCATGTTCTTGTCCAATTCGACCTCCAAGCAGTCTTAAACGCGCCCAGCACCTGGACGCGCCATTTCAATCAACAGGCATTACACAAAAAGGACTGCCAAGGGCACCACGGCCCGAGCCCGCGAAGGCCTATCACCTTCGCGGTATCGCTTTGCAATGCTCCCCACACTGCCTGTCAGCGCGCTCGCCACTCTCCCAGACGCCCCCGCAAGCGGGCCGCGCACTGGCTATGCAACTGGCTGACACGGGATTCGCTGACCCCCAGGACCTCACCGATTTCCTTGAGGTTCAGCTCTTCGTCGTAGTACAGCGCCAATACCAACCGCTCACGCTCCGGCAAGTTGGCAATGGCGTCCGCCAACGCACCCTGGAAACGCTCATCTTCCAGGTCACGGGACGGCTCCATATGCGCGCTCGCGCCGTCCTCGTGCAGCCCTTCGTGTTCGCCGTCCTGCAACAGGTCGTCGAAACTGAACAGGCGGCTGCCCAAGGTATCGTTCAAAATCCCGTAATAATCGTCGAGACTCAATTGGAGTTCGGCCGCAACTTCGTGATCTTTAGCGTCGCGACCGGTTTTTGCTTCAATTGCACGAATTGCGTCACTGACCATGCGTGTATTGCGGTGCACCGAACGCGGCGCCCAGTCACCCTTGCGCACTTCGTCGAGCATCGCGCCACGGATGCGGATCCCCGCATACGTCTCGAAGCTCGCGCCCTTGCTCGCGTCGTACTTGGTCGACACTTCGAGCAGGCCGATCATGCCCGCCTGGATCAGGTCTTCGACCTGGACGCTGGCGGGCAGGCGTGCCAGCAGGTGATAGGCGATGCGCTTGACCAGTGGCGCATAGCGCTCGATCAACTCGCCCTGGCTGTCACGGGCAGATTTCTTGTAAGCGTTATAGCCGTTCGCTGTCATAGCACCGGTCCTGCACTCGTCTGATGCACCAATCGCTCGACGAAAAACTCCAGATGCCCCCGAGGGTTGGCAGGCAACGGCCAGGTATCGACCTTCTGGGCAATAGCCTTGAACGCCAATGCGCACTTGGAACGAGGGAATGCTTCGTAGACTGCACGCTGCTTTTGCACAGCCTTGCGCACACACTCGTCGTAGGGAACTGCACCGACGTATTGTAAGGCGACATCGAGAAAGCGATCCGTGACCTTGGTCAACTTGGCGAACAGGTTGCGGCCTTCCTGCGGGCTCTGGGCCATGTTGGCCAGGACGCGGAAGCGGTTCATGCCGTAGTCACGGTTAAGCAGTTTGATCAGGGCGTAGGCGTCGGTGATCGAGGTGGGTTCATCGCAGACCACCAGCAAGACTTCCTGCGCCGCGCGCACGAAGCTGACCACGGACTCGCCGATCCCGGCGGCGGTGTCGATCACCAGCACGTCGAGGTTGTCGCCGATGTCACTGAATGCCTGGATCAGGCCGGCATGCTGCGCCGGGCTCAGGTGCACCATGCTCTGGGTACCGGAGGCGGCCGGCACGATGCGGATCCCGCCAGGGCCCTGGAGCAGCACGTCGCGCAGCTCACAGCGCCCCTCGATCACATCGGCCAGGGTATGTTTGGGCGTCAGTCCCAGCAGAACGTCGACGTTCGCCAGCCCCAGGTCAGCATCCAGCAGCATGACGCGACGGCCAAGCTCTGCCAGGGCCAGGGACAAATTCACTGACACGTTAGTTTTCCCGACGCCACCTTTGCCGCCGGTCACCGCGATCACCTGTACGGGATGCATGCTGCCCATTTTATTTCTTTACCTTGTCTTGCTTAGACGCAGGCTACATGGCTTGGCCGCGTGAGTCGCTTGCAGACCATCGATGTAGGTACATTTCACGGTGTTCATCGCACCTCAACCCACCCGTTTTGCAGGCTTGTGGTAAAGGTCGGCGAACATATCGGCCATCGCTTCCTCGCTAGGCTCTTCTTGCATTTGCACGCTGACGGCGCGGCTGACCAGTTGATGACGGCGCGGCAGATGCAAATCATCCGGGATCCGCGGCCCGTCGGTCAGGTAGGCAACCGGTAGTTCATGGCTGATAGCCAGGCTCAACACTTCGCCCAGGCTGGCGGTTTCATCCAGTTTAGTCAGGATGCAGCCGGCCAGACCGCAACGCTTGTAGCTATGGTACGCAGCGGTAAGAACCTGTTTCTGGCTGGTGGTTGCAAGCACCAGGTAATTTTTCGACTTGATGCCACGCCCCGCCAGGCTTTCCAGTTGCAGGCGCAACGCCGGATCGCTGGCCTGCAGGCCGGCGGTGTCGATCAGCACCACGCGCTTGCGCAGCAATGGATCGAGCGCGTTGGCCAGGGACTGGCCCGGGTCGACGTGGGTGACCGGTACATTGAGGATACGGCCCAGGGTCTTGAGCTGTTCCTGGGCGCCGATGCGATAGCTGTCCATGCTCACCAGCGCGATGTTGTTCGCGCCGTACTTGAGCACATAGCGCGCCGCCAGCTTGGCCAGGGTGGTGGTCTTGCCCATGCCGGCAGGGCCGACCATGGCGATCACACCGCCCTCTTCCAGGGGTTCGATTTCCGGGGTGGCGATCATCCGCGCCAGGTGGGCCAGCAACATGCGCCAGGCCTGGCGAGGCTCTTCGATTTCGGTGGTCAGGGCCAGCAGGTCGCGGGACAACGGGCCGGACAGGCCGATGCGTTGCAGGCGGCGCCACAGGTTGGCCTGGTGCGGTTTGCTGCCTTGCAGTTGGGTCCAGGCCAGCGAACCCAGTTGCACTTCCAGCAATTCGCGCAGGCCGTTGAGTTCAAAACGCATCGAGTCGAAGACGCGCTGGTCGACTGCGGCGGCCGGGGCTGGCGCGGCAGGACGCGGCGGTTCGATGAATGTTGGCTCAACCAGCGGCTCGGCGGCGGTCAGCGGCAGGCCGGCGAACAACTGGCGATTGGTGGAGGCATCGCTGTCGCCACGCATGCTCAGCTCAGCCTGGGCCGAGACGATGCGCGAAGCGGTCTTGCGCAGCTCGTCTTCGAGTTCCATGTTCGGCACACGCGGCGCCAATGCCGAGGGGGTGTAGTCCAGGGCAGCCGTCAGCTCGACACCGCCGGCAATACGACGATTACCGATAATCGCGGCATCGGCGCCCAGCTCATCGCGGACCAGTTTCATGGCCTGACGCATATCGGCGGCGAAAAAACGCTTAACTTGCATAACCCACTACCCTCAGCCGTTGGGCCCTACTGTCGCGACGATAGTCACTTGCTTGTTGTCAGGAATTTCCTGATAAGCCAAAACGTGCAAATTCGGTACTGCCAGACGTCCAAACCGCGACAACATCGCCCGGACCGGACCCGCCACCAGCAGAATCACCGGTTGGCCCTGCATTTCCTGGCGCTGTGCGGCGTCGATCAACGAACGCTGCAGTTTCTCAGCCATGCTTGGCTCCAGCAGAACGCCCTCTTCCTGGCCTTGTCCTGCCTTCTGAATACTATTGAGCAATATCTGTTCCAACCTTGGCTCCAAGGTGATCACAGGCAGCTCGGAGTCAAGCCCTACAATGCTTTGCACGATTGCGCGGGACAATCCGACACGCACCGCCGCCACCAGCGCGGCGGTATCTTGACTCTTGGCGGCATTGTTGGCGATAGCCTCGGCAATGCTGCGAATGTCGCGTACCGGCACCTGTTCGGCCAGCAGCGCCTGCAGCACCTTGAGCAGTTGCGACAACGACAGCACGCCCGGCACCAGCTCTTCTGCCAGTTTTGGCGAGGCCTTGCCCAGCAAGCCCATCAATTGCTGGACTTCTTCGTGGCCGATCAGCTCGTGGGAGTGCTTGTACAGGATCTGGTTGAGGTGGGTGGCGACCACGGTGCTGGCGTCCACCACGGTGTAGCCCAGGGACTGCGCCTGGCTGCGCTGGCTGATTTCGATCCACACCGCCTCCAGGCCAAAAGCCGGATCTTTGGCGGTAATGCCGTTGAGGCTGCCGAATACCTGGCCGGGGTTGATTGCCAGCTCGCGGTCCGGGTAGATCTCGGCTTCAGCCAGAATCACGCCCATCAGGGTCAGGCGGTAGGCACTCGGGGCCAGGTCGAGGTTGTCGCGGATATGCACGGTGGGCATCAGGAAGCCCAGGTCCTGGGACAGCTTCTTGCGCACGCCCTTGATCCGCGCGAGCAACTGGCCGCCCTGGTTGCGGTCCACCAGCGGAATCAAGCGGTAGCCGACTTCCAGGCCGATCATGTCGATCGGGGTCACGTCGTCCCAGCCCAACTCCTTGGTTTCCTGGGCGCGGGCCGGGGACGGCAGCAGTTCCTGCTGGCGGGCGATCTCTTGCTGAGCCTGGACCTTGACCGCATTCTGCTTTTTCCAGAACAGGTAGGCAGCGCCGCCGGCCAGGGCCGCCATGCTCAGGAACGACACATGGGGCATGCCCGGCACGATCCCCATGATCGCCATGATGCCGGCCGCCACAGCCAGGGCCTTGGGCGAGGCAAACATCTGGCGGCTGATCTGCTTGCCCATGTCTTCGGAGCCCGAAGCACGGGTCACCATGATGGCGGCAGCTGTAGATAACAACAGTGATGGCAATTGCGCCACTAAACCGTCACCGATGGTCAGCAGGGCGTACACCTTGCCCGCATCGCCGAAGGTCATGCCGTGCTGGAAGATCCCGACCGCCATGCCGCCGATCAGGTTGATGAACAGGATCAGCAGGCCGGCGATGGCGTCACCGCGCACGAATTTGCTGGCACCGTCCATGGAACCGTAGAACTCGGCTTCCTGGGCGACTTCCAAGCGGCGGGTCTTGGCCTGGTTCTGGTCGATCAGGCCGGCGTTGAGGTCGGCGTCGATAGCCATCTGCTTGCCGGGCATGGCGTCGAGGGTAAAGCGTGCGCTCACCTCGGAAATCCGTCCGGCGCCCTTGGTCACCACCACGAAGTTGATGATCATGAGGATCGCGAACACCACGATACCGACCACGTAGTTACCGCCGATCACCACCTCACCGAAAGCCTGGATCACCTTACCGGCAGCGGCGTGGCCGTCCTGGCCGTGGAGCATGACCACACGGGTGGACGCCACGTTCAGCGCCAGGCGCAACAGGGTTGCCACCAGCAGGATCGTCGGGAACACCGCGAAATCCAGCGGCCGCAACGCGTAGACGCACACCAGCAGGACGACGACGGACAGGGCGATGTTGAAGGTGAAGAACACGTCCAGCAGGAACGGCGGCATCGGCAACATCATCATTGCCAGCATGACCAGCAACAACAACGGCACACCCAGATTGCCCCGCGAGAGGTCAGTCAGGGTGCCACGGGCCGTGCTGAACATTTGAGAGCGATCCACCACCGATATTCCTCGTTTCCTTGAAGCAAACTTTTGACGCCGGGAGGCGTCCTGGAGGCGGTATTGCAAGAAGCCTTCCAACTTTGCTTTTGAGGAGGTGGATCGCTACAGGCGCCCGAGTTTCTATCGGATGTAAACACTCCAACGGTGAGAGAAAGCCTGCTCCCGCCCCACCGTTGGATCCGTTTGCATTTACTGCACGAGACCTTTCTATAACGGCCTCACATTGGCCGCCTGCGGCCCTTTTTGACCCGGAGTCACGTCGTATTCGACCTTTTGCTTTTCATCCAGGCTTTTGAAGCCCGCGCTGTCTATAGCGGAGTAATGGACGAATACATCCGCACTGCCGTCGTCGGGAGAAATAAACCCAAACCCCTTCTCCGCGTTAAACCACTTCACCGTGCCCGTTGCCATTGCCGTTCTCCCTAGATTTCACTCAAGAACCTGCGCCGGTTTCACAAGATAAGCCTGACCCTTGATGCATACACGCCATCGGGTCGATGGATCATCTGAAGCTCGACCTTCAAACCCACTGAAAGCCGAACCCCTTGCGAACCGAGCGAATCCACCAACACCACCTCTGCGCGATCATCCAGCACAATCACCCCCTTGCGGGACTTCGGGTCATAAGATTTGATCGTTCCCGTCACCACAGCCATCACCACTCCCTGCATCTATTAACAGCGTGCGCGCAGTACCTGATGGTATGGAACCGCGAGAATGGCAGGTTGGCTACTGTCAAACTTGACAGGTAGGCAAGGAGTGACGACGAATGGCAGGCCACTCGCCTGCCTCGGCTTTTACGTCGTTACTCGCTGGAGAAGCACACCCACAGGTCGCCGTTGGACTTCTGGGTTTCCATGCGATGAATGAAGGGTTTGAAAATAGAAATACTGTGATCCAACGTCCAGCCTTGCGCGTCATACACGTCAATCCGTCCGTGCTCTTCATAGGACCCGGTGTATACCCACTTCCCGTCCGGACTCACGGCCAATGACCGCACAGACAAACGCTGATTCTCCTTCTCTCTGCCGGTCTTCGTGTCGATGACACTGATAATGTCACCGCCGTATGCATACAGCCGCTGGCCATTGGCACTCAAGGTCAGCCCCCAGGCCGGGTGCTTGGATATTTTTTCGACGCGCTCACTGACAGGATCGAACCTATAGACCCCAGCCCCTTCGCCCAGCACGCCAAGACAAGCCACATAGACATGGCCGTCGTGCGGATTGCCCACGGTGTCGAACGTGATGGCCCCAACCGGTATTTTCTTGATCACTTCCTGCGACGCCCTGTCGACAATGATCAGCGAAGCTTCAGCGTTCCCAGGGCCACCCCACGCACCAACATAAATCTGGCCGCCATCGCGACCAAGCACCAGCCCCGTGGCGTATTCCTCAATGACAGCGCCTGGCAATAGCTCTTTTTCCTGCACATCAACGATGAACAAATGGCTATACAGCCAATTGCATGCATATAGAAACCGCCCGTCGGGGCTGAACCCTCCCAGCTTTTCAATGAAGACGGGATAGTTATCGACGAGGCTGATTGTCTGAAGATCGATCTTCGCAATGCCATTGACCCATTCGGCATGCAGATACCGGCCATCCGGACTGAACAGAAAACTGCCAATATTGCCCTCGATCATATGAACCACTTCGGCGGCCGCCGTGAGGGTGGCAATGCAGGGTTCGACCCTGATATCGATGTTCACATAGACACGTTCATCGTTCTTCTTCACGGGCACCCCCAAGTACAACAGGCGCTGGGCATGCACGCGGACGATGGCTTGGCGGGTGGCCTGACGCAGGCCCGAGCGACCTTGCTTGACCTGATAGCTCAACACATGCCGGCCATGGGTGAGCCGTTCGGCCGCTACCGAAAACTTGATCCCGGCCTGCAGCGGGTCACCTTCGAGCTTATGACTGGCAATCACCTCGCCGTCCAATATCAGCTCAACAGCACTGTCGGCTTGGCCAAAGGTCTCACGCACATGCACATCGAGACCTTTGTTCGGATAAAAGCCGTGCTGGGCAGCCTGCTTGTCGACCGCATTGCCGGGACGTCGCCGCTGGCCAGGAAGGTTGATCGCAAGGAGAGGAAGGGGTTTGGTTGAGGAGCCGCTCATGGGGGGAAATCCCTCTGCATGGATGGGAATCCCATGTAACGCTCAGAAGTGCCAGCTCACAACTGTCAAACTTGACAGGTAGGCGGCATTTACCGACAGACTGAAACACCGCAAGCACGACAACCCTGCCTCAGGAATCGCGACGCAACTCCGGCGGGATCGGCAGATCCTTGAGCGGATCCGGGCGCTTGCCCTTGCCCGCGCGGTATTGGCGAATCTGATAGACATACGCCAACACCTGGGCCACGGCCAGGTACAACCCCGCCGGGATTTCCTGATCAAGGTCGGTGGAGTAGAAGATCGACCGCGCCAGCTCCGGCGACTCCAGCAGCAGGATGTCGTGGGCCACGGCGATTTCGCGGATTTTCAACGCGGTAAAGTCGCTGCCCTTGGCCAGCAGCATCGGTGCGCCGCCCTTCTCCGGGTCGTACTTGAGGGCCACGGCGTAGTGGGTCGGGTTGGTGATGACCACGTCGGCGTCGGGCACCGAGGCCATCATCTTGCGCTGGGACATTTCCCGCTGCAGCTGGCGGATGCGTTGCTTGACCTCGGGGCGGCCTTCCTGGTCCTTGTGCTCGTCGCGCACTTCCTGCTTGGTCATCAGCAGTTTCTTGTGGCTTTCCCACAACTGGATCGGCGCATCCACCGCCGCGATGATGATCAGCCCGGCAGCCATCCACAGCGCACTCCAGCCCACCACCTGCACGCTGTGGATGATCGCCGACTCCAGCGGCTCATGGGCGATGCGCAGCAGGTCATCGATGTCGGACGACAACACCATCAGCGCCACGAACAGAATCAGGATGAACTTGGCCAGGGCCTTGAGCAGCTCCACCAGGGCCTTGGCGGAAAACATGCGCTTGAGACCGGCCGCAGGGTTCATGCGACTGAACTTGGGCGCCATGCTGCCGGCGGCGAACAGCCAGCCACCGAGGGCGACCGGGCCGATCAACGCGGCCAGCAGCAAGGTGATCAGGATCGGCTGCACCGCCAATATCGCGATCTTGCCCGAGTGCAGCAGGTATTGGCCCATGGAGCCGGGGTTGAGCAGCACATCGCGGGGCAAGGTGAAGTTGTGCTTCATCAGCTCCATCAGGTCCAGCGCCAGGCCGCCGCCATAGATCAGCAAGGCACCGGCTCCGGCCATCATGGTCGCAACGGTATTGAGTTCCTTGGAACGGGCAATCTCGCCCTTTTCCCTGGAGTCCTTTTTACGTTTCTCCGTGGGGTCTTCTGTCTTGTCCTGACCACTCTCGCTCTCGGCCATGGCTCAGCGCGCCCGTGCCAGATCACGTAGGAACTGCAAGGCGTCGGTCGCCAGCGGTTGATACTGATTGAGAATGTCAGCCAGGCCGACCCAGAAAATCCCCATGCCCAGCACCAGGGTCAAGGGGAAACCAATGGAGAAAATGTTCAGCTGTGGCGCCGCGCGGGTCATGACGCCAAACGCGATGTTGACCACCAGCAGCGCGGTGATCGCCGGCAATACCAGCAACAGCGAGGCGCCAAGCACCCAGCCGAGGCGCCCGACCACTTCCCAGAAGTGATTGACCACCAGCCCGGAGCCCACCGGTAAGGTGGTAAAGCTTTCGGTCAACACCTCGAACGCCACCAGGTGACCGTTCATGGCCAGGAACAGCAGGGTCACCAGCATGGTCAGGAATTGCCCGATCACCGCCGCCGACACGCCGTTGGTAGGGTCGACCATGGAGGCGAAGCCCATCCCCATCTGGATCGAGATGATTTGCCCGGCAATCACAAACGCCTGGAAGAACAGTTGCAGGGAAAAACCCAGCATGGCGCCGATCAGAATCTGTTCGGCGATCAGCATCAGGGCGCTGAGGTCCAGGGCATTCACCGGCGGCATGGGCGGCAAGCCCGGCACCAGCACCACGGTAATGGCCACGGCGAAATACAGGCGCACCCGGCGTGGAACCAGGGTCGTGCCGAACACCGGCATGGCCATCAGCATGGCCGTCACCCGGAACAACGGCAGGATGAACGAGGCCACCCACGTGCTGATCTGGGTGTCGGTCAATGCCAGCAAGGACTGCATCGGGTCAGCCGATCAACTGCGGAATACTGCCGTACAGCTGCAGGATGTATTCCATGAAGGTTTGCACCAGCCACGGGCCGGCGACAATCAGGGTGATCAGCATCACCAGCAGGCGCGGCAGGAAACTCAAGGTCTGTTCGTTGATCTGGGTCGCGGCCTGGAACATCGCCACCAGCAGGCCCACCAACAGGCTCGGCACCACCAGCACGGCAACCATCACGGTGGTCAGCCACAGTGCTTCACGGAACAGGTCGACGGCGACTTCTGGGGTCATGCTGCTTCACCTAACACATCACACCCCTCCGAAACTGCCGGCCAACGTGCCGATAATCAGCGCCCAGCCGTCCACCAGCACAAACAGCATGATCTTGAACGGCAATGAAATAATCAGCGGCGACAGCATCATCATCCCCATGGCCATCAGCACGCTCGCCACCACCAGGTCGATGATCAGGAACGGGATAAAGATCATGAAGCCGATCTGGAACGCGGTCTTCAGTTCCGAGGTGACGAACGCCGGCACCAGGATGGTCAGCGGCGCCTGGTCCGGAGTCGCGATGTCGGTACGCTTGGACAGGCGCATGAACAACTCAAGGTCGCTGGAACGGGTCTGCGACAGCATGAAATCCTTGATCGGGCCCTGGGCCTTGTCGATCGCATCCTGGGCAGTCATTTTTTCGGCCAGGTACGGCTGCAGGGCTTGCTGGTTCACCTTGTCGAACACCGGCGCCATGATGAACATCGTCAAGAACAACGCCATGCCGGTGAGGATCTGGTTCGACGGCGTCTGCTGCAGGCCCAGGGCCTGACGCAGGATCGAGAACACAATGATGATCCGCGTAAAGCTGGTCATCAGCATGACAAACGCCGGGATAAAGCTCAGCGCGGTCATGATCAGCAGGATCTGCAGGCTGACCGAATACTCCTGGGCCCCCGCCGCGTTGGTACCCAGCGTAATCGCCGGGATCGACAACGGGTCGGCGGCCAGCGCCAATGGTGTGGCCAGCAACAGCATGAGCGTCAATAAAACGCGCATTACTTCTTATCCTTCTGATCCTTGCCCAGCAATTCCATCAGGCGCTGGGCGAATTCTGGCGTGGCGGGCTGGGATTGGGTGGTTGGCACCGGGGTCTTGAGCACATGCAGCGGCGTGATTCGGCCGGGGGTAATGCCCAGCAGGATCTGTTCCTCGCCCACTTGCACCAGCACCAGCCGGTCACGCGGGCCGAGGGCGCGCGAGCCGATCATTTCGATGACCTGGGCATTGCCCGGACCGATGCTCTGCACGCGCCGCATCAGCCAGGCCAATACGAAGATCAAGCCGACCACCAGCAACAGGCCCAGCACCAACTGCGTCAGTTGCCCGCCAACGCTGCCGCCGACGGGCGCAGCGGCAACCTGGGCTACCGGCTCCGCCGCCCACGCCGCCAATGGCAGCGCGGCGAACAGTCCCACCATCAGCCGTTTCATATCAGCGCAACTTCTTGATGCGTTCGCTTGGGCTGATCACGTCGGTCAGGCGGATGCCGAACTTTTCGTTGACCACCACCACTTCGCCGTGGGCGATCAGGGTGCCGTTGACCAGCACGTCCAGCGGCTCACCGGCCAGGCGATCCAGCTCGATCACCGAGCCCTGGTTGAGTTGCAGCAGGTTACGGATGTTGATGTCGGTGCTGCCCACTTCCATGGAGATCGACACCGGGATGTCGAGGATCACGTCCAGGTTCGGCCCATCGAGGGTCACCGGGTCGTTGTTCTTCGGCACGCTGCCGAACTCTTCCATGGGCAGGCGATTACCCGCTGGTGCTGTGGCGGCATCAGCGGCCAGCAGTGCGTCGATATCGTCCTGGCCGACATCGCCGGTTTCTTCCAGGGCCGCAGCCCACTCGTCAGCCAGGGCCTGGTCTTCGGCGGAAGTGTTTTCGTGTTCGGTAGCCATTACATGTCCTCGGCGGAGCAAACATTCATAAATAGGGATCAGCGACGGTTGATCGGCTCAACCACTTGCAAAGCGAGGTTGCCCTTGTGGGACCCCAGCTTGACCTTGAACGACGGCACGCCGTTGGCGCGCATGATCATTTCGTCCGGCAACTCGACCGGGATAATGTCCCCCGGCTGCATGTGCAAAATATCCCGCAGGCGCAACTGGCGCCGGGCCACGGTAGCGCTCAGCGGCACGTCGACATCCAGCAGGTCTTCGCGCAGGGCCTTAACCCAGCGTTCGTCCTGGTCGTCCAGGTCGGACTGGAAGCCGGCGTCGAGCATTTCGCGCACCGGCTCGATCATCGAATACGGCATGGTCACGTGCAGGTCGCCGCCACCGCCATCGAGCTCGATGTGGAACGTGGACACCACAATGGCCTCGCTCGGCCCGACGATGTTGGCCATGGCCGGGTTCACTTCCGAGTTGATGTACTCGAAATTGACTTCCATGATCGCCTGCCAGGCTTCCTTCAAGTCAATGAAGGCCTGCTCCAGCACCATGCGCACCACGCGCAATTCGGTAGGGGTGAATTCACGGCCTTCGATCTTGGCGTGACGGCCGTCACCGCCGAAGAAGTTGTCCACCAGCTTGAACACCAGCTTGGCGTCGAGGATGAACAGCGCGGTACCGCGCAATGGCTTGATCTTGACCAGGTTGAGGCTGGTGGGCACGTACAGCGAGTGCACGTACTCGCCGAACTTCATCACTTGCACGCCGCCCACCGCCACGTCCGCCGAGCGGCGCAGCATGTTGAACATGCTGATCCGGGTGTAACGGGCGAAACGTTCGTTGATCATCTCAAGGGTCGGCATGCGTCCACGGACGATGCGATCCTGGCTGGTCAGGTCATAACTTTTGACGCTGCCGGGCTCGGCAGCCATTTCAGTCTGTACCAGACCGTCGTCGACGCCATGCAACAGCGCGTCGATTTCATCCTGGGACAGCAGGTCCTGCACGGCCATGGGGTGATCCTACTGCAATACGAAATTAGTGAAGAGCGCCTGCTCGATCACGACTTTGCCGAGCTCCTTCTGGGCCACTTCCTGCACGCTGGCAGTGACCTTCTGGCGCAGCATTTCCTGGCCCACCGGGGTGGCCAGGGTGTCGAAACTCTGCCCGGAGAACAGCATCACCAGGTTGTTGCGGATCACCGGCATATGCACCTTGAGGGCATCCAGGTCCGACTGGTTACGCGCCAGCAAGGTGATGCTCACCTGCAGGTAGCGTTGACGACCGTTCTGGTTGAAGTTGGCGACAAAGGCCGGAAGCATCGGCTCGAAGATCGCCGGTTGCTTGGCGTTAGTGGCGGTTTCGGCGGCAGGTGCCGGCTTGCTGGCACTGCTGTGCATGATGTACCAGGTGCCGCCCACCGAGGCGCCGATGGCCAGGAGCAGGCCCACGACAATCATCAGGATAAGCTTGAGCTTGCCTTTGCCTGCGGGTGCGGGTGCTTTTGCTGCGTCGTCGCTCTTCGCCATGCCAATAATCCGTCATTATTCGGGGATTCATAGATCTACGGAAAGGCAAGAGCAAGTGTTATGCCAGAGTTGTCTGGCTGAACGCAGACAAAGGAATGCCACAAAAAATGTGGAAGGGGGGGGCTGTGGTGGGGGGCTTGTTCACCGACAATGGGACTGCTGCGCAGTCCAGCGCGGGGCAAGCCCGCTCACCACAGCAACCCCGCTCACCACAGCAACCCCGCTCACCACAGCAACCCCACTCACCACTGCAAGCCAGCTCACCACAGCAAGCCTACCCACCACAGCAAGTCCGCTCCCACATTTTGTCCTATGCCAGACTCACATCAGGCGTAGTAGTCGACGGCGCTGGAGCCGATCACCGTCGAAGTCACGGGCGCCACGGCTTCGGCCACTTCAATGTGGCTGCCGCTGTCGCCGCTGTCGCCACCCCGCCCGCTGCGACTAACGCCCCCCGTCTGCGCCTGCTGTTGCTGTTGCTCCTGGCCACGGGACTGGTCGGACACGTTCACATCCACCTGGCCCATGCCCTGCTGGGCGAACATCTCGCGCAAGCGACCGGACTGGCTTTCCAGGGCTTCACGCACCACCGGGTGGGCGCTCA
>Ga0207713_1002431_pt1 | contig 13582 bp, 6 predicted proteins | sample KBSS64metaG_FD_184404 | JGI IMG/M metagenome (GOLD analysis project Ga0207713, IMG submission 184404) | Switchgrass rhizosphere microbial communities from Kellogg Biological Station, Michigan, USA - KBS S6-4 metaG (SPAdes) (version 2) | ecosystem: Host-associated > Plants > Roots > Rhizosphere >...
GGATGACTGGTTTGGCCGCCCTGCAGATCAGGCGGCGCCCCGGCGCAGGCTATGCAAGTAAGACTCGGTCAACCCTGCCATCAGTCGCTCTGTATCGCGTAGCTCCTGATCGTCCAGATCAGCGAGCTGCGAACGCAGGTGGTCGACCGGGACGGGTGGCTGGATAGCGCGCAAGTTTGCCCTGCGCTGGAGATAGTCGGTTCTGAGTGCCTCGAACAGCGCGCGGTGCTGCTCACGAAGGCAGGTTTGCCAGAACAATCGACTCAGCAGGCTTTGAGTCAGGGCCTCCATCGTTTCATTGGCGAGCACAGCCGTGGCCACGCCGTTGACTTGTTGATCGCTCAAGGCGACAGAGTCCGGGTAGCGCATCGCCCGTGGTTGGCCGGGCAAATCAAGACGCTCGCGCAGGCGCACACGGTAGGCCAGTGCCAAGGCCGAGCGCCCCACCTGTTCATGCTCGCCGCCCTGGTGCAGTATCGCCCGACGGGCTTGCTGCCATACCTGATCAAGCCGAAACAGCTGCCGACCGAATGCCATCAACTGTGCCCGTTGCGTCACGTCTCGCGCATCGGTTTCAGCCTTGGCCAGCAACACTCTCACAGTCACTTGACTGAACCGATCGCTGACCATGTCCGCGCAAGAAACCGGTTGATTGGCCTCTGCAAAAACGCGTATCCGCAATGCCGGACTGCCCTCGATCGCCAGCAGCGCAGCCCATACATCACGCGCAAGTGCGTCTCGGCCACCTTCAGCAACTGCCGATTCATAATCAGCCGTATGCTCCAGCAGCGCCAAAATACGGAACAAGCCTGCGCTGCCCGGTTCGGCCAACAGCCCGTCCCACAGCACAGCGCGCGCAGCTCGATCGATCTCGGGGACATGCTGCAGCCACAAGGATCGCGCATGAAGCAAGTCGACCCTGCCCATCGGCTCTGGCAAATGCCCATGTTCCTCGATGGGGTCCAGCGCGAACAACCGTTGCAACTGCCCTCCGGTTAGCGGGTTACGGTCGACGAGAAGTGACTGACGCCAGGCATAAGGCATTGCCATCAACGCCTCCGGTGGTGCCAGCAACTGGTTGTCGCGCAGGTCACAGTGCATCAGCAAGCCGCACAGCTCAATCCGGCTGGGCCACGTGCTTAGCTGGCAGTGGCGCAGGGTCAGGTGAGTCATGGCCGAGAAATGGTTGAAGTCAAGGTGGAGGTCTTCCAGCCGGTTGTAGCTCAAGTCAAGCTTGGACAAGCCCGTCATTGCCTGCAAGACTCCGACTGCTTGCGCATTGAGGCGGATCTGATTGTGCGCCAGGCGCAAACGTCGCAGTTGCGGCAGGTAAGCAACCCCGAGCGGAATGTTGCGCAGCCGGTTGAAACTCATGTCCAGCTCGGTCAGCGCGGTAAACGGGCGCAAGAAGTTCACTGGCACCGTATCGACCGCCGACTCCTGCAATTGCAGGCTGGTTACACGGTGGAAATCGATGACAACCGGTAGCTCCGGCAAACTGTTGAGCAGCATGCCACTCAGCGACAGGCGCTGACCTGTCGCAGTACCCGCATTGTCGTAGATCCACTCGCCCTGCAAGCGCCAAGCCCGCAGAATGACGTCGGCCACGCGACGCCGGAGTATCCGGCGCCCTTCGCCCAGTTCGGCGCTGCTCCAGCGATTGAGGTGGCGAATCAACTGATCGTGGTCGTCATCTAGCTCGACGAGGCGCTCATAGGCCGGCCGCTGCCCATTTGCAAGGAGCGCCTGTTCCTGATCCAGCTGCGCCTCATCCAGCCCTGGATAAAGCTGGCGCAAACGCTCTCGCACACGCGCAGGGAATGAACGGCTATCGCCCCCAGCCCGGCCACTGAGCAGATAGCCGACCCGACCGTCTGGCAAGCGTCGCCCAGGGTTCAACCACTGCGCCTGGGGCGGCCATTGCAGGAGTTCGGCAACCCCTTGGTGCGTGGCAGGAAGCCTGGCCAGCAGTCGCTGGCGTAGCTGGGCCCCAGCGTCGCCTTGAACAATACCAAGCGCTGCGCGATGCTCAGGCGCCAACGCCGCCGCAAGCATTTCGTACAGGCTTGCCGGGTTACCAGGGCCGAACGGCAACCCACGACCCAGGCCATCGTAAAGATCGAACCGCCCCTCTTGGCGCACCACTATTCTGCGCACGAGGGGGTCCACAGCGGTACCAATGGCCTTTAGCAAACGCCCGTCGGGTCCACCATCGCGCAATTCCAGGCTGAGCGCTTCGCAAGACACGCCTGCGCCGCTTTCCACTTCGCCCTGAAGTAGCGCGAAAGCCAGTCGGCCAGTTTCGTCCAGGTAGCTGGCGGGCAGGTAAAGCCCCTCGAGCGTACGGTTCAATCTGGCCAGGCGCAGCAGGGAGCGGGCCTTGTTCGCGAGCCCCAGCGTCACACGCCCACTTGACGTTGCCAGGAACCGCTCACCTTCGCTGGCCTGTACGACCAGCGCCTGCGCATAGGCATCCGGCAACCCGGTAAAATCACGTTTTATCAAGGTCAGCAGAGCGTCAGCACCAGCGGGTGGGCTGCTCAGGTGCTCTAGAAGAGGCCCCTGCAAGGCAGCTCGCTGGCGCAGCAGGACGTCGTTGTCGGTACTGGCACAACGAGCTTGGCACCACGCCAGCAATGGGCTGTCTTGCGTGGCAAGCGAGTAGCGGGTGAGGCGAGTGAAGAACGACTCGATGCGTGCATCGGCCTCGAAGCGCCGCAAGGTCTCGCGCAGGTTGACAGGCGCCGGGCGGTTTTCTACCAGCACACCCCGCAACTCCTCTGCATCCACACCGGCCACTTGCAACACCTGCGCGGCGCGCTGTGCATCAATGGCAGGATGCTGCGGCCACAGGCTGTCGAGCATCAGGCGCACGTCGCTCCAGCGTTGCGGTTGATCTTGCAGCAGGCGCCAGCCGCGCTCGCCGTTGTGCAGCACCGTCGGCCCGTACGCTGTGTTGCCGCCAGGGTGACGCAGGCGGTAAGGGGCTTCCGGCTCACTGCGCTGGACTTCATAGTAACGCTGGCCCCTGCGCAGCCAACACCGGCTCTCGTCACCATAGAGCCCATCATCACGCAGGGCGATGGTGCCTGGGTTCGACTCGTAGGCCGTGATGTCATCCGAACACAACCGGCCACGCCGCCCACCCACGTTCACAGGCTGCAGGGTATCGACAAAGGTGCTGCGCAAAAAGCTCACAGCGCCCACGGTCACCGCTGTCGCAGCCACCGTCTCGGCAACCCCCAGCATGTGCTCCAGCGCCTCGTGCTGGTGCCCCCGGGCCCAGTCCTTGACGCCTTCGAAGACTTCGCCAAGCGTCTGTGCCACCAGTTGGCCAAGCAGTAGCGCGCCTACGACAGGGATGAAAAGCCCCGCCAGGTTGAGCAAGTCGAGCCCCGCGGCATGCCAGGCCGCATGGCGAGCGCGGGCGGCGCCAGCATCGGCGTCCGCGGTGGGTACCAGCAACAGCCGAGCGTCGTCCTTGACCCGCTGCAGCTGTTGCGCGGCCAGCGCGGCGAACAGATCCCCAGACGCTGTAGCGCCCTTCAACGCCAGATCGGGCTGCGCGTCCTTGAGACGGCTACTCAGCACACCTGCGGTGCTTGCCCGATGTCGCAAGCTGATCAGCTGAATGAAGTAGTCTCGGTAGGCCTTCCCTTGCAAAGCTGCAGCCATCGCGGCGTTCATGGCCTCTGTGGTATCGAAGCGGCGCAGAGCCTGCACGGGATCGCTGGGCAGGTAAAGGACCACGCCACGGTCCTGGCCAATACTGTCTCGCAAGCGAATGAACAGCCCGTCAGCCACACGCTGGCCCAACACCTCCAGCAAGCCGGGGTAGCCATGCAGGCCAGTGTCGGAATGGGCACCCCCACCCTCTACCATCTTGCTTAAGGCCTGCTGCACCTGCTCGTCGATGTCGCCCTTGAGCGCCGCGACCTGCGCAGCCAGTGCCAAGCCTGAACGTTTGTCCTGAGCAAGAATGTCTTCGGTGGTGGCATTGAACGTACGCTCAAGCTCCACCTGGTAGAGCCGGCCCACATCCAGTGCACGGCATGTCGCCACTAGTTGCGCGGCCGTGCCGGTCAACACGTCATCACGACCAGGGCATACCAGCCCGGTGCCCACATAAAACGATTCATCAGGGCCGAAGTTGCCCATCAGCCTCAGCAAACCGTCACGCCGGGTGGCCGAGTACTGGTAAGTCTGCTGAAACGTGCCGGGCAATGTCCCAACGCGTGGTGATACCTGCAGCCATTCCAGCCCTGCGAGGGTCATGCCTTCCGGCAGTGGCTTCACCAGCACGCCCAACAGGTGCTTTTCGGCGAACACCTGCAGAGGTTGCAGGGTCAGCGTGAGCCCGCGCAGACGGGCCTGGCTGGCGTGGTGGGCATTGAGGCTGGCGCGCAGGCCGGCGATCTGGGCCTGGCTAGCGCGTTTCAGCCAGTCGGGGAGCCTGCCAGCGATGAAATCATCGGTTGCTTTTTCATGGTTGATCACAGGGTTGGAGGTGCTGGAAGTCATGGATGCCCCAGGAGCGAGAGGTGAGGTTGGCATGCTCGCCAACCTGCCCTGGACAAGGCACACGGAAATACAACCGTGCCCGTGCTTCGCCCCCCGGCTGCCTTCAGGACGGCGCCAGCAGCGCTTCGCGGGTCAAGCGCAGAGCCAGTGCATTCAGCGCCGCCTCGCGGTCCTTGCCTATCTGGTTGGCCTGTTGCACATATGCTGCACTGCCTAGCGCCTCCTTGCGCTCATCGAGTGCCTGCAATCGGGTCTCGAACCGTTGCTCGAGGGCCTCGAAATCATCTGCACGCTGCCCCCGCAGCACCGGCAACCAGAAATCACGCTGGCTGATGAAAACCGCCAGTTCGTCGCTGGCTTCAGCCTCCTGCACAGCTCGGTAGACCCTTTCCAGATCATTGCGGGTCACCCCAGCAATCGCGCGAAACTGCATGGTACGTGGCTGACCAATCAGATCGAGCCGTACCGATAGCCCGGTGCGGTAGGCGAGGCTGACTTCCACCTCGTCCACCGCTTCACCATCCCCGGGTTGCGGCCGGGCCTGGAAGTCCTGACGTGCGAACGCTTCCACACGGTCCAGCCGGAAGAGGCGCCGAGCCAACTGCAGCCGTGCGTCACGCGTGGTCAGTGGGTCACCGCCGTGGGTAGCCAGGAGCACTTGCTGGCGCACCTCAAGGTGACCGAAACAACTGGCAACGCTGTCCACGCAAGTACGCGGATCAGCCGCCAGTTCGAACAGTTCCTGGCGCATGCGCGTATCCTGGTTGAGCGCCTCGATCATGGTCCAAACACGCCGGCTCAGGTCAGTGCGCACCAGACGATAGTCCGAGCTCCCGGTAAGCTCGTCGAGCAGTTGGAAGAACGCAGTGCTCCCTGGCTCACGCAGCAAGGCTTCCCATTGGCGGCGTCGATCGTCAATATCGGCCTCCTCCAGGGTTGCGAGCCACATGGCCATGCCATCCACAGCTTCCACTGCCTCGCCCCCCAGGTGCACGTGCGGAGCCTGGGCATACAGGCGCTCGGTTATGTGCGCGGACAATGCGTTGCCCTGTACAGCTATCACGCGACGCAGAGGCTCCGGAGCATCGAGCAATGCCGCTGGCAGATCGCTTAGCAAGTTGTTGCGCAGGTCAACATTTTGCAGCATCCCCAACCACTCCAACCCTGCCGGCACCCGCAACAAGCCGCAGCGGAACAACCGCAAGTCACGCAGGCCGGACAACTGGTTGAATTGAAGGCTGATCGTACCCAACGGGTTCTCACTCAGGTCAAGCGTTCGCAATTGGGGTAGCTCGGTCAGGGCGCTGGACTGATTTGCCGTTACGCGAATGCGGTTGCGCCGCAGGTTCAGGTGCCTCAAGAGAGGAAGCCCACGCAGATGTTCAGGCAGGGCGTCCAAGCTGTTATTGCTCAGGTCCAGACTCTGCAAGCCCGGGAAACTGCGTAGAAAACCGGCCGACAGGGCTTGCAGATGCAGCCCTACCAGCCGCAAGTCGATGACATGAGCAAAGTCTGTACCGGCGGGTAAGGCTGGCAGCTCTCCCACCGGCCAACCGACGAGACTCAAGCGCAAGCCGGTCGCCTCTCCCAGGCCATCGACCAACTGCTCGCCTTCCAGTCGCCAGGCACGCCGGAAAGCATCGGCGACCTCCCGCCGGGTATTTCTCGCGCGCCCCAACACCGCCGCCGTCCAGCTTTGCAGGTGCTCATCGAGGCGCTGATACTCCTGCTCCATGCGCAGCAGGCCCGAGTAGACCGAGCCAGGAACACGCAGCAGAATCTGCAGGAAGCGCTCGACCTCTTGCTGATCGAAGCTTGGGTAAAGGCTGCGAATCCGCTGACGCAGAACCAGCCCTGACGGCACCGACGATGCGGCCCCGCCACTGAGCTGATAGCCGACACGCCCGTCAGCAAGGCGCTGCAAGGACGAAGGCAGCGCGCGTGCTTCGCGCCAGCCGAGCAGACGAAGCAACGCCTGCCGCTGCGCTGGCACCCAGCCCAGCATCGCGGCCCGCATGCGTGCCAGGGCATCTTCACCAAGCCAGCCCTGACGCTGCCGATAGGCTTCTGGAAGGCAAGCTGCCAACACTTCAAAAATGCCTTGCGGCTCGGCGACCTCCAGCTCGCTGCGCAGACCGTTTTCTTCATACAGGTCGAAAGCACCTTGTCGCCACACCAGCACAAGGGTTTGCTGCCCCCTTGCTTCGGGAAACAGCCTCGCCAGCACGGGGCCGAATTCGGACTTGTCCCGTAGTACCAGGTTGAAATGAGACTGCCCAAGCCCATGGTGGCGTAACAGCACAAACAACAGTTCGACCGTATCGACACGGTAGCTACCCCGCAGGTACAGCGCCTCGCGCAGCCGGACCAAACGGGCTTCCTGCAGCAGGCCACGTGCTCGCTCTGCCAATGCCAGTGGCAGGCGCGCTTCGGTGCGCATGCGCAGACGCATTGCGTCATCGGCTCGATTCAGTACCTCGAGTGCATAGGCGTCCGGCAGTGTCGGGAAGTCTCGTTTCACCAGGCTTACCGCCTCGTCATCGATCAGGTACCGGCTGGAGAAGTGCTCCAGCAAACGCGGGCGCAAGCTGACAGCGCTGGCCTGGATCAAAGCGGTCTGCTCGTCATCTACCACGCCTGCCAACCCCAGGCTATCGACACACCAGTGCCAAATGTCGGGGTCGGCCTCGCTTGGCGCTGCAGCCTGGAAAAACCGCTGGATACGCGCGTCCACCGAGAATCTCTCCAGGGTGTCGCGCAAGCGGACCGGCAAACGCCGCCCTTCCACCAGCAAACCCCGCAGGTGCGCCTCGTCGACATCGGCAACCTTGAGGATCTGCGCCACGCGCTCGCGTTCCAGCCCCCCTGCCGATGGCCAAAGCCGGCTCAACAACTCAACCTCGCCCTGCCACTCCAATGGGCGCTCCAAGGCCAGACGCCATGCACGCTCGCCATTACCTTGCAAGCCAGGCCCAAAAGCGCCGGGCTGCTCTCGATGCAGCAGGCGCCAGGTGCCACGGGTATCCTGCGCCACCCGGTAATACCCTTGCCCATCACGCCACCAGTGCCCATTACCATCGCTGTACAACCCATTGTCCAGTTCGACCAGTGGCACGCTGGGGGCGGGCTGGAGGTAGGGTTGCAGATCATGCCGCCACAAGCGTTGCGCACCCGCTTCGGTAGTGACAGGTTCCAGCGCATCGAAGAACGCACTACGGGCTGCGACTACGCCTCCTGCCACCAGACCTGTGGCAGCAAGGCTGGAGGCCAGCTGCAACAGGTGTTCAAGGGCTTCGTGCTGATGCCCTTGGCTCCAGTCATTGACCCCTTCATAGAGCTGGCCAAGCAATTGCCGTCCCCAGTCGATCAGCAACAGCGCGCCAATCGCTGGCACAAACAAACCCGCCAGGCTCAGTAACGCAAGGCCGGCGCTTTCAAGTTCGCGCTGGCGCCGGGCTGCGGCTGTGGCATCCGCCTGCTCAGTGGGTACAGCCAGAAAGCTTGCGTCGCGCTTGACCCGCTGCACGTGCCAGGCGGCCATCGCACTGAAAGCGCCTGAAGAGCTCGGCACCAATACGGGTTGCAGGTCGGGCTGGTCATCGCCCAGACGCGTGGCAAGCAAAGTCAGGTAGCGCGCCCGGTCATGTAGCGTTGTCCGCTGGGCGAAGGCCTTGCGGAAACTGTCGTCTGCCAGGGCCGCAACCAGCCCCCGGTTGGCCGCTGACCAGTCATCGAAAAAGCGCAACGGCTGCTGTGGATCATCCGGCAGGTAGAGCAGCACTCCCCGGTTTGTGTCCGGTAGAGGGATAGGTTGGCTAGGCCGCGCCCATGAGCCCAGCAGCTCGAATGCCAGCACGCCATCCAGCTGGCAACTCAATACCTTGAGCCCCCCCACCACCACTCGCTGGCTTTGCGGATGGCTGACTGCCACGCCGCGAATCGCCTGCTGCACCATGCGCAGATCATGCTCAGTCAGTTGCCCCTTCATGCTCGCCGTCTGGACCGCCACCGCCAGTTCAAGGCGCTTGTCCTCGGCCAGGGCGCGTTCGAAGTCATCGTTGTACACCTGCGCCAGGTGCCTCTGGTAGGCTGCGCCAACGTCCGTACTGCGGCACAGGCTGACCAGGCCATCGATGTCACTGCACACTACCTGTTCGCTTGGCGCGCCCGCCTGCGCAGCTTGCACCAGGGCAGTCTGGGCAAAGAACGACTCAGCGCTCTCGAAGTTTTGCACCAGCTTCTGCAGCGCGGGGCCCCTGACGAAATAAGACGTGAATTCGCGTATGGTCCCTTGCGAAATGTCCAACCGACGGCGCTCTTCCCGCCACAGCGCAGTATCCAGGTCAAGCGTCACGCCCATCCTGGCCTTGATGGCCGGCTCGAGCAAATTCTTGGCGAATGTGTGCAGTGGCTGAAGTTGCCGGGTCGAGACCGACAACTGCCTCTGGCTGGCGAGGTGAGCCCTGACCTTGGCGCGCAGGCTCTCGATTTGCACCCCGCTGGCATTCTTCAGCCAAGCAGGCAGGAGCTCGGCAGTGAATTCAGCATCGGCATTTTGCACGCGGGTGTCGGTATCAGTCTGTGGCATGGTCGCTTTCCTGGGTGGGGGACGACCGATAACCTGCCTACAGACCACCACCAGCGGCAGTGGGAAGCACCACCCTTCAGCCTGCCGTGCCCCTGGCCTGGATCAGCGCACGGTAATGCCCAGGGTTGCAGCCGAACCACTTGCGAAATGCCTTGTAGAACGAACTGCCATCGGCGAACCCCAGGCGCTCGGCGATTTCCCCCATGGGCGCTTCGACCTCGCTCAACCAGGCAATGGCCAGTTCACGCCGGACGCTGTCCTTGAGCACCTGATAGCTTTGCCCCTCCTCCGCCAAGCGACGACGCAAGGTTGACGGAGACAGGCACAAGTCTCGTGCCAGGGCATCGGCATCCGGCCAACGCGACGGGTCCAGTTGCAGCAGGTCGGCGCGAATACGCCGCGCCAGGCTGGAAGGATCACGGTACTTGACCAGGATGTTGCCGGGCGCCTCGGCCAGAAAACGCTGCAGGTCCTCGGGGCTGCGGCGCAGTGGCACGTCAAGGCAATCTGCACTGATGATCATGCGGGTGCTGGGCCGATCGAACTGCAGGTTCTCCGAAAACATCACCCGGTAATCGTCGCAGTACGGTGGTTCGGCACAGCGCAACTCGATGGCCAGGATGGCGATGCGTCGCCCGGCCAGCCAGCAGGCCACGCCATGCACGATCATCCAGAAGGTGAAATAGGTGAACGCCCGCCGTGGGAGATCGCGCGGCTCATTGATGACGATTTCGGCCAGGCCCTGCTGACGCACCAGGCTCGGCTGCAAGTCTTCGAGCATCAGCGAAAGAAACGCCAGCGCGGTTTCCAGGCCCTCGCCCAAGGTTGGCTGGGCCATGCTCGCCCGGCACAGGAACGCCAGGCTGCCGCTGCGCAGGCCGCGCGGGTCCATGGCAAAGAACTCGTCGTTGCAACGCCGCGCCAGCAAGCGCCAGAGGCGGGCATAGGCCTCGGCGCTGACCCGTGCATCCGGGGCCTGCAACTGCCCGGCATCGATACCGGCGCGGGCCAGCAACCCCACATCCGGCTCACCCGCCGGGCAGGTCTGCAACAAGGCTTCGCGCACCAGTTGCATTGAAATGGTGTCTTTCTCGCTCATCAGCTGTCCATCAGGTTATGCCGGCATCTCAGGCCGGCTCAAAGGCTGGCCGCCAGGCCCAGGAATGCCTGGATCAAGCGTAACTCACGGCGCCGCTCCAGGCAGCCAACCATGTGCTGGTTGACCAGCCCCTGCCCGCCCAGCGGTCGCGCCACCACCCGGGGGTCGTTGGCCACTTCCGTGGACGACACCACACCGATGCCCAGCTGCGATGCCACCGCCTCGGTGACCGCCTCACGGCTGTCCAGCTCCAGCAGCACCCGTGGCTGCACACCGGCAGTAGCGCAGGCCTTGTCGAAGGTGCGCCGGGTAGTCGAGGTGGGTTCGCGCAGCACCATGATCTGCTGGTGCAGCTCGGCCAGGGGCAAGTCACCTTCGCCGCCAGCCCAGGCATGGCCCGCTGGCAACAACGCGCACAAGCGCGATTCGCACAGGTTCTGCAGGTACAGGCCCTTGCGTGGCTCGATCTCGGTCAGCACCGCCACGTCGGCATGTTCGGACAACAGCGCAGCCAGCGTCTCCTGGGCGTTACCCAGTCGCAAATTGACCGTGATGCCAGGGTAGCGCTCGCGTAACTGCGCCAGCATGGGCATGACCCGGTGCGGGCCATCGGCAGCCACTTCCAGGCGCCCCGTCAGCAACTGCCGGTTGGCTTCGAGCATCGCCTGCGCCTCCTCAGCCAGGCCGAACATGGCCCGGGTGATGGCCGCCAGGCGGGTGCCCTCTTCGGTCAACTCCACGCGCCGCGCGGTGCGCCGCAGCAAGGTGATCTGGTAGTGCTCCTCCAGGGCCTTGACGTGCCCGGTCACCGCCGGCTGGCTGATGAACAGGCGCTCGGCAGCACGGGTAAAGCTGCCCTCACGGGCCACGGCGTCGAAGGCACGTAGCTGGAACAGGTTCATATTTATCGGCCTGACTTATAGCTGGGATAACAACAAACAATTTGATTGATGGCAGCCCGAATTGCAACCTAGGCCCCGTAGTTTCACTCCACCGCTTGTGAGGAAAAACGGAATGAGCAACGCCCCTATCTTGCTGACCCCCGGTCCCCTGACCACATCAATCCGCACCCGCCAAGCCATGCTGGTGGACTGGGGCTCCTGGGACCGTGACTTCAACCAGCTGACGGCCAGCGTCTGCGAGCAACTGCTGGCGATCATCGAGGGCACCGCCAGCCACCACTGCGTGCCCCTGCAAGGCAGCGGCACCTTTGCCGTGGAAGCGGCCATCGGCACCCTGGTGCCACGCGACGGCAAGGTCCTGGTGCTGATCAATGGCGCTTATGGCCAACGCCTGGCAAAGATCTGCAAAGTGCTAGGCCGCACCTACAGCACCTTCGAAACCGCCGAAGACCAGCCAACCACTGCCGCTGATGTCGACAGGCTGCTGGCTGCCGACCCGGCCGTGACCCACGTGGCACTGATCCACTGCGAAACCAGCACCGGCATCCTCAACCCGCTGCCCGAGATCGCCCAGGTGATCAAACGCCACGGCAAGCGCCTGATCATCGATGCCATGAGCTCGTTCGGCGCGCTGCCGATCGATGCCCGCGAAATCCCCTTCGAAGCGCTGATCGCCGCCTCCGGCAAGTGCCTGGAAGGCGTACCCGGCATGGGCTTCGTCTTCGCCGAAAAAACAGCCCTGGCTGCCGCCGAGGGCAATGCCCACTCGCTGGCCATGGACCTGCACGACCAGCACGCCTACATGGCCAAGACCGGCCAGTGGCGCTTCACCCCGCCCACCCACGTGGTCGCGGCCCTGCACGAAGCCCTGCAGCAATACAACGAAGAAGGCGGCCTGCCTGCGCGGCACCAACGTTACGCCGACAACTGCAAGACCCTGCTCGACGGCATGGCCGCCATCGGCCTGCGCAGCTTCCTGCCAGCCGATATCCAGGCGCCGATCATCGTCACCTTCCACGCACCAAACGATCCTCGCTACCAGTTCAAGGACTTCTACGAGCGGGTCAAGGCCAAGGGCTTCATCCTCTACCCGGGCAAGCTGACCCAGGTCGAAACCTTCCGCGTCGGCTGCATTGGCGTGGTCGGTGCCGACGGCATGCAGGCCGCTGTGAATGCCGTGGCCGAAGTGCTGCGGGAAATGGAAGTGCTGGACATCTGACCCTTTGCCCACCCCAATTCAGGAATTAGTGCACATGAACTACAGCAACCCCACCCAGCTGCAAGCCGCCATCCTCGACTGGGCCGGCACCGTGGTCGACTTCGGCTCTTTCGCCCCCACCCAGATCTTTGTCGAGGCCTTTGCCGAGTTCGACGTGCAAGTGTCCATCGAAGAAGCCCGTGGCCCGATGGGCATGGGCAAGTGGGACCACATCCGCACCCTGTGCGACGTACCGGAAATCGCCGAGCGCTACCGCAAGGTGTTCGGCCGCACGCCGACCGACGATGACGTCACCGCCATCTACAACCGCTTCATGCCGCTGCAGATCGAGAAGATCGCCGTGCACTCGGCACTGATCCCCGGTGCGCTGGACACCCTTACCGGGCTGCGCCAGGACGGCCTGAAGATCGGCTCGTGCTCGGGCTACCCGAAGGTGGTGATGGACAAGGTGGTGGAACTGGCGGCGCAGAACGGCTACGTGGCCGACCACGTGGTGGCCACCGACGAAACCCCTAACGGCCGACCATGGCCGGCCCAGGCCCTGGCCAACGTGATTGCACTGGGCATTGACGATGTGGCGGCCTGCGTGAAGGTCGACGATACCGTGCCGGGTATTCTCGAAGGCCGCCGTGCCGGCATGTGGACCGTGGCGCTGGTGTGCTCGGGCAACGCGCTGGGGCTGACCTGGGAAGGCTTCCGGGCGCTGAGCGCCGAGCAGCTGGAAAGCGAGCGTCAGCGCATCCATGCGCTGTTTGCCGGCTCGCGCCCGCACTATCTGATCGACACCATCAACGAACTGCCCGAAGTGATCGCCGACATCAACCGGCGCCTGGCCAAAGGCGAGATGCCACAAGCCTTCTGAAGCCGTGCACCTTCTCTGTGGGGGGCGGCCTTGTGTCGCGATCGGGCTGCGCAGCAGCCCCAGCAATCCAGACCTTTTTTGCTGAACCCGAGGGGCCGCTCTGCGGCCCGATCGCGACACAAGGCCGCTCCTGCAAGGGACCGCGCCAGCCGGCCAATCCACGCAGGTAATCTGGGTCGCTTTTCAGCCTGGATCTGTACATTGAGTTGCCGCTGCAACTTCCCAAAAATGGGCCATCCCTGTCCTGAGATGCCCAGCCCCCAATGAGCACACACACCCGCACCAGCCGCCTAACCGTCCCGCAACTGGTAGCCATGAAAGGCCGGCAGAAGATCGTTTCGCTCACCGCCTACTCAAGCTCCATTGCCCGGGTGCTCGACCCGCTGGTCGA
>Ga0207713_1002435_pt1 | contig 13560 bp, 11 predicted proteins | sample KBSS64metaG_FD_184404 | JGI IMG/M metagenome (GOLD analysis project Ga0207713, IMG submission 184404) | Switchgrass rhizosphere microbial communities from Kellogg Biological Station, Michigan, USA - KBS S6-4 metaG (SPAdes) (version 2) | ecosystem: Host-associated > Plants > Roots > Rhizosphere >...
CTACGTCACCCTCGTGCAGTCGTTGACCGAACGCTATCGTAACAATCGCTAGCTATTCCCGGCCACCCGTTCGCTTATCCGTTAGTTTCCTTCTACATTAAAGAGGTGCACACGGAGCCAGCAGCGAATGAAGTCCTTGAAGTACTATGACAAAAATCGACACGCCACATGGTTAGAGTTGTTTTTTGACCTGATTTTTGTTGTGGCAATTGGCAAGGTTACGCACATTCTCGGTCATGTTCATCACGGGCACTTTGAGCCTGAGCAAGTATGGACGTTTTTACTGCTTTTTGTTCCATTATGGTGGATCTGGTCTAGTCACACGATTTACGCCAATAGGTTTGATACAGACAGTAACCCTCACCGCCTGGCAACATTGTTTATGATGTTGCTGCTCATTGTGCTCTCTGCACTGATTGAGAAAATACCAGAAGTAAACTATCCGCTTGTTATGGCCTGTTATTTTGGTATCCGTGTCATCATCAGCATTTTGTACATATCGTCCAGAAGAAAACACGATGACCGTGGCAAATTCTCCGCCAGGCTTGGCTTCGCCCTGTTAGTCAGCGCAGTTATTAGTCTTTCATCCATTCTTTTTGACCCACCCATGCGTTACCTTGTTGCTTACCTTGGAATTTTTCTTGACATTCTCTTGCCTGTAATTGTCGGGAGCAACCTAAAGCCATTGCCAGCACATACAGAACACTTGGTTGAACGACTGGGCTTGCTCACCCTCATCTTATTGGGCGAGTCAGTCATTAGCCTTTCTGCAGGGTTATCCAACATTGAATGGGATCGTTATACCGTAATGACGGCAATCACCGGATTTATCATGGTTTGCAGTATCTGGTGGATCTATTTTGAAAGCTTTTACCTGCTGAGCAACAAAGAAAGCAGTATGAGTGGGCACTCCCTGATCTACTCGCACCTTTTTCTGTTTATGGGGCTAGCACTCCTCGCCAATTTGATCAGGCATGCGATCCTGAATGACATTGCGATACGCGATTTCCAGATTATGTCAATCATCGGCATGGCCTTGTTTTTCCTGGGCAAGCAATATGGCTATTTCGTAGCCGTGCCCAAAATAAGGAAATACATAATACAAAACACCTTGATCGTATTGTCTTTGGGTGGGTTGGTTATATTCCTGCCCCGCGTCCAGTACATATTGGTCGGCCTGACAGCCACCATGATCTGTTATGTTCTCCTGAATTTCAGATATCGTGGAATGTTTATCAGGCCATAGGTTGGGCCGGTACCTTCCGCAATCTGAGCGAACGACAGGTCTTTGGCTGGCTGGAGCTACCACGACAGGTGGTGGCAAACCCATAATGAGCATCGTGCCTTCATGGCCCCAGGAGTCTATGGCCAGGCACTGTATGTTGAGCCGAAGGCCGAGGTCGTGATAGCGCGGTTCGCCAGCCATCCCGCCGCCAACGTGGCTAACGATGCGACTTCCTAGCCGGCCCATGATGCCGTTGCCAAGTACTTGATGAGCCAGTAACGCCAAGTTGTTGGCTCTGATTTGATTCTGAACCCGGGCTGCCAGGCCGTCGTTATCGACTTGATCAGTACCTCCAAAAGACTGGTGTGAGCAGCACCAGCACCGTCAGAATTTCCAGCCTTCCCAAGAGCATGCCGACCGTCAGCAGCCATTTTGCCGCATCCGGCAAGGTCGAGAAGTTGCCTGCTGGACCGATGATCGTCCCCAGGCCGGGACCCACGTTGCACACTGCGGTGGCAGCACCACTTAAGGCTGTCGTCCAATCAAGACCGATCAGCGCCAATCCCAGGGCAATGCCACCGATGGTGATGGTGAAAAAGAATGAAAAGGTCAACAGCGAACGTGCGATGTCTTCGTCAATGGGATGGCCGTTGTATTTTTTTCGAATCACCGCACGAGGATGAATCAGTTGTTTCAGGCTGCCCATCAGCAAGGAGGAGGCAACCTGAAAGCGGAATATTTTAAGCCCTCCCGCCGTAGACCCGGAGCATCCGCCGACGAAGGTCAAATAGAAAAACAGCAAGACAGAAAAGCTGCCCCACAAGGTGTAATCCCCGAGGGCTAAACCCGTGGTCGTGACCACCGAGGTTACATTGACGGCCACGATACGAAACGCTTCCCACCAGCTGTAGTCGCTGTTAATGCACAACCACGTACCAAATAGCAGCCAGGTAATCACCAGAAATCCAATGAACCCTCGCACCTGATGGTCTTTAAATAATGCACTTTTGTTGCCCCGTAGCGTGGCGACATACAAGGTGAAAGGCAGGCTGCCTACGATCATGACGACCACGGATACCCAATGAATGGCCGGTTGAGGCCAGTGCGCCAGGGAGGCATCCGAGGTTGAGAAGCCACCCGTTGAAATAAATGACATCGCATGATTGATCGCTTCGAAAGGTGTCATTCCCGCGACCCATAGCGCCAGAGCGGACACCCCGGTCAGCCCGAGGTAGAGCACCAGGATATATTTCGCCGCGACGTGAGAGCGTGGTGTGACTTTCTCTGACCAGTCTGAAGATTCTGTCTGGAACAAACGCATGCCGCCGACTCGCAACAAAGGCAAGATCGCCACGGCCATGCCGATAAAACCAATTCCGCCGAGCCAGTGCAGCATCGAGCGCCAAATCAGTAATCCTGGTGACGCGGTATCCAGCCCCGTCAAAATCGTCGAGCCGGTGGTGGTGATGCCGGACATCGTTTCAAAAAATGCATCGGTATAGCTGATGTGATGGATGAGCACCATCGGCAAAGCCGCAAAGGCGCAGACGACAACCCAACTGGCCGTGGTCAACAGGTACATGTCTCGTGGACGAAGTTGGGCAACCTCTGGACGCCCGCGAATAATCAGCGCCAGCCCACAGACGAACGTGATCAGGCTCGACCAGAGAAACGCCGACAGATCATCACTGCGGTCATAAACCACCAGTGTAAACATGGGAATCACCATGCTTACGGCCAGCGTGATCAAAAAAATACCCAGGATAAATCCGATAAGACGCAGCACTGCAATGGACATAAAAAACGCCTGGCTGATGAGCGCCGCACAGTATCAATTGAGTCAACAGGGCTAGCCGTAAAATTTACGTAAAATTCCCCCGCGGAGCTGAGTCTAGCTGATCGGCATCAGCCATTTGCGCGAACGCTGGGCAATTCAATGCCCCTCGGAAATGACTGCATAGGCCGACACGATCGCTGACATGTTTGCCGCGCACACGATCACGTCCAATTGACGCCGAGCCCATCAAGGAAGATGAGCCGCTCCAAAGCCGTTAGCTGCTGGTACTCCTGATCGCGGACAACAGCAGATGCCAATCGGGTGGATTGCCGCCAACGGCCAAGGTTCGTCATCCACCCAACCCTGCGATACGTCGATGCAGGAAGAGGTCGACGAGCTTGGCGTCTCCCACGCCAATAAAACCTGCGAACACGATCTGCAAACGCTGAAGTCTTCAGCCAACCATCAGCCCTCTCCATTTAAACTGGAGAACGGCTGATGGCTTTTGCCAGCTACTCCATCAAACACCCTCTAAAGCTGGGTACTTTTTCAGAGTGCCTTGGCCCAATCGCGCAACAAGTACTTCTGGATCTTGCCTGTCGATGTTTTCGGCAACTCGATGAACACCACGGTTTTCGGCAATTTGAAGCCCGCCAGATGTTCACGACAGAACAGGATGATATCGGCTTCCCGGGTGTTCTGATAATCGACTTTGAGCTTGATGAAGGCGCAAGGAGTTTCGCCCCACTTTTCGTCCGGACGGGCGACCACTGAGGCCTCCAGTACTGCCGGGTGACGATAGAGAACGTCTTCGACCTCGATGGTGGAAATGTTCTCGCCGCCCGAGATAATAATGTCCTTAAGGCGATCCTTGATTTCGACATAACCGTCAGGGTGACGCACCGCCAGGTCGCCGGTATGGAACCAGCCGCCTTCGAACGCTTCACTTGTCGCTTCGGTGTTCTTCAAATAGCCCTTCATGATCGTGTTCCCGCGCATGAAGATTTCGCCGACACTTGTGCCGTCCAAGGGGACCGGTTCAAGGGTTTTCGGATCGGCAACCATCAGCCCTTCCAGGGTCGGATAGCGCACGCCCTGGCGCGACTTGATCCTTGCGCGCTCATTCAGCGGTTGCTCGTCCCACTGGTCATGCCAGGCGCAAACGGTCACCGGGCCGTAAACCTCAGTCAGCCCATAAACGTGTGTGACCTTGATGCCCATCTCCTCGACCGCACCGATGACTTTGGCCGGCGGTGCGGCGCCCGCCAGCATGGCGTCGACCGGATGATCGAAGGCAGCCTTGGACGAGTCTGGCAGATTGACCAACGCATTGAGGACAATCGGCGCACCACACAAATGGCTGACGCGATGTTGATGAATCAAAGTGAGGATTTTCTGCGGATCGACCCGACGCAGGAATACATGAGTCCCAGCCAACGCAGTCACCGTCCATGGATAGCACCAGCCGTTGCAATGAAACATCGGCAAGGTCCACAGATACACCGGGTGGTGCCCCATGGCCCAAGTCATCTGATTTCCCAGTGAATTGAGATAGGCCCCGCGGTGGTGGTAAATGACCCCCTTGGGATTCCCCGTGGTGCCGGATGTGTAGTTGAGCGAGATGGCTTGCCATTCATCCTCAGGCCATTGCCAGGCGAACTGTGGATCACCTTCAGCGAGGAAGGCTTCATAGTCCAGCGTGCTAACCGCGCTGCCTTCGCCGTACTCCGGGTCGTCCACATCGACAACCAGTGGCGGATGAGAGAGCAAGCTCAAGGCTTCACGAATAACAGCGTGGAACTCCCGATCGGTGATCAACACCTTGGCTTCGCCGTGCTCAAGCATGAAGGCAATAGCTTGCGCATCCAGCCGCACGTTCAGGGTATTGAGTACAGCGCCGATCATCGGCACGCCAAAGTGGGCTTCGAGCATGGCCGGGATGTTGGGGAGCATCACTGCCACGGTATCGCCCTTGCCGATACCCCTCTGGCTTAGTGCGCTAGCCAGGCGCCGGCAACGTTCATAGGTCTCTTGCCAGTTGCGGCGGATGGCGCCGTGGATCACGGCGGGATACTCACCGTAGACAGAGGCTGTGCGCTCGATGAAGCTCAGCGGAGAAAGGGCGATATGGTTGACTGCCGAGGGCGCCAGGCCCGTTTCGAAAATCGACATGAGGTTATCCTGTGGGGGAAATCACCAGCCTGTTTTACTGTGCTGGAAACCTCCGATGGCTGATTGTTAGCTCTGATCAGGTTTCAAAACGGCCCCGCCTGATCAACGGGGCCGCTGCGTGCAAACGCCAGGTTCAAGCAGTCTGTTGCTTGGTTTTGCGCAGGTGCGCACGCCAGGTCATGGCCCAATGAGCCGGGTCTTCCAGCGGTGCGCTCTTCAACCGGTGAATCGCCTGGTTGTGCGGCGAGGTCTTGACGATCGCCGGATTCGAGTAAGCCTCGTCGGATATGTGCGCAAGCACCGCAATCCAGGTGTCCAGCGCCTCTTTACCGTACATCTCGCCTGCCTCGGGGGTGAACGGCTCCGGTACCAGCCACGGGTGGTGACTGCTCCACATCGGATCAATACCGAAATCGCTCATGCGGTTTTGCACGTCATGGACGTCGACTCCGGTTTCCTCCTTGAGTTGCTCAAGGCTGTAGCGCGTCATCTCCATCCGGTGGCTTTTAGCCTCAGGGTGTGAACGAGTCACGCCACGAATCGCCAGCAAGCCTTTTTCCATGTAGTTGTTGGCCAGTACCGAAATGTCCGACGCTTCAGCCATCCCTTTTGCGCCCATGGCGCGGGACCAAGCGTAGGCCTTGAGGATGACCGGAACGTTGCCCCAGAACTCGCGGATCTTGCCGGCACTCTGCGGACGGTCGTAATCCAGGCTGTATCGTTCACCGTCAAAGGCCACCACCGGTGCCGGCAGGAACGGTGCAAGTTCTGCCGAACAACCATAGGCGCCCACTGCCGGGCCTCCCACTCCACTTTTCGGTGCGCCGAACGTCTTGTGGAGCATGAACATGCACGCGTCGAAACCGAGCTCTCGCGCACGAATCTTAGTCATCGCTCCGTTGAAGTTTGCATGGTCGTAGAAGCACAGACCGCCCGCTTCATGCACCACGCGCACCCACTCACGAATTTCCGGGTTGTACACGCCCATGTCGTCGGGGTTGTTCACCATCAGCGCTGCCGTGCGGTTGGACACGGCGGCCTTCAGGGATTCGAGCGACGGGTAGCCGTTCTCTTCGATCATCAGGGTGATGACCTTGAACCCGGCGGCAGCTGCCGTCGCGGCGCTGCTGGGGTGCGTCTGGATGGTGGTGATGATCTCGTCACGCTGCTCCAGTTCGCCGCGGGAAGCATGGTAGGCACGGGTCACCGCGCAACTGGTGTACGCCGCGTCAGCACCGCCGCCTGCCTGGAAGATGAACTGGTCCATCCCGGACAACTCGCGCAGAATCGTGTCCATGCCATGCACGACTTCGAGCGCGCCTTGCAGGGTGTCCTCGTCCTGATGTGGATGCACGTGAGTAATTTCAGGGCGCCATGCCATCGCCTCGTTGATCTGCGCGTTGTACTTCATGGTGCAGGTGCCGAACAGGCTGATGTTCATCATGCCCAGGGTCTGCTGCGACAGGCGCAAGTAGTGGTACAACACCTCGGGCTCGGACAGTTCCGGCAACGCCGGTTTGCTGGAGCGCCTCATGTTCGCGGGAATCAAATCGACGGCGCTGCCGACAGCCGCTTGCACGTCAGCCTCAACGTCGGAAAAGATCACACCGCGACGGCCGGGATAGCCCATCTCCAGAATGACGGGTTCGCTCCAGACGGGAGCATGGTATTCCTTGAGTGGAGTGCTCATTGTGCGATTACCTCTTTAAGTGCAGCAGTCAGGCGCTGAATATCGGCTTGTGTGTGAATCTCGGTGACGCAGTACAGGGCGCTGGCCCCAAGCGCCGGAAAGTCGTGAGTCAGATCTTTGCCGCCGAAGATTCCGAGCGCGAGCAACTGCTTGTTGATGTCCTTCACGCTCAGCCCGGTAGCGTCGAAATTCACCACGAACTCCTTGAAGAAACCGGAAGGGAATGTCACTGCCAGACCGGGAACTTCACTCAGCAACTTCGCCGCGTAGTGAGCACGTTGCAGGATGAGATTGCCTACATCCTCGAAGCCCTTTGGTCCCATCATCGCCATGTAGACGGCATTGGCGATGGCCCACATGTAGACCGAATGACCGGTCCAGTCATTCCCCTTGTCACGCAAGCCGTAGGACGATTGTTCGAACAAGCTCAGGCCAAAACCATATTCGCCGGGCTTGGTGGTTTCGGCGATGCTGATGAACAGCGTCGGGTATTGGTGGGCGTACAGTTCTTCGTCGCGGGTTGCAATGAAGCCGCTGACCCCGCCACCACAGTTCATATGCACGCCGAGCGGCTGAGTGGTACCCACCACGATGTCGGCGCCGAAATCAATCGGTGCGGCCAGCACGCCGAGGGAGATCGGATCGACCCCAACGATGACTTCGGCACCCGCTGCATGGGCAATGGCGGCGATTTCGGCCCCTTGCTGTTCGATCACACCGAAATAAGACGGTGTTTCGAAATAGACCGCAGCCGTTTGCGCACCGATCGAGGCACGGAGGTGATCAATATCGAGCAAGCCGGTTTTCGGGTCAAAGTCGACGAGTCGCACGACGATGTGGCCCGGCATTTCCACGGGTTCGCAGTAGTTGCGGATGATTGAAAGCCGCTCAGGATCGATGGCACGGACCACCGCCACTTCGCTGCGCCCGGTAATTCGGGTTGCCATGCGAATGGCGTGACCCGCAGCGCAACCCCAGCTGCGCACCGGCAGGCCGACCAGATCCATGTTCAGCAGCTCGCCGAGCTGGCTGCAGAACTCGAACCAGGCTTGATTGCGACCGTGGTCGGAGCTCGGCTCACCAAACACCGAGGTCAGCCATTCATTACGGCGCACGACTTCGTCGCACGCTGCCGGAACGTGATGCTGCCAACAGCCGGCGCCCAGGAAGTTAAGGTTTTGCTCGCAGGTCTTGTTTTTCGACAGCGTGCTGAGCAGATGCCGACGCAGCTCGCTCTCGTTGAGCGCCGGCGGCAAATCAATCGGACGTTGCAGGCGGTGTTCATTGGGAATTTGCTGGAACAACTCCTCAATGCTGTCTACACCGATCGAGTCGAGCATCTCCTGTTTGAGTGCAGGAACAGAGTTCGCCATGTAGGGGTGGGCGACATGATTACTCATGGGGTTATCCTCGTTTTTATCGGATGAAACAATTGATCAGGATCGAACCCTGAAGAAGACGGACCGGTCAGGCCCTGTGTGCACGCGTATGTGGCCGCTGAGCATGGCATCGACTTCGGCGTCACCCGTGTCGACGCGCAAGCAGCCGGTATCGAGGGAAAGGAGCTTGTCCATCGAGGTGATCACGATGATGTGTTCGCGCCCTGCCCGGCGAATGACCTCGGCGCTGATCTGCTGGTTGCCACGGCCGAACAAGCTGCCGTGACCGCCCAGAACGCCGACGATGATGCGTGTCTCGTACCCTTCCATCAGACGGATCAACGCGTGTTCATTGAGGTCAGCACCCACCAGCGCACCGTCCATGACAGCGTCTACGCCCAACAGCGTCGACGGCAGGCCGAGCTCGGTCATAATGCGTCGCGTGGTGGTGCCTGGCCCCAGCAGGTATAGGCAACCGGGTTTCATGTCCCTGACAACCTGTCGGGACACGGCGTCGAGCGCCATGTTTTCGTTGGCCAAGGAACCGGCCTTGGCGTTTTGCGTCAGGTGACGTTCGTGCGGGCTGCGGGCGTAGCCATACAGCTGCGCCGACACCTGATCGTTGCGCATGGCAGCCTCGTCGATGTCCATGACCTCGGCTTCGCGAAAGCGCACCGACGAGTCGCCGGCAACGAAGCGTGCCGCAAGATGTCCAGCGTTCTGCGGATTAGTGCCGAACACGGCGGAATACATCTTCACACCCGTAGGGATACCGAGGATCGGTACGCGATCACCGACCTTTTCCAGCACATCGCGCGCGGTGCCATCTCCGCCGGCGAACAAAAGCAGATCGACCGAGGCATGCGCCATGACGAGCGCGGCATTTCGGGTGTCATCGGGCCGGCTCGCTCCCGGCGACGACGTATAGACGACAATCGGGTCGAGACCGGCGGCGCGCGCGACATCTTCGCCCAGCTCACCCGAGCCGGTGATCAGCCGGAATGGCGTCGTCGAAGCCGCCAGACGCTTGAGCGCGATCAAGGCCCGATCGCTTGAAACGGGTTGCGCACCGCGGCGCCTTGCTTCCTGCAAAACCTCGACACCGTCGGTGCCCTTTAGCCCCACGCGTCCGCCCATTCCGGCGACCGGGTTGAGGATAAATCCCAGGGTTTTCCCCTGACCTGCGGGGTGCAGTGAAATATCGGAATCGCGCTGTTCACGCATTGCTCGGTATCCTGTGCGAAATGGCGGGGCTCCCGAGGCTGAGAGCACACAGCTCAGACTCATTGCATACGCCTCGTATGTGATACACAATACGACATACGCAAAGTATGTCAACTTACATACGCAACGAATGTTAAATTCTTTATAGGGAACACGACCGATGGCGCAGAAGCGTGCGGACATGATTGCGGAGACTCGCGGCAAACTGATCAAGGCGGCGCGAGACGCATTTGCTGCGAAGGGATATGCGGAAAGTTCGATGGACGATTTCACCGCTCAAGCGGGTCTGACCCGGGGTGCGCTGTACCATCACTTTGGCGACAAAAAGGGCTTGCTACAGGCCGTCATCGCCCAGATAGATGGAGAAATGATGGAACGGTTGTCGGTCATTATCGAAGAGGCCAGCACAACCTGGGACGGCTTCATCGATGAGTCCATCGCCTACATCAAGATGTCCCTGGAACCTGAAATCCAGCGCATTCTCTTCCTCGACGGGCCAGCGGTACTGGGCGACCCGTCGCAATGGCCGAGCCAGAACGCGTGCATCCGAAGCACCCAACGCAGCATTCAAAAGCTGATTGACGAAGGAACGATCCGCGTGGTCGACACCGAAGCGACGGCGCGCCTGATCATGGGTGCCCTGCTCGGCGCTTCCTTGTGGATTGCACATGCTGAGGATCCCCATACCGCCTCTGAAAAAGCCGTCGAAAGTTTCCGGGCATTGGCGTCCGGATTGCTGCTGTAAGGACAAGCGACAGGCGTAACGGTGCCGCACGATGCACAGGCAGACTCAACACTTTGACGAAATCATCGAACACGCCGCATCACTGGCGCACTGGTCGCAACACTACGACAAGCTGACGCCCGGTGCTTTTCACGGTGCCCTGCAGGACGTGCAACTGAACGGCGTCCGATTGTTCCGTGAAACCCTGAGCAGCGCTGTTGCCCAGCACACGCACACGCCTGCCCAGTGCATAAATCTGCTGCTGCCGGTGAACCTGCCGAGTCAGCCCGAGGTGGCGCCGAATCGAAGCCTTCTTGCCGACGGGCTGAACTTCCTGCCCTACGACGACGATTTTTTCTTCGTCACACCGCCGGACACTGACTACATTGTGGTTTCGTTAAATTGCCAGGTGCTTGAACAACTGTTGGTCGCTGAGGACGTTGAACTGTTCTACCGTCGACCCAGGGGTTACGGGATGAAGCTGTGTGCCGGGAGTCTACAAGGGGCCCAGGTCGCCATGACTGGCCTGCTTGATCAGCTCCAGACCCTTGACGACCTCAATGACCAAGCCCCTCAGAACTGCGTACTCGATACGCTGCTCGACTTGCTGGAGCCGCAAAACCCGGTGCGCTTACAGGGACTGGGCGGCAGCCACCAGCACATTGTCAAATACTGCCATGAGCGCGTGCTGCAAAGCCCTGCAGGGGAATCGCTGTCGATCCTGAACTTGTGCAGGGAGTTGAAGATCCCCCGCCGCACGCTGCATTACAGCTTCGAAAAAATCGCCGGCAGCTCGCCTCTGACGTATCTGCGCGCCGTCCGTTTGAATGCCGCCCAGCGCAGCCTTACCGAACACCCGGCCCCCAGCGTTGCCGATGTGGCGTACCGCTGGGGGTTCACCCATCAAAGCTATTTCAGCCAGGAGTACAAACGCCTGTTTGGCCATTCACCCTCGGCCCAACGGCGTTGATAGTCGGCCCAGGTTTGCGGTGCATAACACGATCGACCCACAGCAGAAGCAACGCCGACAGGCACATCAGCGCGCCCCCCAAAAACTGATCCAGTTGAGCACTCATGTTCCCGACACCGTGCATGTGCATCATCGAGTGACCGTGCATGGGATACAGAGGTGGACTGAGCAACAGCATCACACCGACCAGCACTTGCGGTAGCGCCACCCCCAGGCTGAAGCTCCACTGCTTGCGCAAGGGAACATCCGCGCGCTGGCAATAACGCCCCATTACCCGGCACAACCACAACCCACTCACGGCCATGGCCCATTTCATCAGCGCATACAGCGTGGCATCGTCCATCAATCGTTGATGCAATTGCGGCAGCATCCATACGCCGCTCATTGCACCAAACGCGATCACCACCCAAATTCGCACCGCCCTCCCTTCCTTTGTGAAACCCGCTTCACTGGCCGGCTCCCGGGCGACGGCAAACAGTAAAAGGATCGGCGCCAGGTGATGAATCAAGGCGCTTTGCAGGCAGTGCAGCCAGACGCTGTGGCGCGCAGCGGCGTCCAGCGCCGGCTGCATGCCCAGCAAAAACACCAGCGCAGCACCGCCCAGCAACAACGGTTGACGCTTCCAACCCTTAGGCCCTCCGCTCACCCAGCAAACAAACACGGCTATCGGCAATAACTCCAGCCAGGCCCAACTCGAAAATCCAGACATGACAACCACCCTCGACCCAAGCGCAGAGCGCTTGGGCATTCATCGATAGAGACCTGATCAGGCGTTGTGTTTGCAGCAACTGGCCGGCTGACCGTCCTGGACACTGGCGTGGTCCCTGCTCGCCGGCAAGTCCATGGCCGGGTTGCCGTTGAAGAAGTTATTGGGCTTGAGTTTGAACCCGACGTATTCCACCGGCATCACCGGGAAATCCTCCGGTTTGCAGATGTGGGTATGGCCAAAGGTGTGCCATACCACCAGATCCTGGTTCTGGATCTCGCGGTTGTTCTGCGTGTACAGCGGGAGGCCGTCACCCCGATGCTGGTTGGGGTAATCGCCGGAGCCGTAACGCTCGCCGGGCGTGTAAGGCGTCACCCACAGGTGCTTGCTGGCAAACCCTGCACGTCGACCAAACGAACTGTCAGGTTGGGCGAGCATGACCGGATTGTGCTCGGCCATCAGCTTGTAGCCGGGGTGATTGCCGACGGCGTTCTTGACGTTCGGATTGATGATTTTCCAGAAGCGCCCGGTCTGGCCGTTGGCCTCACGGGCGGCCTCCAGTTCATGGGTAAACGTGGTGGTCACACTGTCGAAGACGTTGCCCCAAGTATTACCCTCGCCTTGCGGGCGCGACTGGAAATTGGTTTCGGTCACCGAGTTGTGCTCGCCATCCACCATCATGTGCAAACGCGCACTGAAAAAATGCTGGTGGGTCGGGCCATAGAACTCGGGCGTGACCATGCCGCCCCCACTGGCGGGGCGTTGACCGGGAGCCAGCGCGGCGGTCTGGATGATTCCGGTCAGCTTGGCTTCGAGTTGAATCGTACCGTCCTGATAGAGGTACCAGAAAAACCCGTAGTCGTAGTTGGCCACGGTGCAGAAGAAGCTGATCACCAGGCGCCGGGAGCGACGCATTTCGAACACACCGGTACGAAACTCATAGTGTTTCCACAGTGTGCCGTAATCTTCCTCGTGCATGCAGATGGCGTTCTTCATGACAAAAGGTTCGCCCTGATCATTGACCGAAGGCACATCGAAATAACGAATCGCCCCCAGGCAATCACAGCCCAGCTCCAGTTGGTTGGCCAGACGACCGAGCCCGTATTCGCCGCCATCGAACGCGCATTTCCAGTAATGATTGAGCTCGTTGTCCGAATAGGGAACGCCCATGTCGGTGACACTGGCGCGATAGAGGATCGGGCGCACGACGTCACCGTCCTTGTAGCCCAGTTGGTGCAGAACCAGCCCTTCGCGCGGCGTGAAGCCGACGCGGAACTCCCAGTTCTGCCAACTCACTTTCCAGTCATCGACAGTGAAGCTCACGCCCTCGGGCTGCGTGATGTGCAACGGTTTGAGTCCGTCACGCGGCTGGCCCAGGGACGCGGAATCGTAGTTGATCGTGGCTTTGGGAATCGGCGTCAGACGACCGTCGTCCAACAGCTCGATGACCTCGCCTTTGTTCAGGTCGATGATAGCAACCAGTCCTTCGATCGGGTGGGCGTAGCCGTTGTCGGTCAGCTTGTCACGGTAGAACGCGACACCGCGCATCAACCGCTTGCCCTGATAACGTTCATCATCGCCGAAATGCCCGAATGACCAGGGATCGATCTGTACGTTTTCAATATCGGCATCGGTGAGGCCCCGGCGCTTGACAGCCGCACGCCACTCGGGGTCGTTTTGCACAGCTTCCACG
>Ga0207713_1002438_pt1 | contig 13543 bp, 15 predicted proteins | sample KBSS64metaG_FD_184404 | JGI IMG/M metagenome (GOLD analysis project Ga0207713, IMG submission 184404) | Switchgrass rhizosphere microbial communities from Kellogg Biological Station, Michigan, USA - KBS S6-4 metaG (SPAdes) (version 2) | ecosystem: Host-associated > Plants > Roots > Rhizosphere >...
GTAACCGCGGTCTGCACTCTGCATTCACTGTTCGTAAAATTTCCAACGGCGAAGGCGTTGAGCGTGTCTTCCAGACTCACTCTCCGGTAGTTGACAGCATTGCTGTTAAACGTCGTGGTGCTGTACGCAAAGCTAAACTGTACTACCTGCGTGAGCGTACTGGTAAGTCTGCTCGTATTAAAGAGCGTCTGAACTAAGATTCGCTTAAGCGACATCCTGTTAAAAGGGCTGGCCGAAAGGCTAGCCCTTTTTTATTCCATGGCACCTCTCGTATTAACCCTTTCGTCATAAATCATTTACAATGCTTCCCTCTTCAGCGGAGGGTAAGTGGATAACGTACTGCATCGGCATAACTGGAAACGCGCAGCGGCTTTGACCGCGCTGTTTGCGATCCTGCTGATCGTGGTTGCGCCGCTGATATCCATTTCACTGCAAAAAGATCCCATGAGCGCGATGCCGGGCATGCATCATGACATGAGCACGATGTCGATGGGTGAGCATCACGGCGATATGCAGCACTCCATGCCGGTTGATCATGCAGAGGCTTGCGGCTACTGCGTGCTGTTAGCACATGTGCCGGGTGTGATGCTGGCGTTGATTGTGCTGCTCTGCGTAGTGATGCAGAGGCTTCGTCTGAAGCCTCCTCGCCAGGCGGTAAGCCACTGGCACTTTTTCCCCTGGCTTTATCCTGATACGCGCGCACCGCCGCGTCGGTCTGCTTTTTCCCTTTAAAAATTATTAATAACTTTTTGCCTTAAAAAGGAAAAGTATGACTACCTGCACTCCGCGCGCGGCATGGGGAAACCTGCTGCGTCGACTCCATTTCTATGTGGGGCTGTTTGTCGGCCCGTTTATCTTCTTCGCCGCGCTGACCGGCACGCTCTATGTGGCAACGCCACAGCTGGAAAATGCCGTGTATCGACACGCGCTGCACACAGATTCGGTGGGTGATGCGCAGTCACTTGCAGAACAAATAGCGGCGGCAGAAAAAAGCGTGGGGGCTACTTTACCCTTGTATGCCGTTCGCCCAGGCCTGGTGGCGGGTGAAACGACCCGCGTGATGTTTACTGACCCCGCGCTTGGGCCATCCGAAAACAGGGCCGTCTTTGTTGACCCGGTAAACCTTGAGGTGCGTGGTGATATGACGGTGTATGGCACCAGTGGGATCTTGCCGCTGCGCCAGACCATTGATTACCTGCACACTTCGTTAATGCTGGGAGATATCGGGCGGCTTTACAGTGAACTGGCCGCTTCCTGGATGTGGGTCGCGGCTCTGGGTGGAATTGCCCTGTGGGCTTATACCCGGCCAAAACGGCGCATCAACAATCGCTTTCAGAATCGGCGCCGCGTGCATGTGACCTTAGGCTGGACGCTGCTGGGGGGAATGTTGCTTTTTTCGGCCACCGGGTTGACGTGGTCGCAGTGGGCAGGAGGCAACGTAGATAAACTCCGTGCTGAGATGAACTGGCTGACGCCGCAGGTGAATACGACACTCTCAGGTGCGCCCGTTATCATGGATGAGCACGCCGGGCATCACGGGCAGCACGACGGTATGACGATGCCGGAGATGACGATGGATCTGACGCAGTTTGACGGGGTATTGCACGCTGCCCGCAAGGCAGGGATTGCTGCCAACAAGCTTGAGATACGCCCGGCCAAAATGGCTGATCGGGCCTGGACGGTGACGGAAATAGACCGTAGCTGGCCAACTCAGGTTGATGCTGTTGCCGTCGATCCCAACACGATGCAGGTTCTGGACAGGACGCGCTTTGACGATTTCCCGTTAATGGCAAAGCTCACCCGCTGGGGTGTCGATTTTCATATGGGGATTTTGTTTGGCATGCTGAACCAGCTGCTGCTGGTTGCATTCGGAATTGCGCTGTGTGTGCTGATCGCCTGGGGATACCGGATGTGGTGGATGCGTCGTCCGGCCCAGTCCGTCACGGACCCCGTTCATACGCTCTGTCAGAGCTGGCTGGCATTATCGGGATGGGGAAGGTGCGTGACGCTTGTTGTCAGCATATTGCTTGGGCTGGCACTTCCGGTAATGGGGGTGAGCCTGGCGCTGTTTATTCTGGTTGATTGGCTGCGCTGGCGAGCGGCATCAGGCGTGTCGCTCGCCGGGTCATCCGCTAAGTAATGCTATGGCGTGCTGATGACCACCGCCACCCGGCGGTTCTCAGCGCGCCCTTGTTGGGTGCTGTTGCTCGCAACAGGATATTTTTTACCTAATCCCCGCGTAGTGAGATGACTGCGCGGGATATTCGCGCCTTTCGCCCAGGCATCCGCCACGACATTTGCACGTTTCAATGAGAGCGCTTCGTTGTAACTTTCTTCACCGTAGTTATCGGTGTGTCCGTCCATTCGCGCGTGGTTCAGGCCCGTCGCCGCCAGACGTGATGCCATGGACTGGATTTGGGTTTCACTTTCCGCGCGCAGCCTGGCGTCGTTTTTATCAAACAGAATTTTATCCGACAGCCCGAGCGACCAGTCGCCGTTCAGTTCGTTAAAGCCGTATGACTTCATCGCCGCAACTTGTTCTGGCGTAAATTTGCCTGTTGGCTGTGCCTGGCAGCCTGCCAGCACCATTGATGCCAGTAACAGCGGTGCGAGGTAATGCTTTAACATATCGTATTCCTTTCTAAGATATTGTTTTTGAACGCTGGTTCTTGACCAGATACATATTGCGGTCGGCTTGCTCCAGTAATGCTTCCAGAGAGGCATTTTCCCACGCCACAGCATAGCCAATGCTCAATGACATCGACGCGGTGTGTCCGTTATGCAGATCGAACGGGCGGATAAAATAGTGCGACAGCGCGGCGCAAATATGTTGAACCTCGAGCTCGGAATGGACGCCGTACAGCACCATCGCAAACTCGTCGCCCCCCAGTCGGTATGACTGATAGCGTTTATCCCCGAATTCGACCATCCTGCTGGCGACTTCGATCAAGACACAGTCGCCCGCGGCGTGTCCCCAGGTGTCATTGATAAGCTTAAAGTTATCGCCATCGAGAAAGAGCAGGGCTGAATTGGTTTTTGCAGACGTGTCGTTCATTAACGCTGCAATGCTGTTGCGAAATGCTGCGCGGTTTGCCAGCCCCGTGAGTGGATCGTGCATGGCGGTGCGCATCAGCTGGGCATTTTTGGCCTGCAGCTTGAGCTGCCACTCTTCCATTTCATCCAGCAGGCTGTTGAAGTCTTCGCCGAATTGGTAAAACTCTTCGATGCGTCCTGCTTTCACCCGTCGCGAGAAATTACGGTTGGTGCGTACGTCATGAACGACATCCGTAATATTCTGCATCGCCGTGACCATGCCGTGATGAAGAGAGCGGGTAATGGTGAGCGCGACGGCAGAGGCAAACAGAATGCAGCCGGTCAGTACCGCAAATGACATCAGGATAAAGTGGCCGATCAGGCTGTCACGCGCAGTGAGGCGTATTTCGCCGATCATATTGCCGTTATGCATTATTGGCTGTGAAATTGGAACAGGAAACAGCCAGTGGCTGACGAGAGCGCCAAGCGTGTCGGTGTTATCCTTCGGGTTCCATGACCACCAGGCAAAGCGCTTTTTATGCGCATTGAGGACTTCTGCTACCGCATATTGTCCCTGCTTGCCAAGCGTTGCGAGCGTTTCGTTCGCCGCCAGTGAATCATTGAATACCAGTGAGGCTTCAAGGCTGTGGCTCATGGTTGCGCCAGTTAATTCCAGGTTTTTTTGCGCGTATTGCTTTAATGTCAGCACGGACGCGAAAGACAGCAATAACCATATAAGTGTCATTGTTATCATGACGCTTGTCATGCTAATACGACGTAACGTTCTTTTAAACGTCGGGCGCGGCGTTGAAATGAAGTCCTTATTCATGCTTTGTATTCCGTGCGAGCATTAATACATCCGGATTGACTCTTACGCCACTGCGTGAGAGCACATCCAGATTGACGGAAAATTTCACCTGGTCGCGATCTATTACCAGGCAAAATGCGCTGCCAATAACACATTCCGGGTTTTGCTCTGAGATTAATAGCAATGCTCTACCCTGATATTGGCTTATTAATTCAAGTTGTTTCGCAGGTGATTCAGCCCCGAAATATACCGCGTCGCACGTTGCCGCCAGCGCTTCCCGATCGTTACGAACAATGACGGGGGTATAAGGCAACTCGCTTTGCCCCTCAGTACTGCTGAGCGCTTTTGTGTAATGGGATGAGGCGTAAATGCAGAGCTTAGGCTGCCCGGCGGGTGCCGGCCAGCGGGTATAGCTCACAATACCGGAAACAATCGAGCGTACCGATTTATCGGTTTCGGTAAACGTGCCTGCAGCTGCTGAGTCCACCATAAGGAGCAGTAAAAGCACCAGCGTGGGTCGGAACAAAGAGATCAAGAATAAATTTCTCACCAGAATCCGCCATACCGCTCTGGAAATAGATGTCCTTATAAGATGCAGGCAGAATACCATTGTTTATCAAGGCCGTCATTATGTCAGAAATGAGGTCGTGGAAACTTAAGTTAAATCTTACAGTTGTATTTATTTGGGTTGTTAAAGGTGTATTCAATTAAGTCGACTGGCGCTCATGCTTTCATCCATCCCTTTTTGCCATGACTCACGAAGTTTTGCTGCATTTTCGCTGGTATCACAACTTGCTGGAAAAGATCTGCCGGCCAAACCCCAGGCATGAATAAAACCCTCGTCGCACACTTTTTTCTGACCGTCGGCATAGCCACGGAGATATTCACTGCGATCAACATGTGCGTCGTTAAAATTGTCGGCCAGCGTCTGGTTGTCTTTAACAGGCAGGCCATTCATGGCGTCTTCTTTACCGGCATCAAACCAGCTGGGGCTTGTCCAGTTGGGTTGGAAGGTGTAGGGATTGATTTGGCAGCCCGTTAAAAGCAATACCATCAGTGCAGGAACCATCGCACGCATTTCGATTCTCCTTTTTTTACTCAGCATAGCCTGGCGTGAATAAACTAAGGTGTAATTTTAAGTTTACAATTTTAAGGGCTGTTTTTTGCAATTAAATCGCATGTGTAAAGTAAAGTGTACGTATTTTGGATTGAATTCTTTACTTGTTGTGGTATCGTTGTTCCACCTCTTAGAGGAAAACAACTATCGCAAACGAGCCAGACAGGATCGCCATCATGCAAAAAGACGCGCTGAACAACGTACATATTACCGATGAATTGGTTTTAATCACTCCGGATCAACTGAAAGCGGAATTCCCGCTGAGCATTGCGCAGGAAGCTCAAATTGAGCACTCGCGCCAGACCATTTCTGACATCATCTCTGGCCGCGATCCGCGTCTGCTGGTTGTATGTGGTCCTTGCTCTATTCATGATCCTGAAACCGCCATCGAGTACGCTCGTCGATTTAAAGCATTAGCGGAGGAGGTCAGCGATAGCCTCTACCTGGTTATGCGCGTCTATTTTGAAAAGCCACGTACTACCGTTGGCTGGAAAGGGTTGATTAACGATCCGCACATGGACGGCTCGTTTGATGTGGAAGCTGGCCTGAAGATTGCGCGTCGCCTGCTGGTGGAACTGGTCAGCATGGGCCTGCCGCTGGCAACCGAAGCGCTGGATCCGAACAGCCCGCAGTACCTGGGCGATCTGTTTAGCTGGTCTGCAATTGGTGCGCGTACCACAGAGTCTCAAACCCACCGCGAGATGGCGTCAGGCTTGTCGATGCCTGTAGGTTTTAAAAACGGTACCGACGGCAGCCTGGCAACGGCCATTAACGCCATGCGCGCTGCGGCGATGCCACACCGTTTTGTTGGCATTAACCAGGCGGGTCAGGTTTGCCTGCTGCAAACGCAGGGCAACCCGGATGGCCACGTCATCCTGCGCGGCGGCAAAGCGCCAAACTACAGCCCGGCAGATGTCGCCCAGTGTGAAAAAGAGATGGAGCAGGCGGGACTGCGCCCAGCTCTGATGGTAGATTGCAGTCATGGTAATTCGAACAAAGATTACCGCCGTCAGCCTGCGGTTGCAGAGTCTGTCGTGGCGCAGATTAAAGATGGCAACCGTTCTATTATCGGTCTGATGATTGAGAGTAATATTCATGAAGGTAATCAATCATCTGAACAACCACGCAGCGCAATGAAGCATGGGGTCTCTGTTACGGACGCCTGCATCAGCTGGGAAACCACCGATGCGCTGCTGCGTGAGATCCATAAAGATTTAAACGGCCAGCTGTCGAAGCGTCTGGCTTAAGAGGTTAGTTATGGTTGCTGAATTGACCGCATTACGCGATCAAATTGATGAAGTGGATAAGGCGCTGCTGGATCTGCTGGCACGCCGTATGGCACTCGTTGCCGAGGTAGGTGAGGTTAAAAGCAAATACGGCCTGCCGATTTACGTGCCGGAGCGCGAAGCCTCAATGCTGGCCTCCCGCCGTAAAGAAGCACAGGCGCTTGGCGTCTCGCCGGATTTGATTGAAGACGTTCTGCGTCGCGTGATGCGGGAGTCTTATTCCAGCGAGAATGACAAAGGCTTTAAAACCCTGTGTCCTGCACTGCGCCCGGTCGTGATTGTCGGGGGCGCTGGCCAAATGGGGCGTCTGTTTGAAAAAATGCTGACGCTCTCTGGCTATCAGGTGCGTATTCTGGAAAAAGAGGATTGGGCACGCGCGCCGGAACTGATGAACGATGCTGGGATGGTGATCGTCAGCGTACCGATTCACGTCACGGAACAGATCATCGGGAAGCTTCCTCCGCTGCCGGAAGATTGCATCCTGGTAGATTTGGCCTCTGTTAAAAATGGCCCATTACAGGCAATGCTGGCGGCACATACTGGCCCGGTGCTGGGTCTGCATCCGATGTTTGGCCCGGACAGCGGCAGCCTGGCTAAGCAGGTTGTGGTTTACTGCGATGGTCGCCAGCCTGAAGCCTACCAGTGGTTCCTGGAACAGATTCAGGTGTGGGGCGCGCGTTTACACCGCATTAGCGCAGTTGAACATGACCAGAACATGGCGTTCATTCAGGCGTTACGCCACTTCGCGACCTTTGCTTACGGGCTGCATCTTGCGGAAGAGAATGTACAGCTTGAACAACTGTTGGCACTCTCGTCGCCAATCTACCGCCTGGAGCTGGCGATGGTTGGGCGCCTGTTTGCACAGGATCCGCAGCTTTACGCCGACATTATCATGTCGTCCGAGAACAATCTGGCGCTCATCAAGCGCTACTATCAGCGGTTTGGCGAAGCCATCACGCTACTGGAGCACGGTGATAAACAGGCGTTCATCGACAGCTTCCGTAAAGTGGAGCACTGGTTCGGTGATTACGCGACGCGTTTTCAGAGCGAGAGCCGGACGTTGTTGCGCCAGGCAAATGACAGTCGCCAGTAATGCGATGATGTATATACTAAAAGCCAGCAATGCTGGCTTTTTTCATTTTGGGGAACTGTCATGGCTGAACCACAGCTGCTGTTGAATTACACCGGGCATCTGCCGGAATGCCCAACGTGGAGCGCAGAAGAAAATGCGCTCTACTGGGCGGATATCCTGGAAGGGGAGATCCACCGCTATCATCTGCCCACCGCAGAACACACCGTGCTGTCTTTCCACGAAGAGGTAGGCTGCTTTGCCCTGCGTGAACGCGGCGGGTTTATTGTTGCGATGCGCACTGGCATCTGGCTTACCGATAAACACGGCCTGCTCCGACGTAAGGTCTGCGATAACCCATCAAACCCGCAGCTTGCGCGCTTTAATGACGGAGGAACCGATCGTCAGGGGCGGTTTTATGCCGGCACGTTCTGGGGGCCGGGGGATTATAACGGTGCCATGCTGATGCGTATCGACAACGATCTGACGCCGAAGGTGATCCAGTGTGATATTCACGGGCATAACGGGTTAGCCTTTAGCCCTGACAAGCAGTGGATGTTCACCTCTGATACGCCAAACGGTGTGATTTACCGTACCCCGCTTGATGAGCAAGGCGAACCCGGAAAGCGTGAGGTCTTTCGCCGGTTCCAGGAAGGGGAGGGAGTACCTGACGGCGCCGCGATGGACGTAGAAGGCTGCTACTGGACCGCGCTGTTTGATGGCTGGCGTATCGCGCGGTATTCACCGCAAGGGGAACAGCTGGAAGCCTATCGCATGCCTGTACGTTGCCCGACGATGGTCTGTTTTGGTGGGGATGATATGAAAACGCTGTTTATCACCACCACCAAGGAAAATATGGATGCGGATGAGGTGGCGGAATACCCGCTATCTGGGGCCATCTTCACCCTGCCGGTCAGCGTGGCAGGGATGAAGAAAAGCCGCTTTATTGAGCGTTAGACCGGGTCGACCGGGACAACGTTCTCGCTCGGATAGCAGCCAAGCACTTTCATTGAGCGGGTGATCTCACCCAGTTCACGCAGGGCCTTCTGCATGGATGCAGATTCCAGGTTAGCCTGAATATCAAGATAGAACATCTCTTCCCACGGGTTGCCGTGAATTGGGCGGGATTCGAGCTTCGTCATGATCAGGTTGTGGTTACGCAGAACCAGAAGCGCTTCAACCAGGGCACCCGCCTGTTGGCCGGTGGCCATCAACAGGGTCGTTTTGGCTGGAACCTGGTCAGAAACATCAATGGCTTTACGTGCCAGTACCACGAAACGGGTAATATTTTGCGTCTGATTGGCCAGATTACGTTCCAGAACTTGCAGGCCATACAGAGCACCGCCCGCTTCGCTGCCAAGTGCCGCAACGGTGGGTGAATTCTCCTGGGCCACTCTTTCCATCGCCGCCGAGGTGCTCTCGGTGTACTCAATCTTCCAGTTCGGGTAGCGGTTCAGGAACTGGCTGCACTGCTGGAAGGGCTGCGGGTGGCTGTAAACGGTTTCGATTTTGCTTAAGTCGGTCGAGCCGGAAACGAGCACGCAGTGATCGATTGGGATCGTAAGCTCGCCAACCAGCGACAGGCTGGTGTGTTGCAGCAGATCATACACGTCGTTGATGGCGCCGGAGCTGGTGTTTTCAATCGGTACTACGGCGTAATCAGCCTGACCTGTTTCAACCTGGTTGAAAATATCCGCAAACTTCGCACAGCCGCTTTCAATAAATTCCTCGAAATGGCGGGCCGCGTACTGGCGTGCAGCGAGATGAGAGTACGAGCCTTTTGGACCGAGAAATGCGATACGCGCAGAGTGCGGGTTGGTTTTATTCAGATGCTGCTGCAGTAGCGCCTGCTGGGTCAGGACGGAGTCTTCGATAATGAGCTGGAACAAGCGGGTAATGTAATGTGCATCCAGATGATGCGCTTTGCCAAGCTGGATGAGCCGTTCCAGCAGGTCGCGTTCGCGGTCGATATCGCGTACGGGGCGGTGGGAGTCCAGCTTGGCTTTGCCCACTTCAACGGCGAGTAAGCGACGTTCAGCCAGCAGCGCCAGTAATTTTTCATCCAGTGCGCTAATTTTTACGCGCAGATCCAGTAACGGGTTTTCCGGTGTCATAGTGTTGTCTGTCTCATTTTATCGTTATCAATAAAAAAGGCCCCCCGGTGTGGGAGGCCTTGTTGTTCGTCTTCGCATTCTTTATCACACGACGAAACGCCTCCCATTCAGGGGAAGGTAAAAAAGAATGCGAAGAAAAACGGTGTGAGCTTCATGAATTCATCCTGTCGTTGATACCGTTAAAGTACCCGTACTGTTTTCACCCTGTCAATAAAAAACGCGCCCGAAGGGGCTTTGACGTCCGATCCCGAACTGAAATATGTGAAACAGATTTCAGGGATTTCAGTTTTTGGACGATGGCCAACTGGTCGGCTCAGAAGGGAAAGCCTTGCGCCATGCGGGGGCAGGTGTGATTACGTAACTTTTTACGTAACGGCCGGCGGGGGATCTCGTTAGCGTTTAAAAACAGAAAGCTGCAGCTGGCGCGGGTTTGAGGGGAATTGCACGAACTGGCACAACTGAAATACCTTGCACAGCTCCGCCCGCGCCTATCCCTGCGCACACATGCCGCTATCAGTGACCAAATCAGTAACAGATAGAGATACAAACTCACCAACAAATTAGGGTGATTTCTGACCAATGTGGATATTTCCAAAAATTGAAGGGGGGCATCGGAAAACCGTCACAAACGTCACAAGATTAAAAAATATTATTTATCTATATGATATTTAATAATAAATAGGCATTACTAAAACCATCACAAAAACATCACAAGAGCATCACAGTGTGACGGTCTTAAAACATCACAACTCTGTTTTATAACTTATTGAATTTATTAGGTGTGACGGTTTGTGTTGCGTTTTGTGATGGTTTTACCGTCACAAGTTTTATTGAGATAAATCATATGGATAAGGCGTGTTTTTGTGGGCTGTGATGGTTGTGACGGTTTTCCGATGGCCAACTTAAATCTGGGGCAGGGTCAGAACCATTTTATTAATATCCTGCATATTGATCGTTATGAGCGATCAATAACGTAAAGTCGAGCTTCCTAAGTAATTGAAATTTAAGAAGACTGTGGGTGTGGTGAGTGCATTCCAATAACGCGGTGATGATAACCAGTTGAAACTTTTTACACTTAAGTACTGCCAGGATTGCGGTCAGAAGCGTCCATTCATTGAACGTTTATTCTCGTTAGATGATGAGAGATGCGAAAAATACCACTTTAACTTCGTCAGGTTTGTACGCGACAGGCATGTGTAGGAAGACACTGGATATACCACAAACGGTCTTCCTTCGGACTGGTTGTGGTATATCTGGATATGTCTATCGTTCGTCGAATATTTTAAGGATAGCTATACGGTATATAAAATACCCTGCAATTATGAGAGCACATGATGCTATACCCCATATATAGCGGGATTCATCAATGGAGAAGAGGAAAAACCAAATACAATACAGGAGGCCGGCAGACGCAATACCCATACCTAAGCCACGTAGAATTCTGGATGCTATTAATTTTAGTGTTTCTTGTGTGTTCATAATCCACCAAAAAAATATTTACACATTTGATTGAATTCTTTCCTGTTGACATCAGCCATTCTGCAAGCATCAATAAATGGTTTGATTTTGTCTTCTACAAGAAAATAAAGAAGGTCTAAGTCACCCATACTTCTGAGCCTGTGATATAGTGCGGGGGTCTGGTTTTCAAGTTTTTTGGCTGTATAGATAGCTCTTGAGGTTTCCGCTCCAATTGACATAACGCTACCGATTACCATACCCGCTGCGAATGATGCCATGATGCCATGATGCGTGAAGATATCGCCGCGCCAAGCTTTACTCCGGTTAACTCAGCAAATATAAATTTCCCAGCCATTACTCCAGTAAAGTTTTGTGCAATTCCCTGAATATTTTCCATGTTAACTTTCGTCATGAATTCACTGATAACAGCGTTAACTATTCTTTGAGTTTCTTGATTGATTGACATCCCCCGTTTGAGCAAGTTTGTCATTCTGACCCGATCGTCAAAGTTAGAACTGCGATGTGCCGTATCCAGGAAATCATAGCCAAGGTAATACATGCTAACCGGGAAAGTAAGCATGCCGTGAGCGATTGAGGCTAATAAACCGGAGTCCTCAACATCTAAGCTTTTCAGCATTTTTTTTGCTAGAGTTTTTGCGCTGTCCATATTATGCATCCTTACTTTTTATGATTTTTATGTAAAATATGTAATTAAGATCCAGAGAAATATATATAATCGCACCAGCAAGTTAGGTTGGTATACAATTTATTCATTGTTATGCTTGTGAGTGACTACAACTGAGGCCAGTTTATCAATCAAACGCTCGCATGCTTCAACATCTTTGAGATTACGTAGCTTAACTTTTGCCGTTTGGGGAACATTGTCACGTGTACAAAGGTTCAGTTCGATCTCAACATCCTTTCTATCCAGTAATCCCATAATAACCTCCGCTAACTTTCTTGCCTGAGTGGCCACTTCAAAGATGAGGTTAAGTCTATCCGGTGCCTTATTGGAAAGGCAATCACATTGCCTACATCAAAACCTTTACTGTCAAAAAAATCTTTGATGTCTGCCGACAGCTCGGCGGGGCATACGATATGTACGCCTCCTAGAATTGACTGGTGCAGGGGTTTGCCGGTTAGTTCTTGCATAAAAATCTCCAACGCAAAAACCCCGATAAACGGGGTTTTTATTGTGATGTGGTCGATATGTGGACATTGTTTGAAATAATTCCTTTTATTTCAATGTGCTACAAGGGAAATAAACGCGCCCGAAGGCGCGTTGGCGGTACACTCAATTTAAAGGATTACTCTTCTTCAACTTCTTCCGCGAAGCTGGCGTCTTTCACCGATGTTGCGGCGCGACGGGCTTCACCTTTGTGTTGCACTTTATTGAGCTGCCGTTCCAGCTTGTTGATCAAATCGTTAATAGCGGTGTACATATCCTCGTGTTTTGCGCTGGCGACCAGATGGCCGTTTGGAGTATTGATAGTTGCGTCAGCGATGAAACCCTGCGGCTCCTTGGACAGGATGATATGTGGATTAATCAAATGAGTTTGCCATTTATCCAGTTTGGCGAGACGGTCTGCGACGTGCTGGCGGATTGCCGGAGTAATTTCCATTTGTTTACTGGTAATGTTCATTGTCATAAATTTTACCTCTTGTCTTTCCGTCTTGGTGATTCCAGCATACCCGACCTAATGTCAAAATGTGTGATTTAGATCACGTTATTTTGTCGGTTTTTGTCAGGGAATCTTTTTTGTGAGGCAGGGCAGGAAGAGGCGATTTTTACCTTGTCGTAAGCTAAAATTAAGGCCATAGTTGATAGGATGTGCTTAAGCTAAACCGCTTCAGCTTATGACGAAAATGAATAAAAAAACGGCAGCCCAGGGCTGCCGTTTTGCATTAGAAGTCAGTATCAGGTGTTGCTGCTGTTGGCGGCGATAATTTTCGCGACTTTATCAGCCTGTGTGGTCATCTGCATCTGACGGTACGCATTTTCCATCAGCTTCAGACCGTCACGCGTTGCCTGCGTATCCGGGTAATCGCGCAGCATACCTTCTACACGGTTTACTACTGCAACCCATGCGCCACGGCGGGTGTAGTATTCAGCAACGGAATATTCGTATTTCGCCAGACGATCTTTCAGGAACACCAGGCGCTTGGTCGCGTCGGTTACGTACTGGCTGTTCGGATAACCGCGCACCAGTTTGGAGAAGTCGTTGAAAGCATCGCGCGCATGCTGCGGGTCACGGTCGGAGCGATCCACACCAAAGAAGCCCTGCAGGGCACTGTCGTCCAGCGCCATGTTAGTCAGACCGCGCATGTACATCACGTAATCAATGTTAGGATGGGTCGGGTTCAGACGCATGAAACGATCGATAGCTGCCTGAGCCAGCGGCAGATCGGCATTCTTATAGTAAGCGTAGATGAGATCTAACTGTACCTGCTGCGAATAAGGACCAAATGGATAACGATTATCCAGCGCTTCCAGTTGCGTTATCGCCTGTTTCCAGTTACCGTCCTGCAGTTTTTGTTGTGCAGTCGCATAGATTTCATTCGGCGGATTGTCAGGGACCTGTTCATTTGAACCGGAGCAGCCCACCAAAGCCAGGCTCAACGTGGCCGCTGCCACCAGATATTTCATGCGCGTCATGA
>Ga0207713_1002439_pt1 | contig 13537 bp, 31 predicted proteins | sample KBSS64metaG_FD_184404 | JGI IMG/M metagenome (GOLD analysis project Ga0207713, IMG submission 184404) | Switchgrass rhizosphere microbial communities from Kellogg Biological Station, Michigan, USA - KBS S6-4 metaG (SPAdes) (version 2) | ecosystem: Host-associated > Plants > Roots > Rhizosphere >...
GTATGACATGTCTCCTGTTGGTGGTAAGCAGCCAGACGGAAGCGTAAAACTCTGGTAATATCTGGTAGAATATAACTGAATATTTTCAATCAACTCGGCACTCTGTTTTTTTGATTACCAATGGCATGCGACGTAGCATGCCAGATAAACTTGACGGCTGGCACTGCACCAAATGTAGTCGTTCACCGTGTTCACACTGCGGCCAGTCTTTTTTCTCTTGTTACCCTCGGAGTAAAAGCTTTCTCCACGCAACAGCTCCTTTCTGTACTGCATCATGTCGCTGTGAGTAATATCGGAAATTAACGTGTTCCCTCCGATGACCTTATTCATCGTCCTGAGCTGCGCCTTAATTCGCGTCATGGTGTTTCTTGAAACATCCTCTTCCTTGGCATCCAGCCAGAGTTCGGTAAGTTCGTCCCAGGTGTAAGCAACACGCGTAGAGGTAAATTTCTTGACGCTTTTCGACTCAGGGAAGCGCCGAGCGTAATCGAATTCACCTAGCTGTATTTCACTTAAGATGAGCGCGCGCAGGTTTCCCGCTTTTTTGATATTTGCAGGAGTGACCATCCAGCCCTTCAGCACTTCCCGGCAGCGTTTGCCGCGAAAGGTGAAAGTTAACCTGATTTTTCCATTGTGAATTTCAACACCTGTTGGGAAGGTCATTACAGCTCCTGCACTAACTGATTTATGCGAGGGTAGTTGTACCATAGCAAGCCACGCTTAGTTTCTCCTCCGTTCATTGCCTGTCGCTTGAAGTGGACACCTTCCAGCCATGGCCCGCTTCGGAGTGCTTTTATCTGGCGCTCTGTCAGGCCAGTAAGCGCCGTCAGTTCTGCCTCAACAACCCATTCTCTATTAAAAATGATTTGCGCCATGATGACTCCTGGCAACCGGCGTGAGTATACCCACGTCTGTTGCGTCGTGTTGATTATTCGAAATCAGGTAAAAAGAGGCCCCGACGAAGCGGGGCATGCACATTTTTTAGAAAATTAGTTGGGTAAATCCAATATCTGCCGATATGTTAGGAGTCACATTTGAGGGATCGACATCCATGAAAACAAAGCATTTGCTGCTGCTTGTGCTCTTAACATTGGCCCAATGTAGTCATGCTCAAGAACAATACAATTTTGAAGATGTAAAACCTGCAGTTATTGAATTCTTCAAGCGCGGGGCAGGGAATCCTGATGGCTGCGATGTGCTAAAAGAGCAAAGTGCAAAAAATCCAAAAGATGAGCAAGCAAGGAAAATGATGATAGGTTTTTGTGACAGCGACTTAGATACATCTAAGCCAGTAACTTTCACAGAAATGTCATCGCATAGTTCTGAAGGGCATCCGTATGTTTGCGGCGTCATATCTGGTCAGACACAACTTGGCCGTAAAATAGGTGCGCGTTTTATTACTGCCGAACCATATCATTTAGTTCTGGGCTTCAAGTATTCACGACGACCGATAGCTTACGCAACGGATGATGGTTTTTTGGTCGATGAGTTTCGTTCTCAGCTGAAAGCCTTCAACGAGCTATATGCAAAAGCATGTAAATGAATTAAATCCCTCTCTGCTTATTCTTCAACTCGATAACAGATTGGCACTCTGCGCACGTCTGGCATCCCGGAACGGCAACGCGCCGCGGCGCAGGGATATCCTCGCCGCATTCAGCGCAATGCTCTGCTGATACGGCGTTGCGGTTGAGCCGGTGGGCGGAAAGGGCTGCGTTACGCTGAAGCTCTTCAATCTCTGCTGCTGTGTCGATGATGTCGGCCATGGTCAATGCTCCCGGAACTGTCGGTTAATACGGTTGAAGGTGAACGCCAGCAATAAAAAAGGCCGCTTTAGCGACCTGGTGATTATTGGTTTCATGCTGCACCGCCTTCATTCTTCTCGGCTTCGACTATGTGCGAGGTGGTTGGCGATTTCGAGGCTTTTTCTCAAATCAACGGGTGAGGCTCTGTTCATGCTGACGCCATCCTTACCACTATGAATTTCGACATAGCTTTATCAACCAGCTTTGTGTTGTGGTATTTGGAGATCGCCCAGGTGATGGCAAAGAGGATCCAGCGGAAGTGGCTGGTGTAGGTTTTGAATGTCAGCCCGTCGCAGACATCCCACGCACTCCAACTTTCGGGCCAGTCAGCGTTATAAACTGCCTGGCATGCTTCCCAATCATTGCTAAACCCACCGCGGCATAATTCACGGACTACCTTCCCACGGCTTTTCGCTGTGCGCGCCGAGCGGGCTGTATACCACTTGCTTAATCCCGGCGTGCTTTCGTTCCAGCCCGGCGCCGCGGGTAGCAATCAGCAGGTCTTCGGTATTGGCCCGGGTGTGGTTGCCACCGTTCATGCGCGTCTCGGCGTTAAGCAGATCGAGGAAGTCGTAAAAGTCGGTGACTTCACCCTCGGCCAGCGCCTTGTTGATGCGCAGTTCCGCGTTCTGGTTCAGCTTCACCCAGGTAAAGCCCTTCATCGTGCGAACGGTAAAGCCCCAGGCTTCGGCCAGCTCTATCGCCTCCTGGTTATGCGTGCCGGTGTAACACATTGCCAGCACCGCGTTTTCGGCGGCAAGTTCCCACACTGGCAGGCGCTTGATGTCGATTAGCTTCATGGTGGAGTAATGATCGGCAGCGGCGCCGTTGCTGATGGTGTTGCCGTAAGACCAGGGAGGATCTGCGTAGATAAGAGAGTATTTTCCGGTCATACATCCTCTCGCTCCGGATCGTTAACATCCCAGCCATTACGCTCAATATTGATTTGAAGCCGCTTATCTCCGACCCCTTCAATGTTGCGGCCGGTAATCTCTGCGACTTCAGCGTTTGAGTGTCGCCACAAGAGCGCCAGCTCTTCGAGTGACCATGCTTTCATAGCACTGACTCCATTTCGTCGATGTAGAGGCCCTGAGCAATCAGGCGGCGACGGCGGGCGGCACGTTGAATGCACTCCTGCCGCCTACCTTCCTGCGATTGCTCTATAGCGCGCCGGGTGAACAGGCGCGATTTACCTTGCGGCGTTACGACCTTTGGTTTCGTTACCAAGTCGAAAGTCCGGTCGCAGATGCCGTCCTCGTTGATCCACTTTTCCGACTCTACGATCTGCGCTATCTGTCCGGAGCCGCGGGTAATACCGTTGGCTACCCGGTTGAACTCGATGAGCGTTACGCCAAACTTCTCGGCAATTTCGCTTCCGGTTACCGGGCGGCCGCGCGTCTGAATCATCCAGATAACGCGCTCACGGAGGCCAGAGAATTGCCCGGTTCGCCCGGGCCTGCGGTAAAATGGTGTGCGTTTCATTTCCACTGCTCCCCGAAGGTGAAGCCGATTTCCGCCAGCGCCTCGTCCATCTTCTCGATGAACTCTGGCACCATTTCGTTGAAATCGGTCATGTACTGCGGATCCCGCTCAACGACGACGTGGTGAATGCCTTCGCGTTTCATGCGCGGGTCGTAGTTGGCAAAGAACCAAGCGTCTTTCCCGGTCACCCACATGCTGTACTGCACCTGGGCCATGTACTCGGACTTAATGGCCTCAAAACCGCCGAGGCGGAATTTCATGAAATCGCGGGAGGTGAACGGGCATTTCAATTCGAGGCCGAAATTGTTACTGCAAAGGCCGTCAGGGGAGCACGCGGTGCGCATGCTCTCGTCACGGAACAGGATCGGAGACTCCGTGACTTTCACGTCGGTGGTGAACTCGAAGAGAGTGCGGGCGTCTTCCTCATACTGCTTCCCCCAGGCCAGCGCCTTGGCGTTAACCTCTGGCGCTACGCCAGTGCATACCTCAGCGAGCAGGGTGTGGAAGTAGGACATCTTCATGCCCGTCCATTTGGTGCCGGAGCGCGGCTTGGAAATGACGTTATGCACTTCAGAGGCGGTTATGACGCCGAGGCGCAGCCGGTGCCATTCCTCGTCGCCCTGTTGGATGTTGGTTACGTCAACGCCGGTCCTGGCCAGGATAATTTCTGGTGTCATGTCAGCAGTCCTTATGGTCATCCCACGGTCCGAATCCACCTACGTAAACGAAACCTCGCGATGGATCGCTCACATGTGTTTCGCGCTGTAGCCGCTCAATTGAATTTCTGTCAATTGCCGACTGCCGCATCTCAAGTGACTGATGCCCTCTGCGACGACCGTATTGCTTCCAATAGGCAGCGCATGACTTACTGCAAAACTGTGCCCAACCTCTTTTTCGGTCAGCAACTCGGGCCATGAATTTGTCCGGGCAGCACTTGCAGGTCACTTCAACGGTTTTACCAGTCATGCTGCCGCCTTAGCTTTTTTCTGAAGGAAGTTGAATCCTTTCTGTGCCTCTTCTTCAGTGAGGTCTGACGCCTCAAGAATGGGCCGTTTGAAGATGTCGCTGCACACTGGAAGGAAGTCTTGCTCCCAGTCTTTATTCAGAGATGTTAAGAGATCGGTGATCGCCTGAAGCGTTTCTTCGCTTGCTGCTGGTGGAAGTGCTTCTGTGGTGCTGCGCGGCGTGACGTCACGCATATCAACGTCCAGTGATTTGCTTTCCATTTCTTCGGCGGTAGGCTGCTGTCCAATCTCAGGCCATGCCTTACGCAACGCCTAGGCTTCTGCGCATTTCGCCAGCTGGCCGTATGGGCGCTTTTTCCACATCGCGTTCGGCGCCGTGGTGTCGCGGCCGCCGGTGGCATAGTTCTCAATCCAGTATTCTTTGGCGCTGAACTCGACGATTTCGCCGCTGGGCATGCGCTTGTAGACGGTGTATTTGCACCATTGAGGGAAAGTTACTTCGACACCAGAAAGCGTCTGAGTCGTGTCTGGCCCGAACTCTGGTTCGCGGGCCCCGGCATAATCGCCGGAGCGGTCCGCCTGAATGCGGTAAAGCCCGATGCCCGGCATGACCACGTCGCGCCATTCGCTTTTACCCGTTCTTGAGTCTTTGACGCTCATCGGCACGAGGTGAACGGGCTTCAGCAATGGATCCAACTGGCGGGCACGGCAATAATCGAGCGCCATCATGACAGATTCATCTTTGGCGCCGGGATAAATGCTGTTCTTCAGCGCACTCCAGGTAGCGACGTCGATGCCTTTTTCCTGCAGCGCACTCGCTGTGATTGTTAATTCGTTTGCCATCGTCAATCCCCTCAAAAATTAAAACGGGCAGCCGGTACGGTGTTCCCAGTCGTATTCCGCTTGGGCGTAAGCAACTGCCGAAATGAAATCGTTGTAGGCCTCGCCAGCTTTATCGCTGCGAAGTCCTTCGTACGGGCTGGAGTCAATCGGGACCGTGAAGTGGAAGATGCCGGACGGCTCTTTTGGCATCATGTCGATAATTTGCTGCGCCCGGTCGTCGACCCACTTCTCTTTCTCGTCGATGAGCTGCTGCTCAACCCAGCGCCGATCTTCGATGCGGTCGTAAGTGAGGTATGCGTTCATGGTTGCCTCAATATTTGATGTGCGCGTCCTGCACTTTGCCGCCAGCAATCGCCAGCAGTGCTTTCTGCGCGAATTCTTCAGGGATGCCCTGATTAATTAGGTCGGCGATGACGCGACGATTGACAGTGCGGCGGTGCTCCTTGTCTGCGGCGCGGCGCGCTTCTTCTTCAGCTTTGCGCTGCTCTTCGGCCAGACGGGCTTTTTCTTTAGCTTCAGCTTCACGCTTGATGCGATTTGCCTCTTCCTGCGCTTTGCGTTTTTCTTCAGCGATGGCGTCCTGTTTCTCACGTTCTGCACGGTCAGCGTCTTCTTTGCGTTTACGCTCTGCGGCATCAGCGCGAGCTTTCTCATCAGCTTCGCGCCGCGCTGCAGCATCCAGTTCCGCCTTATGTCTCTCTTCGGCTTCGCGCTTGGCTTTGTCAGCTGCTTCCTGCTTAATGCGCTCTTCGTGCTCGCGCTGAGCCTGTTCCGCCAGGCGGCGCTGCTCTTCGCGGTCACGGTCGAAATTCTTGTTCATCAGCAGAGCCATTTCGTGGTCTGCTTCGAACTGAATAGCCCGCTGTAGATCGATGCTCTCGTTCATGACCAGCGCTTCGGCGTGTAGCGCGTTCATGGCTTCTTCAGCCTTGATGCGTTCCTGCTCGGCTTCCCATTCGGTTAGAGGGCGGCGGGTGGCATCTCGCAACTCGTCGCAGGCATCAACGAATCGCTTAATTTCAGCCTCAGCCGGACGCACAGCCTCTTTCAGTCGCTTCAGGTACTCACGGCCAGGCTTTTCGATTGCCGTCTTACTGCGGGACACCTGCGCCGCCAGAGAGGCGACACGATCACGGCCTTTCTTCGTGGACAGGTCCGGCACTTCGTTTACTGCCTGGCGGATTTGCTCGAGATAAGCATCAAGGCCGCAAGCTACGCTACGTAAAGCACTGGCGCCTGTTCCGGCTTTATTTCGATGACAGTTAAGTCCGTTACTTCGCTCATGGTTTCTCCTGAAATTTGGATGTGCAGATGCCGCCCGCAGAAAGCCAAGCCGATCGGTTGAATAGGGTGGTTAGTGCTGGATAGGGTTGCCGTGACCGTCCAGAAGGACGTCAATCACGCAGTCACTGAGGCGGATGATTTCTGCGTCGGTGTGCAGGTACACCCATTTGCGCTCCTGAATGACTGCTGAGACGCGATAGGTTCGGCCTTCATGCATTGCCATCATGCCGGGCGTGACGCACTGGCGTATGAGCGGGGTGGTGCCGTAGTGGTGCATCATACCTTCATCTCAACCTGTTCCAGGAGGCCAGCGATATGCATCTGCCAGCGGTTAAACGTCAGCTTGTCGCGTGGTGCCGATACCGACGTCAGCTGCCACTCGTTATCGTTGAGCTTTTTTGCGGAGTACTGCTTGCCGTTGTGTGTGACTTTCATGATGCAACCTTAAGAGCCTCTTCGGCTTCTTTGATGCGTGCTGCGGTGCCAGCATTTGGAGCGATTTCATTAAGGTGACGGGCGTCTTCTAAAAGCTTTGCGATTATCTCTTTCAGGTCTGACATAAATCCTCTTGGCCTTATCGCGGCGAACGGAACGGTTAATACAAGACTTCTGCGCTAATGGGCGGTGGATGGCCGCCGGTTGTCATAACTAACCGCACTCATAGAGAACGGTGAGGTATGAAAAAGCCGCTGGTTAAGCGGCTTACTTTTGTTTGGACTTGTGTTTTCCAGCCCACTGCTTAGCGATATAAAGGCAGTCGTCGAATATCCTCCCCTTACGACTTGCCTGCGAGCAGCGACGGTAATGATCCACCGCCATGTCCGCGCCGGTCATCGCGGCGTTCTCGTCGTAACGCAGCCTTATCAGCTCGGAAGTTATATTTTTGTGAATGAACTCCTGCGGGCTCATACCGGTAGCCCTTCGGAGAATTCACCAAGATCTGGGATGCTGAACTGCGTTAACTGAAGCGCGAGGAGAGTCGCTTCCTTAACGCGTTTTTTGTCTTTCTTACGCTGGGCGAGCAAGCCGCTGCCTTTTTGTCCGCGATGTTTGAAAGACAACTCGTCGAATGAAGCGATCTGATCGTGAATCTGCTGACCGGTAAGTTTGGCAAGTCCTGAGACATTCAATGGAGCAATCTGAATGCCAGATTCTTTTTCTACCAGGTCGAGCATCCAGATACGCAGGTCTTTGGCGACCTTGGTACGGGAGACCATGCCGATAAGGTGCGCACCTCTGGGAGAGAAAATACGCATCTCAACTTCACGTAAGCTATTGTTTATTCCATCCTTCCTCACTTTGGTCACGGTAGTCATACTATCCGTGAACTCATCTTTGTGGCGGTTGTAGATGTTGGAAACCTTATTGGTGTTTGCATATCCAAGAAGGTCGGCCAGCGCGTCTGTCGTGAACCAGATTTTCCCGTCACCGTTATCAAATGGCACGACAGTGCGATCCTGAAACGTTAACTCGCTTCCCATATTCACCTCTCTTTGTTTACCGTCAGCCCCTCGTAAAGAGCTGCTGGTAAAGATTCCCCGATGTTCGGGATCTGAGCAGCAAACCATTCCGGTGCGGAGTCCTCTTCGTGTGCTATACCCGCCACGCGTTACACACCTGCCTCAATCCCATTGGGCGCCATTTCAATTTGCCAGGAGCGCTCCGGGTGATTTGCTGCTTGACTGAATTCTTAATGAGCAGGCGACTTGCTGTCCGCCGCTGGCTAACTTCGCTCAGCTGTCGATGTTTCGTTTCGATGGACTTATTAAAAACCATAGTTGTTTTGCTGTCAACAACAATGGTTGTATTTTGGGTTGTTTTGGTTTTATCTGGTTGTATTTGAAATGAATTTATTTTTAAAAAATGTCTGATGAAAGGATTTAGGCAATAAAAAACCCCGCCTGAGCGAGGTTTGATGAGGGGGAGGGCTGTTTACTGGTTTTGGCTTTTAAAGTAGTCGGAGACTTCTTTGGCTGCTGCGCACTGCGCTTTCAACTCATTGTTCATTCTTGCTTTGACTTCGTTAGAGCTGCTCTCGCACCCGGCATCGAGCGAAGTGAAATTATAAACCGCTAGCATTGTGGCTTGTACTGCCACTTTGCACTGACCCGGCTGAGGGTGGTCTTTACATATCACAGATGACGATTGCTTTAAGTGATCAAGAACTGACTCTTTGGCCGTTGCCGCTAATGGAGCCAGTAATACTATTGCCAATAAAAATTTTCTCATAGTTGTATCCCTACCAGATGGTTGAAGTCCAAAACATTCTTCCGATGATCTGGACGCTATCAAGGTCCGCCTCTTCGTCTGGGTGCTCGACATGATTGAAGCTGCGAATGCTCAACCTGTTCGGGCCCACACGGTAAAGTATTTTTAAGCGATTCCATCCATCCTGGCTGATGGCGTAGACCTTTCCGTCCACGATCTTTTTGTCGTTAATATTTATAGCGACAGTCGTTCCTTCCGGAATTACTGGCTCCATGCTATTCCCATGTGCGGGGAAGCAGATAACACTCTCTCTGTGGGCATTAACTCGAAGCAAAGTCGCTTTTGAGAAGCGGAGTTTATAGCCATTGTAATCTTCGCGAGGAAACTTCCCATCGCCGCAGGCCAGCTCAATATCCTTTAGAAATGGCACTTCTACCTCGTCATCAGGTAATGGGGTTGAATTATCCCAAGGCTCAACGGTACCCCACTGATCAGACGGTGGGATGGCTTCATCCTGCCCAGTGAGAAGCATAACGCCTTCCCCGGAACTCAACCATTCAGGCTTTACCTTTAACGCATTAGCCAGCTCAACCAGCTTAGTTGTCTGGTTGGCTTTTCCTGTTTCTATCTTCTGGATAGCCGCCTGGCTCACCCCAACCAGATCCCCAAGAGCCTTTTGTGTAAGGCCTCGTAATGTCCTGGCTTCTTTCAATCTTTCAGCGAGTGTCGTTTTCATACGCGCAATGTACAACCATGGTTTTATTCCATCAAACGAAAATGGTTGTTGACTAAATACAACTATAGTTTTATTCTTCATTCATATTCACTACGGAGGTTGTTATGAACCCAACCATTAAAACCGCTATCACCATTGTCGGCTCTCAAAAAGCCCTTGGTGAAGCGTGCGCAGTGTCGCAGCAGGCGGTTTACAAGTGGCTACACAACAAAGCGAAGGTTTCTCCGGAGCATGTGAACAGCATCGTAAAAGCAACTGGTGACGAGATTCAGGCATACCAGATTCGCCCTGACTTATCGACGCTGTTCCCGTCACCGGCCGACAACAATGCCGCTTAACGGCGGCCCTAACAACGAAAGGGAAAGCAATGCATTCACTTGCGTATCAACACAATACCGGAATACACCCGGGAGCGATGATAAACCGCGCTCAAGCTAAAGCGGCGCCAGACCACGAAAAGATCCGCGATGCGGTCCGTGCATGGTCGTCAGCGCTGGACAATCAGGACGTCGTTTCGGCGCTGATCATCAACGAATACCGGGAGCAGGGCGGGACCGCCATCAGCTTTCCGGACGACATCAGCCGGGCACGCCAGAAGCTGTTCCGCTTCCTGGATAACCGCTTCGACTCCGAACAGTACCGCGAGAACGTGCGCCAGCTGACGCCCGCAATCATGGCGGTCCTGCCGGTTGAGTATCGCACTCGCCTGATCGGTGCCGATTGCAAAATGTCTCGCCTGGCTGAGGCCGAGAAAGAACTCGCAGAAGCTAAACAGGCAGTGCTGCTGGACGCTCCAGAGCATCAGAAGCTGAAAGAGGTAAGCGAAGGTATAGCGTCGCTGTTCCGCCTCATGCCGGAACAGGTAGGGCCGTTGATGACGATGGTCACGTCGATGCTGGGGGTTATGTGAGAACTACAGAAATGGCGAAAGCTGCGGTGCTCGAACACCAACAGCTTTCTGGTGCAAATCGTTTGGATTCTTTGCAGGAGGACGAATTCCGCCGTCAGTGGTTGCTGGCGTTTCAGGAGAACGGGATCCACTCAATGGCTCAGGTCGATGCTGGCATGCGTGTAGCTCGCAGCCAGGTGCGCCCATTCCTACCATCGCCGGGCCAGTTCGTCGCCTGGTGCAGACAGAGTGGCGGGGCGCTGGGCATCACCGTTGACCAGGTGATCGCCGAATACTGGGACTGGCGTAACCGTTCGTTCGAGTTCACCTCCAGCGAGCAATTCCCCTGGTCGCAGCCGGTCATGTACCACATCTGCGTAGAACTGCGCCACCGCAGCACAGAGCGCCAGTTAACGCATGGTGAGTTGGCACGCGAGGCGGGCGACCTGCTGGACATGTGGGAGAAGCGCGTCACCGAGGGTAAGCCAGTGCCACCAGTGCGCAGGGCGATTGCCGCACCGGCTGCCGAGCATGGTCCTACGCCGATCCAGCTGCTGCTGGCGAAGTACAACCGCAACAAATCTAACGGGATGGTGTGAGATGAAAGGAAAACAGGCAATTCTGTGTTATCTCGAAACGCACCGGACCTTCACCGCGAAGGATGTGGCCACAGAATGCGATATGACGATCAACTGCATCACGAAGAACGCTATCGACCTGGAGCGGGCCCGCAAGATTGTGCGTGTGAGCAAGGTCTGGCGAACGGTGACTTATCGCCTGGCCACGCCGGAAGAGCAGGCCGGTACCGCTCGCAGTTGCACCAACGGAATATTTCAGGAGTGCCGCAACAGCGCGGCTATGAAGCGAGTATTGATGGTTTGGGGGAGGGTAGGGGTATGAGCAATCAAGAGTTAACTGAAGTTATCGTAACAAAGTACGCGCTTTCAAGTGGTCCGTTTAAAGTTATGGCCGATGTATCACATGGCGGAACAATGGCTTCGTACAGGCTTCCTGGGGGCTATTTAACGACTGCTCACGGTAAGGATTTTTGGCTGAATGAGGCTGATGCTTTAGCTGATTGCGAGCATCGTCGACTGGCGAAAATAAAGTCTCTTGAGAAGCAAAAAAAGAAACTCGAAAGCATGACTTTCCTCATTGAAGGAGCCGCCCAATGAGCAACATCGACATATGAGTGGATTTCAGAAGGCGGCGCGCCGGGCAAGACTGTGCTGGGCGGCGATGATTGCAGCATCACCTCAGCATGAGTGATGTATAATCCTCTTCAATATGGAGGGGATATGAAATTAAAGGTCTGTATTTTAATATCAGCAGCGCTTGTCTCCATGAGTGCGAGCGCTGCGCGCAGTGGCTTGGAATTTAATGTAAACGGGAAAAATTACGTATTCAGTCCTGATTGCATAAAGGAAATTAATTATACGGGAAAGGATGAGGGCGAAAGTTTATCCATCAACTTTACCGATGATTGTGCGAATAGGATGCGATCTATTTCCAAGGAAAACATGGGCGGCATGATGGATGTTTCATATTCAGGAAACGTTTTATTTAGTGGCCCAATCTTAACCCAGATTAGCAATGGGTTTCGTTTCCCGACAGAGCGCACTTCTAGGGTTGTATTGGCGCGTATTCTAAATGATTACGAGGTAGTCAATGAGTAATCATAACATTGCTGAAAAACCACAGGAAGACCGCGACAAGGTTAACGTTGACCTGGCGGCCTCCGGCGTGGTGTACAAGAGCGACTTAACATGCCGGTTATCGCTGAGGTGGTGATGCGCGAACAGCCTGAGCATCTACGAGATTACTTCCTTGAGCGGTTGCGGTATTACCGCGAGCAAAGCCTCTCTTTGCCAAAAGCATCTGACCCTCGATATCTCAAACAGGAGGAAGGTAAGTGAAATTTTCTAGAACTGAGCAAAGCCCCCTAATGGAAAAGGGTAACTACGTGAAAATCGATCATGATTTTGGATATTTTTTAGACGTTAATAAAATGAAATCCATCCTTGATTTCGAAGATGAGTCAGCAGCTCTTCTGAAGCTTATGCTTATACATGAGGATTTCTTGAGGGTAGTTATTGAAAATCTGAGGCCTGAAGGGTCAGAAAAATACAACGCAATCAAAAAATTACAAGTACTTCGCCCCCAAGCTGGCAGCAGCTGTTCTATTAGGTCTTCCGGTATCATTAGCCGATGCAATGGGTGAGTTAAACAAGATTAGAAACAATTATGCTCATAATATCGATTATAAAATAACCGATAATGAAGTGGATAGATTAGCCCTTACCATTAAGAAAGTTAAGTTGGAAGAGATAAATCATGGTGGATATATTCACAACATTATCGAACCCATACTTGAAAATGGTATTTATGCGGTAGCTCTAATGAAAGACTTGCCATCTGGCCTTGACAAAAATCAGCTTAGAATCAGAAAGTTGGTTGCAAGTGCACACTGCATGTCGTTACTTGGTGCATTTTGGTTGATAAACATGCTGCATCTTAAAGATAAGCTCAAAATTTCCAAACTGTAGTGAAAGCATTACGCTAAAGTTTCAAAAATTGATTTTCCATAATCAACCCGCCATAATCATGTCATCGGAGCCTGAACAGCTCCGGTGACTTCTGCGCATTTAAGGGGACTTAAATGCGACCACAATCTGAACTCCTCACCTTGTCACAGTTGCAGAAATGCACCTGCGATTTTCTGCATTCTGCGGTTTCCGTGAAGGAGGCCGTATGACTCTGCCAGTAGACGGCATCAAACTCCATCGCGGTAACTTCGCGGCCATCGGCCAGCAGATTCAGCCATTGCTTGATGCCGGGCAGTGCTTCCGACTTCAGGTTAAGCCGTGGAGAGAGAAGCGCAGCCTGTCGCAGAACGCGCTCAGCCACATGTGGTACACGGAAATCAGCGAGTACCTCATCGCCCGCGGCAAGACCTTCGCTACGCCTGAGTGGGTCAAGGACGCGATGAAGCACACCTATCTCGGCTATGAGAGCAAAGACCGGGTAGACGTCGTGTCCGGCGAAGTCACCACCGTGCAATCCCTCCGCCATACCGCCGATCTGGAAACTGGCGAGATGTACATCTTCCTGTGCAAAGTCGAAGCCTGGGCGATGAACATCGGCTGCCACCTGACCATCCCGCAGAGCTGCGAGTACCAGCAGCTGCGCGATAAGCAGGAGGACTGATGTCAACTCCACTTTTCCGCGTCATCACCAACGAAATCTTCCGCGTTCCGGCGCGCCGCCAGCGCAAGCCCGCGGTTAAGCCGTCCGACATCCCGACCCTGAAAGACTATACCGCCCGCCT
>Ga0207713_1002440_pt1 | contig 13534 bp, 6 predicted proteins | sample KBSS64metaG_FD_184404 | JGI IMG/M metagenome (GOLD analysis project Ga0207713, IMG submission 184404) | Switchgrass rhizosphere microbial communities from Kellogg Biological Station, Michigan, USA - KBS S6-4 metaG (SPAdes) (version 2) | ecosystem: Host-associated > Plants > Roots > Rhizosphere >...
GCACAACATCCTGTACGCAATCGCGATGCTACTGGCGATCTTCTCTCGTGAGTAGCATCTGTCACGCGGTCGGTCGAATCACGGGCAAACCGAAGCGTCAGATGCGTGACCGTGCTCGTGAGCCGGCCGCCCAGTGCGGCTTACCCACCGAAGGAAACGGAGTACTGAAATGAGAGAAACAACCCGCAACGTCCGGCCGGTTACCGCCAGCTTTGGCAAGGAAGGTTCTGGCGAACTCGTGCCGTCGCGCTACGCCGTGCGCGTGGGCGACGTCGACGTCGTCATGATCAGCGACGGCATTCTGCCGCTGCCCACCTCCACCATGTCCACTAACGCGAGCGAAGCTGACCGCAATGATTGGTTCGACGGTCGTTTCCTGCAACGTGACACGTTCGACTGGGCGTTGAATATTGCGCTCGTGCGCAGCGGAGAACGCGTAATCCTGATCGACTCAGGCGTGGGTGACGGTTTCGAATACTTCACGCGTGCCGGTCGATCGGTCATGCGCCTGGAATCGGCCGGCATCGACCTGGCAGCGATCACCGATATCGTGATTACGCATATGCACATGGATCACGTCGGTGGGCTGAACGTCGACGGAGTCAAGGCCAGGCTGAACCCCGAAGTGCGCATCCACGTGTCGGCTGCGGAAGTGGAATTCTGGAAGAATCCGGACTTCACCAGGACAGTGATGCCGGAAACGGTGCCCCCCGCGCTTCGCAAGGCTGCCGCGAAGTTCATGGAGCGATACAGCGAAAACATCGTGCAGTTCAATCAGACCGTCGAGGTCGCGGCGGGCGTGAAGGCGCGCGTGACGGGTGGGCACACACCGGGACACTGCGTCGTGGACGTCGCATCAGGCGGAGAAAGGCTGACTTTCGTAGGCGACGCGATCTTCGAAGTCGGTTTCGACCATCCCGATTGGCAGAATGGCTTCGAGCACGATCCCGAAGTGGCCGCGGACGTACGGGTGGCGCTGCTGGACGAAGCCGCTAAAACGGGCGCTCTGCTGGCTGCTGCACATATCGCGTTCCCGTCCATCGGTCACGTCGCAAAGAACGGTGACGGCTTTCGTTTCATACCGGTGCAGTGGGACTACTGATGCGTGCCGGAATTTCATTAGCGCTGGTATAGATTGCCCTGACGGAAGGATCGTTTCACCGCGCGTGTTTCGGGCCTGGAGAATGGCTTCCTTCCGTCGATGACGAGGTTCAAGTTCAGTTCGAGACAGAGTCTGGCCAAGCAACAGAGGCGTCCCTGGCGTCGATCGGCCTGCGCGGCGCGATCAACGCGGTAACCGCTAAAATTGCGGTTTTATCCCGGAATACGTGCATGTCTTTTGCCTCGCTTGGCCTGATCGATCCGTTGCTGCGCAATTTGCAGCGCCTCAATTACCAGACACCTACGCCGGTGCAGGTCAAGGCGATTCCTCTTGTGCTCAGTGGCAAGGACGTCATGGCGGCGGCACAGACCGGCACTGGCAAGACGGCGGGTTTCGCGTTGCCGCTTTTGCAACGGCTGATGCAACATGGCCCGGCGGTGTCCAGCAACCGCGCGCGCGTTCTGGTTCTGGTGCCCACGCGTGAACTGGCCGAACAAGTGCTGCAAAGCTTTATCGAGTACGGCAAAGACCTCGACTTACGATTTCTGTCCGCCTACGGCGGTGTGAGTATCAACCCGCAGATGATGAAGTTGCGCAAAGGCGTGGATGTGCTCGTTGCCACGCCGGGCCGTTTGCTAGATCTCAATCGCCAGAACGCCGTGCAGTTTGATGAAGTACAAACGCTGGTGCTGGATGAAGCCGACCGCATGCTGGATTTGGGCTTTGCGCGCGAACTCGACGCCGTCTTTGCTGCCTTGCCCGCTCGGCGACAGACCCTGCTGTTCTCCGCCACGTTTTCCGATGATGTTCGCGCCATCGCGGCGAGCATTCTGCGCAGCCCCGTCAATATCAGCGTCAGCCCGCCCAATGCCGCGGCCGGCAACATCGAGCAATGGGTGGTGCCGGTCGATAAGCGGAACAAACCTGAACTCTTCATGCACCTTGTGGCTGAGAACAAGTGGGAGCACGCGCTGGTGTTCGTCAAAACACGCAATGGCGTGGATTACCTGGCGGCCATGCTGGATGAAGCGGGCTATGCGGTCGACACCATTCACGGCGACAAACCGCAACCCGCGCGCCTGCGTGCCCTGGAGCGCTTCAAGACGGGCGAAGTGAATATGCTGGTCGCCACCGACGTGGCCGCGCGCGGGCTGGATATCGACGACCTGCCGCTGGTGATCAACGTCGATCTGCCGATCGTGGCCCAAGACTATGTGCATCGTATTGGGCGTACTGGCCGTGCGGGCGCAAGCGGCGTGGCGGTGTCCCTCGTGTGTGCCGATGAAGCGCCGCAACTGGCTGCGATTGAAGCGTTGATTCGGCAAACACTGCCGCGCGAAGAAGAGCCGGGCTTTGAAGCCGAACATCGCGTGCCGCAAACCAGCGCGACGGGCCAGATCATCAAGAAACCCAAAAAACCCAAGAAGCCCAAAGTGCCGCAAGCTGCGCCGGGCGCCATGCAAAAGCTCACCAAAAAAACGCGCCCGCAAAGCGGCGAGGACAAACGCAAGCCTGCCGCGCAGCGCGCTGTGGCCGGCGGAACAGGCACAAGCCTGTCCAGCGCTAATCCATTCAGCGCACAAAAGCGACGCAGCAAACCTGCCAGCAAGCCAGTGGCGGGTTCAACTACGCCGGCCGGCAAGCCCGCTGGCGGCCGCAGCAAACGCCAACCTTGATGCGCCGGGATGAGAAACGCCGGCTCTGGGACAACCGACTTGCCGACCTATCCGATGAGCAAGGGCGGTTATCGCCCGTTTGAGCCATCGAATGGGTCCAGTAAGGCGAGACACCGACCCGGTGTAATCCCAACGAAAGGCGCCGTTGCCTGGCGCGCCATTAGAAGCGCTCGGACGCTCGCTTGAACGCATCGCCAGCACAATCCTCTGATTTATGCGAGGTATTCAACGTACGATTGCACCGCCGCAAACGTACGCTTTAATACTAACGACATATTTCTGACGGAGAAGCGAGGCATGACCGCTTTTGATACGGCAGTTCAAACCTGGGTTGTCCATATCGCGGCATCGTCCTTCGTGTTCACTCACACGGTTCACGCGATCGCTGATTTCAACTTCACCAAAGGCGTCGTCCCGCTAGCCATTCTCTGTGCCATGTGGTTCCAGCCGGGAGAAGCACAGCAATGGCGCCGTGAGACTGTCGTCGCGATCCTATGCGCCGGGCTCTTGGCATTCTTGCTCGGCCGCTTGTTCGCGCTGACGCTGCCGTTTCGACTCCGTCCGCTTTACGACCCCTCCATTCATTTGTCGTTTCCGTTGGCCGACAAGACCGGTGAAGGCATGCGCCTGTGGAGTTCGTTTCCCAGCGACCATGCCTCGCTCTGGATGGCAATAGCCGTCGGCATTTTCCTGGTCTGGCGATGGATCGGTGTGCTCGCGATTGTGCATTGCGTGGTCTTCGTGTGTCTGCCTCGCGTTTATCTGGGGTTGCATTATCCGACTGACGTCATCGGAGGGGCGGCCATCGGCGCCGTCTGCGCATGGCTCCTCTCGCGCGCGCCGATACGCACCCGCTTTGCGCCGTTCTTCGTGCGATTCATGGAATATCGGCCGGCCGCGGGTTACATGCTTGCCTTTCTGTTCTTTTTCGAACTCGCGACGATGTTCGATGAACCGCGCTATCTCGCGACGTTGATCATCAAGCAGTTACACCAGGGCGGCTTCCATTGAGCCCGAGCGCGCATGCCGTCTCGTGTCGTCGCAATCACCGCAGAGCAGGAAATCAAAGTATCGATGGCACGATGGCGACGCGTCGCACACGACGCTGATTCTTCTGAGCGGGGCTGAGGACGGCCTATATTCGTCAAAGGGCGTCGCGAACGCCTTTTGCCGATATCTTGATCCGCTCCGACCTGTTTGGCACGTCGCCCATATCCGGGCCCGGACAACCGGCCGCCGACGAGTTTGCCAACGTGCAGCTTTAGAAACGTTAAAGCCCACGACAGAAGTATTCGACCGCTTCTACATCCTCTGTCCAAACGGCTGTCAAGTCAGTCGGTCGTCGCTTCGCATGCGTTAAGGGCGCTGCGAGTAGTTGTGCCTTCAACGGCCGCCGATACAGATATCCTTGCGCGAACGGTACTCCAACCGACTCCGACCCGGCGCACCTGTGATTGGAAAATCGCCGGTCGATCCTCCGATGGTCGAAGGGAAAGCGCGTGAGCGGTTCAAGGTGACTTTTGTCGTGGCCGAGATCATCGATGGCGCCGGCTCCGAAGTAAATGCATACTCTCTTGCGACGTGGTAACTAATACCGTTCCGCCATCGAACTGAGCGCGTTTCGTCTCAGTAATTGGATGCGCCGTCGCTTTCAGCATCGCTTAATGTGTATTGATATAGCATCGCGCGCGAACGCAAACGGGCGACCTGCTGAAGCCGAAACTCGGTTTCCTACAACTCCAGCCTGATGCGCTACAAGAGCAAGCCAGCCTACAAGGGAATCGTATGAACACCATATCGGAAGAGGCAAACACGCTGACGGACCGCGAAGTCCAACTCATGCTGCGGACGGTCGCCGCCTTGCGGGAAGGCGAACCCGTTCAGAAGTTGCCTGCCGATTGGACCGGTGCAAAAGGACAGCTAGCCGTCGAGCTGAACATGCTGGCCGACCAATGTGTGCGTCAAGGGCTGGCGCTCGGACGCGCAACCGGACACACCGCGGCAAGCCTGGGTGCCGCGGGCCGCGTTGATGAAGAAGGGTTGAGCGGTTTCTGGCTGCAACAGGCGCGTGAAGCCAACGCGCTGCTCGAGGCGACCGATACCGCGCACGCACGTACTCGGGACATTCACACGGCGCTCATCGCGCTGAGAAAGGGAGAAGGGGCGTCGCTCGCCGCCGACTGGACCGGCTTGCACGGCAAGCTTGCGGATGTCTTCAATGACGTCGTCGACCAGAACATCCGCATGTCGGATGAGCTCGCGCGACTCAGCCAGGCAGTCGGCAAGGAAGGCCGCATCTACGAGCGCGCCACACTGCCCGATCCCCGGGGCTTCTGGCGCCGATCGATCGACTCGGTGAATTCCCTCATCGTCGATCTCGTTCACCCCACGAGCGAGGTGGCGCGCGTGATCGGCGCCGTAGCGCAAGGCGATCTCAGCAAAAGCATGGCCCTCGAAGCCGACGGACGTGCGCTCGAAGGCGAATTCCTGCGCACGGCGAAGATCATCAACCGGATGGTGGAGCAGCTCGGCACCTTTGCCGCAGAGGTCACGCGTGTGGCGCGAGAGGTCGGCACGGAAGGCAAGCTCGGCGGTCAGGCAGACGTGCAGGACGTGGCCGGGACATGGAAAGACCTGACCGATTCCGTCAATTTCATGGCCGGCAATCTGACGAGCCAGGTCAGAAACATCGCGGAAGTCACGAAGGCGGTCGCCGCCGGCGACTTGTCGAAGAAGATCACCGTGGACGTCAAGGGCGAGATTCTCGAACTGAAGAACACCATCAACACGATGGTCGATCAGTTGCGGTCCTTCGCTTCCGAAGTGACGCGCGTGGCGCGCGAGGTCGGCACCGAAGGGAAGCTCGGCGGTCAGGCGGACGTCAAGGGCGTCGCGGGCACGTGGAAAGACCTGACCGACAACGTCAACTTCATGGCGGGCAATCTGACGAGCCAGGTTCGCAATATTGCAGAAGTCACGACGGCCGTGGCGGCCGGCGACCTGTCGAAGAAGATCACCGTGGACGTCAAGGGCGAAATTCTCGAGCTGAAGAACACCATCAACACGATGGTCGATCAGTTGCGCTCGTTCGCGTCAGAAGTGACGCGCGTGGCGCGCGAAGTGGGCACCGAAGGAAAGCTCGGCGGTCAGGCCGACGTGAAAGGCGTCGCCGGAACGTGGAAGGATCTCACCGATTCGGTGAACTCGATGGGCAGCAACCTGACCGCGCAGGTGCGCAACATTGCGGACGTGACAACGGCAGTCGCGGCCGGCGATCTTTCGAAGAAGATCACCGTCGACGTGAAGGGCGAAATCCTCGAGCTCAAGAACACGATCAACACCATGGTCGATCAATTGAGTTCCTTCGCCTCGGAAGTGACGCGCGTGGCCCGCGAAGTCGGGACCGAAGGCAAGCTGGGCGGCCAGGCCGACGTGCAGGGCGTCGCGGGAACGTGGAAGGACCTGACTGATTCGGTGAATTCGATGGGCGGCAACCTGACGGCACAGGTGCGCAACATCGCAGAGGTGACGACGGCGGTTGCCGCGGGCGATCTCTCGAAGAAAATCACCGTGGACGTCAAGGGCGAGATTCTCGAACTGAAGAACACCATCAACACGATGGTCGATCAGTTGCGTTCGTTCGCCTCGGAGGTCACGCGCGTTGCACGCGAGGTCGGCACCGAAGGCAAGCTGGGCGGCCAGGCCGATGTGCAAGGCGTAGCGGGAACGTGGAAGGATCTGACCGACTCGGTCAACTCGATGGGCAGCAATCTGACCGCGCAGGTGCGCAACATCGCCGATGTGACGACGGCAGTGGCGGCGGGCGATCTTTCCAAGAAGATCACCGTCGATGTGAAGGGCGAAATCCTCGAGCTCAAGAACACGATCAACACCATGGTCGACCAGTTGCGCTCGTTTGCTTCGGAAGTGACGCGAGTGGCTCGCGAGGTCGGCACTGAAGGCAAGCTGGGAGGACAGGCCGACGTGCAGGGCGTCGCCGGAACCTGGAAAGATCTCACCGATAACGTCAATTTCATGGCCGGCAACCTGACCAGTCAGGTCCGCAACATCGCGGACGTGACGAAGGCGGTAGCGGCGGGTGATCTGTCGAAGAAAATCACCGTGGACGTCAAGGGCGAGATTCTCGAACTGAAGAACACGATCAACACCATGGTCGATCAGCTCAGTTCCTTCGCATCCGAAGTGACGCGAGTCGCGCGCGAAGTCGGCACGTTGGGCAAGCTCGGCGGACAGGCGGATGTGCAGGGCGTCGCCGGCACATGGAAGGATTTGACCGATTCCGTCAACTTCATGGCAGGCAATCTGACGAGCCAGGTCCGCAACATCGCCGACGTGACGAAAGCGGTGGCGGCAGGCGATCTGTCCAAGAAGATCACCGTGGACGTCAAGGGCGAGATCCTCGAACTGAAGAACACCATCAACACGATGGTCGATCAGCTGCGTTCGTTTGCGTCCGAGGTGACGCGTGTGGCGCGCGAGGTCGGCACCGAGGGCAAGCTCGGCGGTCAGGCGGACGTGCAGGGCGTCGCGGGCACGTGGAAGGACCTGACAGACAACGTCAACTTCATGGCGGGCAACCTGACGAGCCAGGTTCGCGGCATCGCGCGAGTCGTGACCGCCGTGGCGAACGGCGATTTGGGCCGCAAGCTCACGGTGGAGGCAAAGGGCGAAATCGCGGCGCTCGCCGACACGATCAACAGCATGACGGACACGCTCGCCACGTTCGCCGACCAGGTGACGACCGTCGCGCGCGAAGTGGGTGTCGAAGGCAAGCTCGGCGGACAAGCCAAGGTGCCTGGCGCTGCGGGCACGTGGAAAGGGCTGACGGAAAACGTGAATCAGCTTGCGGCGAATCTGACGACGCAGGTTCGCGCAATCGCCGAGGTGGCGACGGCGGTGACGCAAGGCGACCTGACTCGTTCGATCACCGTCGAGGCGCTTGGCGAAGTCGCGGCGCTCAAGGACACCATCAACGAGATGATTCGCAACCTGAAGGACACGACCGAGCTCAACACGGAGCAGGATTGGCTCAAGACGAATCTGGCGAAGTTCAGCCGCATGCTGCAGGGGCAGAAGGACCTGGTCACCGTCGGCCAGCTCATTTTGTCCGAGCTTGCGCCAGTCGTCGGCGTGCAACAAGCCGAATTCTTCGTATTCGACATGGTCGATGAGGCCGCTTCGCTGAGGCTCGTGGCGAGCTACGCGTCCGAAGGCCATCGCTCGCACGGCAAGCAGGTTCAGCTGGGTGAGGGGCTCGTCGGTCAGTGCGCGTTCGAGAAGCGCAAGATTCTGCTCGCGCCGTCGGCGTCCACCGACTACCGGATCGAATCGGGTCTGCTGAGCGCCGTGCCGCAAAACGTACTTGTGATGCCGATCGTTTTCGAAGGCCAGGTCAAAGGCGTGATCGAACTGGCCTCGCTCGAATGCTTCAATTCGACTCACCTGGCGTTTCTCGATCAGCTGACTGAAAGTATCGGCATCGTCATCAATACGATCGAAGCGAACACGCGTACGGAGGACTTGCTCAAGCAGTCGCAATCGCTTGCACAGGAGCTGCAGAGCCGGCAGGAAGAGCTTCAGCAGACCAACGAGGAACTACAGGAAAAAGCGCGGCTGCTCGCGCATCAGAACCAGGAAGTCGAGCGCAAGAACTCGGAGGTCGAGCAGGCACGCCAGGCGCTCGAGGACAAAGCGAAGCAGCTTGCCCTGACGTCGAAATACAAGTCGGAGTTTCTCGCCAACATGTCGCACGAACTGCGCACGCCGCTCAATAGCCTGCTCATTTTGTCCGATCATCTCTGCAAGAATCCCGACGGCAACCTGTCTACCAGGCAGATCGAATACTCGCGGACCATTCATTCCTCGGGGAACGACCTGCTGATGCTCATCAACGACATTCTCGATCTTTCGAAGATCGAGTCCGGCACGGTCGTTCTGGACGTTGCGGAGCACCGCCTCGCCGACATGACGACATATGTCGAGCGCACCTTCCGGCACGTTGCTGAAGCGCGCCATGTCGAATTCGTCATTCATCTCGGCGACGGTGTACCCGTCTCGATCGTGACGGACCTCAAGCGTCTGCAGCAGATTCTGAAGAATCTCCTCTCCAATGCCTTCAAGTTCACGCATCACGGACACGTATCACTGACGATCGAGCATGCGCGGGGCGGATGGAGCGAGGACAATCAGGCGCTGAACAGCGCAGGCAGTGTGATCGCTTTTTCAGTTCAGGACACCGGCATCGGCATTTCGGCGGACAAGCAGCAGATCGTATTCGAGGCTTTCCAGCAGGCCGATGGCAGCACCAGCCGAAAATACGGCGGCACCGGACTGGGGCTCGCGATCAGCCGCGAACTGTCCAAGCTGCTGGGGGGCGAAATCCGCCTCACCAGCACGCCGAATGAGGGCAGCACGTTCACGCTGTTCTTGCCGCGCACCAACGATCTCGGCAGAAGCGGGCGAAGAAAGCTGATGCGACGGGAAGAGGGACGCGAGCCCGTTCCGGGTGGCTCGCCCCGCGCGAGCTTTGCGGTCGTGGACCTGGCGGCGCAGTCAGAGATGACTATCGAGGTTGCGCACGAGGTATCGGCCGCACACCTTATCGACGACCGTGACAACATCGTTCAGGGCGATCGGGTTGCGCTGATTGTCGAAAACGATCCGGCATTCGCGGGCGTGATGGTCGAAGCGGCGCGGCAGCGCGGATTCAAGGCGCTCACCACTGCATTCGGCGCCTACGCCTTGACGCTGACCGACCAGTTCAAACCGGACCTCATCACGCTGGATCTGTTTCTGCCCGATATGGACGGATGGCAGGTTCTCGCGCGGCTCAAGAACGACATGGCCACCCGGCACATTCCGGTGTGGGTGATCTCGACCGATGAATCGCGCGACCGCGCGCTACGGTCCGGTGCTCTCGCCTTTCTGTCCAAACCGGTCGAGTCCCAGGCGATCCTGGATAACGCGCTCGCTGCGTTGGCCCGATACATCGAAGCAGAGCGACGCGTCGTTCTCGTGGCGCTTTCGTCGCCGAATGAGCGGGAGTTGCTTTCCAGTGCGTTGCAGGCCTTGCCGGCCGCGGTCGTGTCGGCAAGCTCCCGCGAGGAGTTGCTAAAGCAACTCTCGTCTCCAGCCATTGACGCGCTGGTGCTCGCTGACGACATTGCGGGCATTTCACCCGAAGACATCGAAGCGGCAGTTGCTTCGCGCGAAGCCCTTTCGCCATTGCCGGTCATCGTGAGCGCGGCGGGCCCGGTCCCGCCTGCACGCTGGCAGCGCGTCAGGGACGGGTTCGTCGCCCTGCAAGCGGCGAGCCCCGATCAATTGCTCGATCTGAGCGTCGCCGCGCTGCATATCGATGCAAAGCGCCTCAGCCAGGAGCACTGCGCCATGCTGCAGGCGTTGCGGGCGTCACAGAACGCGTTGAAGGGCGTCAAGGCACTGATCGTCGATGACGACATGCGCAACATCTTTGCGCTCGCGACGATCATGGAGGATCTCGGCATGCGTCAGGTCTGGGCCGACAACGGGCGCGATGCGATACGGCAGGTGGAGTCCGATCCCGAGATCCAGATCGTCATGATGGACATCATGATGCCCGAGATGGACGGCCTCGCCACGATGCGGGAAATCCGCAAGCGACCGGTAGGCAAGGCATTGCCGATCATCGCAGTCACGGCCAAAGCGATGAAGGGCGATCGCGAAAAGTGTATCGAGGCAGGCGCGTGGGATTACCTCTCGAAGCCGGTCAACCGCGATGACCTGCTTGCCGTGCTGCACGCGTGGCTGCATCGTTAGGAGCGCCGGCCATGGCCATGTTCGAATCATCTCCGGAGGAGAAGGTGAGCATCCTCGTAGTGGATGACCTGCCGAGCCAGCACGTCGTTCTGCGCACGGTGCTCGAGGGACCGGATCAGGAAGTGGTGACGGTGTCGTCCGGGCGGCAGGCGCTGAAGGCGGTGCTGCAACAGGACTTCGCCGTCATATTGCTCGACGTGAACATGCCCGACATGGATGGCTTCGAGACGGCCAGCATGCTGCGTTCATATCGTCGGACGGCATCGACCCCGATCATCTTCGTCACAGCGTATGTGGACGATGCAGAAATGGCTCGAGGCTATTCGCTGGGGGCGGTGGACTATATCTCGTCGCCCGTCGTGCCGGAGATTCTCAGCGCGAAGGTACGCGTGTTCGTGCAGATGTACAGGATGAACCGCGAGCTGCGCGCGCGGGCCGCGCAGCGCGAGGAACTCGCGCGGGCGGAGGCGCAACGCGCGTCCGCCGATCAGGCTCGCCAGCGCGCCGATTTCCTGGCGCACGTGAGTCATCTATTCACGCGCTCGCTGGATGTGCAGACGACTCTCTCCCGCATCCTCGATACATCGGTGCCGGCACTGGCTGACGTCGCCTGCGTCTATCTCGAACTGGACGGCGAACAGCTCCCGAGGACGTCGCTGCGCTGGGGGCCGGCTGTCCGCGCGCTGATCGACCCGGCTAGCGGTCGTGCGATCGAGACCATGGCTGCGACGGAGCAATTTTTCGAGCTCGCGAGACAGACCGTTGACAAGGGCGAGAGTCTCGTGTGCCGGGCCGGGGCGGACCGTATCTTCGAGTTTCAAAGCGACAAGGCGCAAGGGAAGAACCCGGCCAAGTTCGAGGAAATCAGATTTCACCCGCTCTTGAGCGGCGCGCAGCGAAAGGCAGCCATCGCATTCGGGACTGTGCACTGCGAGGGAGATCATCAGCGGGCGCCCATCGTCACCGAGTTCGTGAGCCGTGCGTCCATCGCGCTCGAGAACGCGTTCTTGTTCTCCGCCCTGCGTGACGAAGACAGGCGCAAGAATGAATTTCTCGCCATGCTGGCCCATGAACTCCGAAATCCGCTTGCACCCATCTCCAACGCGGTGAGCGTGATGAAGAACACGGAGCCGGGCGATGCAAAGGTCATGTCCTGGGCGACCGGAATCATAGGTACCCAGCTCGATCACATGGTACGCATCGTCGACGATCTGCTCGACGTATCGCGGATCGCGCGCGGCGCGGTGGCGTTGCAGCGCAAGCCGCTTTCGCTGCGAGTCGTGGTCGATCGTGCAATCGAAACCAGCCGGCCGCACTTCGCCGCCCGCTCGCAGGCGTTCTCCTGCGAGACCTGCACGAGCGATCTGATGGTGGAAGGCGATGTCGTTCGTCTCACGCAGGTCATTGCGAATCTGTTGAACAACGCCTCGAAGTTCACCCCGCCCGGCGGGCACATCAATCTTTCGACGGCTTTTTCGAAGGGGAACGCGGTGATCACCGTCACCGACGACGGCGAGGGGATCGATTCGAAGCTGCTCCCGCGCGTCTTCGAGCTCTTTGCGCAAGGCGACAGCGCGCTGGATCGCGCGCAGGGCGGCTTGGGAATCGGGCTTACGCTTGCCCGCCATCTGACGGAGCTGCACGGCGGTTCGATCCGCTGCTGGAGCGCCGGCCGCGGACGGGGCGCCAGGTTCACGGTCGAGTTGCCGGCATCGATTGCAACCGGCATACCGGCTCCTGTCGCCGATATTCTTCCGATGCGTCGCAGAGGTGGCGCACGGGTGCTCGTCGTGGACGATTCCGTCGCGTCCACGGAGAGCCTCAAGGTCTTTCTCGAACTGCATGGATATCAGGTGCAATGCACGCACGATGGTGTCTCCGCGCTTGCGCTCGCCAGCAAATTCGCGCCTCAGGTTGCCGTGCTCGACATCGGCCTTCCAGGCATGAACGGGTACGAAGTTGCAAAGGCCATTCGTGCCGACACCGACCTCGGCGATTGTCTTCTGATTGCGTTGAGCGGTTATGGTCAGGACGAGGACCGTCTCAGGTCGAAGTCGGCCGGCATCGATCATCATCTGATCAAGCCCGCGGATCTCGCCTCGCTGGTCGACCTGATTGCGACGCACGTCATGCGGGGCGGCGCGGATGCCGAAGGCGAAGGGCGGCCAGCCTAGGGTCGAAGATCTCTTCCGTGACCCGGACGCCGGGGCCAAAAACGCATATCTAACCCGCTACCTGATTGGCGCTGTTGAAGAACGGCGCTGCGCCGACTACGGTGCCCTCGATCAATTCGTGATGGCGCGTGCCGAATCCCCTGGCGCGAATTCGTTCGATGTCGTTCGTCACCGCCTCCATGTCCTGTTCGGAAACGACGAGACAACGCCGCGATTCCTCGGGCGTGAGTCGCATCTGGGAAAGGATGGTGCGGCCGCTCGCGCCACGGCTGCGCGAGCTGGGCGATTCTATGCGACAACATGGGCTGAGCGGTCCGATCAGACTTCCGACTCGCCTTGCGCGGGCTCCGAAAGCGTGCCCCGTTCCACAACGGGCGCTTCGAGCACGAGTTCATTGTCACCGTCCTTGCCGTCGATCAGCGCCATCAGATGCCGTGCCGCGCGTGCGCCGATCTCCAGCGATGGCACGCGCACCGTCGTCAGCGGCGGCTGAGTGAGCCGTGCCTGTTCGATGTCGTCGAACCCGGTCACCGAAAGATCTTCGGGTACGCGAATGCCTTTCGCGCGGCATTCGTCGAGCAGCCCGATGGCCTGCAGATCCGTGCCGCATATCACGACGCTGGGGCGCACTTCGCCGTCCCAGAGTTCGCGCAGCGCCTGCCGTCCGCCTTCGAACGTGAACGGTGCTTCCACGATCCATTCGGGTCTCAGGTCGAGGCCTGCTTCCCTGAGCGCGGCGCGCGTGCCTGCCTGCCGCGCGCGCA
>Ga0207713_1002446_pt1 | contig 13521 bp, 10 predicted proteins | sample KBSS64metaG_FD_184404 | JGI IMG/M metagenome (GOLD analysis project Ga0207713, IMG submission 184404) | Switchgrass rhizosphere microbial communities from Kellogg Biological Station, Michigan, USA - KBS S6-4 metaG (SPAdes) (version 2) | ecosystem: Host-associated > Plants > Roots > Rhizosphere >...
GCGAGTCTGATAGATATCGGATGCCATCTTCACCCACACCCGTACCTCGGGCAGAGTAAACGTTCGACTGCGGCCGCTGCCGTTCAGCGTTCCCGGTGGCAACCCTCCTTCTCCCTTCGTCACCAGATACTGGATCTGCTGGCGGGTCAGATTGCACATCTCGGCCAGTTCGCTGATCGTATAAAAAGGCGCGAGCTTGCGAGGGCGCGGAGCGAGGATCTGCTCCCGGAGGTTGTCCGAAAAGGGTTCAAGGTTATCGGCGAACTCCGCCACTTCGCGAAGGGTGACCTTGCGGTCTTCCATAGGTAGGGTGCCTACGTTTGCCATTCTGCGCTTTCTCCATGTATTGACGTCGAAGCGCAGAATACACGAATACGCGTAAACAAGGTTGTATTGCGTCGAGAAATGACGCTTCGGCTACATCGAGACCGACATCCGATTGATTTTTCGGGTCTTTTTATGTCCAAGCGGATATCAACCGACTATCTCTTACAACCATCCCGGCTCTAACGCGCCTTCGCCATCCCAATCCTCTCTCGCCGACAGCACAAAAAGCACCCCCGGGGGCGGTTTTTGGTCAACGATCCGTTCTTCTATTTCCGCTGCGTATTCAACGGCTTAGCAACTCAAGTGCGAAATCTGTCCGTAAACTTTAATCGAGTCCGTTTTGTTTTTTTGTAAACCTAGACCCACCCACCAACAAACAAAGACCCTCATTTTCCTTAAAAATCAACGACCGTCCCTGTGGATAGGGACGCTTTTTGTGAAGCACGGGACGGTTTTTGTGCTGGATGCTCCGCAAATTGGGCTCATGGGAGCGGAAATTGTGTCGACCGGGGCGGAAATTGTGATCGACTCCAGCGATCGGGGCGGTTTTTGTGCGGCTAGGCTCGTGAATCGCGCGGGGTGGTTTTTGTGTTGACACCCCTTGCTCGCCTGATAGAGTGCCGGGGATCGAAGCCGAATCGGAAGCATGGAAAACCAAGACCTCACTGTCACGCCGAAGCAGTTGGCACTGGACATCTACGAAGACATGTCCGCGCAAGGCTCGGCGATCTGCGAATCGACACGGGACATTGGTTTCCTGCGCAACAACATCTTCACGCGGGTCGGCGGCTTGGGCATTGCCGCGCGGCGCGTGCTCGATGCGGCGTACTTCATCGTCGCGACCAAAGCACCCGAAGAGCTCATCGACGACAAGGTGTACACGTTCACGGCTGACATCAACTACTTCAAATGGTTGATGCGGTATGACAGCCGCAACCACAGCCATCTGATCGCCCAGATGCGATCTGCGGCGCGGGCTCGTGTCGAAATCATGACGGCCCCGTCGATCGAAGAACTGACCGAAAAGGACTCGTGGGGCACCATCAGTCTGCTGGGTGATTGCTACATCGAGCGCAACGTCGTTTGCATCCTGCTTGCGGGACGCGTCATCAAGTATCTGATCAGTCCGTACAAGGCGCACTGGCTGAGCCTGCGGGCATCGACGGCGTTTTCGCTTTCGCTCGCCCGGGCAATCTACGACCGCCTCATCCCATGCGAAGGCCACGGCGTGACCGAGTGGTTCGCATTCGAAGACGTGCTGGAGTGGCCGGGAAAGGTCGGCGAGTCGCGCAAGGAAGTGAAAGAGTTCAAGAAGCGCTTCCTCGAGCCCGCGATCGACCAGCTCAACGATGTCTCGGATTTCGATGTCAGCTGGGAGCCCAATGCCGAACGCGTTACGGCGGACAAGCTGAAAATCCGGTTTCGCTTCACGAAGAAGCAGGGCGCGGATGCCGCCCGCGCCGGCATTCAGGATTCGATGTATCTCCTGTTGCACAACGAGTTCGCCTTCGATACGCCCGACTTCGAGCGCCTCGCCAAGCGCCGCGACGTCTGGACCGACGAGCGGCTCGAGCAGGCCATCGAATACACGCGTTTCAAGCTCAACGAGGGCAAGGTGACGGTCAGTCCCCGCGGCTATCTGTTCAAGGCGCTGGAGGGAAACTACCGGATCGGCGATGCGGATCGAAAGATGGCGTCGATCAAGGCGAAGCAACTCGAGGACGACAAGAAAGACCGCCGTTCGCGCGATACGGTGAAGGCGCACCTCGAAGCCAGCATCCAGGTCCAGAACGACACGGCGAAGGCCAAGATGAGCGAAGAGATCCGGGCCGGCCGCGAGTATTTCGAATCGGTCGACGCTCCGTCGCGCAAGGAGCTTTGCCATTCGTTCGTAAGCCAGTTGATTCCGCAGCGGCTCATCGAGAAACAGGGTCTTTCACGCGAAAGCGTCAGCGCCGACAACATTCTCACCGTCAATCGCGTGGTCGCCGATGCGTTCTGTGCGCATGTCTACGCGAAGCTGAAGAAGGCGCGCGCGGGCAGCCGGATCTGATTCGTACGAGGCGCTGCGAGATGATCCGCAATTCGTAGTATCCAACTACCCCGTCATCCAGGCCGCTTCAGCGGTTTCTGACAACCCGCGAGCACCGCGCCCGCCGCCAGCACGAGCGCGGAATAAACGAGGCCGCGCGTCAGCCCCGCGCTATCCGACACCCGCCCGATCACCACCGGCCCGACGATCTGCCCCAGCGCGAACACGATCGTGAATGCGTTGATGCCGGTCGGCCACTGATTCGCGGGCAGATTGTGCCGCACGAATGCCGTCGTCGACGCCACCGCCGACAGGAACGTCGCACCGAACAGCGTGCCCGAAATGAATGCCGCCAACGGATGCACGAGCATCGCGGGGATGAGCGTCGCCGCGGCGAGCAGCCCGTTGAGGATCGCCAGCGCCTGGCCGCCGCGCATGCGATCGAGTAGCCCGGACCACATCCGCGCCGATACCACCGTCGCTACACCCAGAAGGATATAGAAGCCGCTCACCACAGCCGCGCTCATGCCCGCGTTGCGAAGCAGGGCGACGATGAACGTCATGTAGCCGATATAGCCGATGCCGAAGCAGCCATATCCGGCGAGCGCGAGCGCGAAACGCCGCCGTTGCACAGGTGCGCCGGACACGGCATCCGTGCCGTGGCGCGCCGACGAAAGCGGATGCGCGGATTCGATCCGCCGCGCGGCCCAGACCGCGACGCCGGAAAAAGCGGCGCAGGCGGCGGCGAGCGCGAACCACGCGAAGCGCCAGCCGTGCGCAACGGGCAAGACCGCCACCGGAACGAGCAGCGACGAAATCACGATTCCCCAGCCCGTGCCGCCGTAGTAGAGGCCGATCACGAGCCCCGCATCGCGCGGAGACATCGATGCGAGCCGGGCGGCCAGCACACCGCCGCTCACGAAGATGAGCGCGCTGCCGATGCCTGTCGCGACGCGCAGCACGAGCAGGGCGTCGGTATCGGTCGTTGCGCCGCTCGCCGCCATCAGCAAAGCGGTGAGCGCGCAACCAGCGATGAACAGCGTGCGTGACGCGACGCGCATCGACAATCGGGAGAACGCGAGCGCGCCGAGCAGATAGCCGAACGCGTTCGCCGTATTCATCGCGCCGGCCTGGGCGAAGTTCCACGCGAGGTCGAGCCGCATCGGCGGCAGAAGGAGCGCGTATGAAAAGCGCGCGAGCCCGAGCGCGATGGCGCTGCCGAGCGACAACGCCACCGCGAGCAAGAGCGCGTGTCTGCGATCGGCCTCGTAGACGATCGCGCGGGAAGGGGCTGGGCTGTTCTCGCGAAGGTCTGCGCTCGCATCGTCACGCTGTCTCACGCTCTTGTCGTCCTATGGATGGCGATTCGTCTTGTCATGTCGTCGGTCTGCCGGCCTATGGTATCGCGGACCGGTCACATTGCTTACACACGTCATGGCTAAGCTTCGCTGCGCTGTATGGATCTGCGCGACCCTGCCGGAGAACCCGATGTCGATCGTCTCGTGCCGCTACGTGAGCGTGGCCTGTTTCGCCGTATGCGTCAGCGCAATCGTTTGCGGATGCAGCAAGCCGGACGCGGATTCGCCGTCACCGGTCGCCGTCATGCGCAGCGAGCCGTCCGAAACAGCCGCCACGAGCGAGCTTCAGGACTGGGCGAAGCAGGCGACAGGAGGCGCATCCGCTCAAGCCGCGCGACCCGCCATGGCACGGGCCGCATCGGAGCCGCTCGCAACACCGGTGATGCACACAGTGGACTAACCTTTCCTATTCACTTCCCCCGCGAAACGAATGAAAAACAAGAACCGTCGTGACTTTCTGCGCGCGGCCGTCGAGGCCGCAGGCGCGACCGCCGCACTCAACGTGATGCCGCTCGGCATTCGCCAGGCGCTCGCGATTCCCGCGAACAACCGTCATGGATCGATCGAGGACATCGAGCATATCGTCGTGCTCATGCAGGAAAACCGGTCGTTCGATCATTACTTCGGCACCTTGCGCGGCGTGCGCGGTTTCGGTGACAAGAGCGCGGTGACGCTGCCGAATGGCAAGCCCGTTTTCAACCAGCCGATCGCGGCCGGCGCGGGCGAAGTGCTGCCGTTTCATCCCGGCGCGTCGAACCTCGGCCTGCAGTTCCTGCAGGATTTGCCGCACGACTGGGTGAGCGGGCAGGGCGCATTCCACGGCGGTCTGTACGATCAGTGGGTGCCGTTCAAGGGCACGACGACGATGGCGTACCTGCAACGCGACGACATCCCGTTCCACTATCAGCTCGCCGACGCCTTCACGATCTGCGACGCCTATCACTGCTCGACGAACACATCGACCGATCCGAACCGCTACTACATGTGGACGGGCTACGTGGGCAACGACGGCGCGGGCGGCGGTCCGGTCGTCGACAACGCGGAAGCCGGCTACGGCTGGTCCACGTTCCCCGAAGTGCTCGAACGCGCGGGCATCTCCTGGAAGATCTATCAGGACATCGGCGCCGGGCTCGACGCGAAAAACGCGTGGGGCTGGACTGACGACGCGTACATCGGCAACTACGGCGACAACTCGCTGCTCTACTTCACGCAATATCAGAACGCGCAGCCGGGCAGTCCGCTGTACGAAAAGGCGCGTCGCGGCACGAACGCGGCCGCCGGCGACGACTACTTCGCGATTCTGAAGCGCGATGTGCAAGCCGGCACGCTGCCGCAGGTCTCGTGGATCGTCGCCCCGGAAGCGTTCTCCGAGCATCCGAACTGGCCCGCGAACTATGGCGCCTGGTACGTCGATCAGGTCTTGCAGGTGCTCACGTCGAATCCGGACGTGTGGAGCAAGACGGCGCTTCTCATCAACTACGACGAAAACGACGGTTTCTTCGACCATCTCGTTCCGCCTTTCCCGCCGACTTCGAGCGCAAACGGACTTTCGACCGTCGATACGGGCGGCGAGATCTTTCCGGGCACCGCGAAATATGCGAGCGGCCCGTATGGACTCGGCGCGCGCGTGCCGATGCTCGTCGTGTCGCCGTGGTCGAAAGGCGGCTGGGTGTGCTCCGAAACCTTCGACCACACGTCGGTGATCCGCTTCATCCAGAAGCGCTTCGGCCGCGCGCACGGCCTGGCCGAACCGAACATCTCGCCGTGGCGCCGCGCGATTTGCGGCGATCTCACATCCGCGTTCGACTTCCGCAATCCGAACACCGCGACGCCCACGCTGCCCGCCACGAGCGGCTACGTTCCGCCCGACAAGCTGCGGCATCCAGACTACGTGCCTGTTCCGCCCGTCGCGCAGGCGATCCCGAAGCAGGAGCCGGGCGTTCGCGCCGCGCGCGCGTTGCCTTACGAACTGTTCGTGCGAACGCGCGCGGATGCGTCGAAGGACACCGTCTCGTTCGATTTCGTCAACACGGGCAGCGCGGGCGCGGTATTTCTGCTCTATCGCAACGCGAGCGCGGACGCGCCGCGCACCTACACGGTCGAAGCGCGCAAGCGTCTCGCGGACCGCGTCGCGGCGAATCCGGACGGCAGCTTCGATTTCGTCGTGCACGGCCCGAACGGCTTTCTCCGGCGGATCGCCGGCAAGGCGGGCGCGCAGTCGCACGGCTGGTGGTCGCGCGAGCAGGCCGCGCCCGATGTCGCGGAAGGTTACGACGTCGCCAACGGCAATCTGCAATTGCGGCTCGCGAATCGCGGAACGGCCGCGTGCACCTTCAGCGTGACCAATGCGTACGATCCCTCGAAGACGATCACGCGACGCGTGCGGGGCGGCGACACCGAGCAGGTCTACCTCGATTTGCGCGAAGCGCACGGCTGGTACGACGTCGAAGTCAAGGTCGACACCGATCGCGCATTCTTGCGCCGCCTCGCCGGTCACGTCGAGACCGGCCGCGACAGCATGAGCGATCCCGCGCTCGGGGAATGATCTCGATCGCAAGAATGACTTCCTTATCGCAGTAGGCAACGCCGACCAGCGAACTCTCATGCCCAACCCCGCGCATGCGGGACTTTTTTCCGATCGCGGCTCGTCGTGCAGCGCACATACGTGGGACATCACGCATTGCGAAGCGCGACGAACCCTGTGAAGATCGAGCGTGCACGCCAGTTCACGCTTGAGCTCGACGCGACGGTGAAATCAAAATGGCACGCCGCGCGTCGTATCGCACCATCGAATCCAACAACGAATTGGGGTGCAACACGGAGAGACGGGGATGAGAGAACGAGCAACAGTGCTGCTGGTTCGTCACCAGTCAGTACTGCTGGTCCGGGAACGCGGCGGACCGTGGTTGCTGCCGGGCGGCGCGGTGGCATTCGACGAACTGACGATTATTGCGGCGATCCGAGCGCTGCACGAAGACACCGGGGTGCAGGCGAGCGCCGCCGCTTTTCTGTTTCAGCAGGCATCGGCGCATCATCTGCATCATGTCTTTCGCATCGCGATACCGGACGACGTCCATCTGCGGCCGAAAGCCGGAGCCAGATTCCATGAGCTATTTTGGGTGGAGGCGCATCAGCTCGCGCATGTCAGCGCGACTCCGGGCACCCGGGCGATCCTGACGCGCGCAATGGGCGGCGGCCGTGAGTCCACGCGGCACGCGTGGAGCAACGGTGGGGTGGAGCAGGAGGCCGCGGCCGGTTTTGGGAGGCGCGGCCGCTAAGTCGCTTCGGCTTGTTTCCAGCTAACTGTATTTCTTGTCTGCGCAAACCACGCAGGCGCGTACTTCGCTGCGAAATGAATACTTTTTCGGCGACGTTGGGCCTATGCTACCGTTTGAACGGTTGCGGGCGCTCGAGCGAAGGTCGAGCGCCCGCACCTGCCATTGAGCAACGGAAGCATTCGCCCCTGATTGGCGGAGGAAACCATGAAGCTCGTCAGCATGTTTGCCGGAACCGTCGGATTCGTGGCCGTCGTCGGCCTTTCCTTATTGGCCGTTGCGGACATTCTCTTGACGCCATCCGACAAACCCGCAGAGAAAGAACGGCTCGCGTAACACGGCGCTTTCTTTCAGACCGCCGAATGACCGTTTAATTGTCGGTCAAATCGATGAGCCGGCTGTCCATGAAACGTCGAATTTCAGTTGAAGGCATTCGAATGCGAAATGCTGTCTTTCTATAACCAGACGACAGTGATAATGAGCGATGCATCATAATTCCATTATCGCGGACGCCCTTTGCTCCGGCGGCGCGACGATGCCAGGCCCGGCGGGGCAAGGGCCAAGTGCCGCCGGGCGCGGCGCGCGTCGACGGTCGATCGAACAGACCTGCTTTCACCCCTTTGTTCAGGGATTTGCGCGCGTCGGATGCATCCGAAAATCATGCCTACAGTTCGCATGCCGGAAATCGGCGAATTTGAGATGTGATATAATCGTCGATAAATCAAAGTTCATTCGGTCAAAACTTTCAGTCACGGGTTTTATCAAATGCTTGATTCAACGCGTATGAGCGCGGAGGAAGCATGTCAGTAGTCGGTGTCATAGGCGCAATTGTTTTTTTCGCAATAATCGGTCTTGCATTGCTGGCCGTGATCGAAATTATCTTTTCGCCTTTTGCCAAACATAAGGCAAATGAAACGAGCAAGCACGGCCACAAGCGGCCGACCTGGTATCGCAGGCGCGAAGTCGCCGTGCGCCGCGACGAGCCCTGATCGACGCCAAATTTTCCTGATCCGCCAACAGCTTAGCGTACCCTCCCGAGCCGGCTGACACAGCCGCCACCAGCCTGCCGCTCATGAAGCAGTGCCATATTTTCGGCACATCCGTTCAAATCCCTCGCATTAATTAGCTCTCGCAACTGTGCGATAACGCACCGCACGCGCTTTCCCCAGACTCTAGTCTTTCTTCGCCGGCACACGCATGAAATGGACTGTTCATCATTTCAAAAGCGCCGGACCACAACACATATAAAGACAGTTAAGCGTTTAGCTAAAGACCTGCATCGGGTCGACTGGCGAATGGCTGCTGTCTGAGGGAAAAGAAATGGCGCAACCCGCATATCCTTCCGTGCTTGAATGGTGGACGCGCGTCGAAAAGCGGCTCTATGGTGACTCGGACGAGACTCCGCAGAGCCGCTCTCTTGTCCGTGCACCGATCATGGTCTTGTACGACGGCTGTGAGAACATCGAAGCGCTGTGGAAAGCGCTGCTCCAATGCCGAACGCCGCATATCCAGGTTGTTTGGAAGTCGCCCGAGTCGGACGAAATGCGTCTGCTGGCGGAGTCGTATGTCGCGATACCGGAGAAGCTCTTCTTCCTGAAGTCGCTTCAGACGAGCCTGCGGCGTGTCGCCGTTCTCGTCGGGCGGGCGCAGAAGCGTCTGGAGTCCGCTTCGTCGCCGCGTGACTTTCCGCTCGTCAAGGCGAAGGCGCAGCCGGCGCGACTTTCGGCTCTCACGTCGGCGTGCTTCGCGTTGCGGCATCTCGGCCGCAAGGTGCTGAATCAGCCGCTCAAGCTGCTGGTGCAGCGCGGACACTGGGTGCTGGCGTACCGTCGCACCGACACGCCCTCCGAGTTGCGCGCGGGGAGCAGTGTCGACGGTGACGAAAGCCGCAACTGGGTCACGCTTCCCGGCATGACGTCGCAATTTCACGCCGACCCGTTCCTCTGGCGCGGCAAGAACGGCGACTACCATCTGTTCTTCGAGAGCCTTCCCTACGACACGAACCGCGGGACGATCAGCCATATTGCGTTCGATCCGGTCAAGCAGACGTGGCAGGAGACGCCGCGCGTCGTGCTCGACAAGAGCTATCACCTGTCGTACCCGTTTCTCTTCGAGCACGAAGGCGAGGTCTTCATGATTCCGGAGACCTGCGGCAATCGCACGATCGAGATGTATCGGGCCGCTTCATTCCCGACCGACTGGGCGCTGCACAAGGTGATCATGCGCGATGTCGTCGCCGCCGATACGACGCTCCATCACGACGGCAAGACCTGGTGGATGTTCACGAGCATCACCGAAGAGGGCGGATCGAACTGGGACGAACTGTCGATCTTCTATTCGGATAGCCCGTTCGGCGAATGGACCGCGCATCCGATGAACCCGGTCGTCTCCGACTGCCGTCTCGCCCGCATGGCCGGCAACCTGTTCAAGGACGCGCAGAACCGCCTGATTCGTCCCGCGCAGAATTGCGAGCGCGAATATGGCGCCGCGCTGACGTTCCGCGAGATCACCGAACTCACGACCACGACGTATGCCGAGCGGACCGTGTCGATTCGCACGCCGCCGCGCGGCCACCAGGGACTTCACACGTGGAATGCAGTCGGCGGGATCACCGTCATCGATCTGAAGACGCAGCTTCGCAAGTGGAATCCCTGGCGCGGGCCGATGAGGCGCGCATGACGCGACAGGCGCCCGTCGGCGGCTGCGCACGGGCAAGAGAACCGGCGTGTGGCACGTCGCACAGTGCGTGCCACGGCGCCGGCTTACATTGGTGATTCATCGGAGACTGGAAGCCGCATCGCGCGTTTGTCTTTAGCGCGCGTCACGCAGGTCCTCCGGCGAGGCAGCCCATCGCCATAAAACACCCGTCACAGCACCAGCATCTCCGCCAGCGGCGCGCGCGTCGGTTGCCTGGGGACGGGCCCATCGTAGAAAAACGGCAGCCGGGACCATGAAGCTTCTCCATGTCATCGTTGCGCTCAATGCGGACGGCGCTGAACGCATGCTCCAGCGACTCATCGAGTCGCACATCGAAGATCCGCGGTTTCGTCACGTCGTCTGCTCGCTCACGACGACCGGCAAGGTCGGTGAGGAACTTGCCGCTCGCGGCATCGACGTGCATAGCCTCGGCATGCGTTCGCCGCTCGGCTTTCCGCGCGCGCTGTGGCAACTCGTGAAACTGATTCGCGCAGTACGCCCCGACATCATTCAGACGTGGATGTATCACGCCGACTTTCTCGGCGGACTCGCGGGACGGCTCGCGGCGCACAAGCGCATCGTCTGGGGCGTGCGCACCACCGACGTCAGATCGGGCGGCTCGCGCGTGACCGTGCTGCTGCGCAAGGTCTGCGCGTGGCTGTCGTACTCCGTGCCGCAGGCGATCGTGTGCGCGGCCGAGGCATCGCGCCGGGCGCACGTATCGGTCGGCTATGACGCGAGCCGCATGATGGTCGTGCCGAACGGATTCGATGTCGCACGCCTTGCCGCGACGCCCGAGCAACGCGCCGCGATCCGCCAGCAATGCGGATTCGGCGATGGCACGGTCGTCGTCGGCATCCTGGGGCGTTTCCATCCGGTGAAGGATCATCAGAATTTCGTGCGCGCGGCAGGCATCCTGGCCGCGCGCCATCCCGACGTGCGTTTCATGATGGTCGGGCGCGATCTCGACGCGAACAATCGCGAGCTCGCCGACTGGATCGCGCAGACGGGATTCGCGTCGCGCTTCGTGCTGCTCGGCGAGCGGCGCGACGTGCCCGCGTGCCTGTCGGCGATGGACGTGTTCTGCCTTTCGTCGCGCACGGAGGGCTTTCCGAACGTGGTCGGCGAGGCAATGGCGATGGCGCTGCCATGCGTCGTCACCGATGTCGGCGATGCGGCCATGCTCGTCGCCAATACGGGCGTGGTCGTCGCGAAGGAAAACACCGACGCGCTCGCGGCCGGACTGTCCCGCGTCGTCGACATGACACCCGACGAGCGCATCCGTCTCGGCCAGATGGCGAAAGCGCGCATCCACGCCGAATTCACGATGATGCGCGCGCGCGAGCGTTTCGAAGATATCTACCTGCGGCTCGTCGAAGAAAAGTGAGCATCGCATAAGCGTGGCCTCTGGCCGCAACTGAAGGAGAACGAACATGTGCGGTATCGTCGGCTTTCTGGGTGGTCGCGGCATCGGCCCGGGCGACTCGAAGACAACGGTCAGGAAGATGGCGCTCGCCATCGCCTATCGCGGACCCGACGACGCGGGCGAGTGGACCGATGATCTGCGCGGCATCGCGCTCGGCCATCGCCGGCTGGCGATTCAGGATCTCTCGTCGGCGGGGCATCAGCCGATGTCATCGGGCAGCGGCCGTTATGTCATCGTCTTCAATGGCGAGATCTATAACCATCTCGATCTGCGCGATGAGCTCGAGGACACGCAGCGCGCGCCCGTCTGGCGCGGAAGTTCGGATACCGAAACATTGATGGCCGGCTTCGATGCGTGGGGCATTCAGGCGACCATCGAACGCGCGGTCGGCATGTTCGCGTTCGCCGTGTGGGACCGGCAGGAATGCCAGCTCACGCTCGCGCGCGACCGGATCGGCGAAAAACCCCTTTACTACGGCTGGCAGGGACAGGGCGAAGAAGCCGCGTTCGTGTTCGGCTCCGAGCTCAAGGGGCTGCGCGAGCATCCCGCGTTCGAGAACAACGTCGATCGCGGCGCGCTGACGCTGCAGATCCGTCACGGTTGCGTGCCGGCGCCGTATTCCATCTTCGAAGGCATCTACAAGCTTGAACCGGGCAAGATGCTCACCGTGTCGCTCGAACGGCGTGAGCCGCGCATCTGGCCGTACTGGTCCGGCGTCGAGGCGGCCGTCAACGGTGCGGCACGCGGCTTCGCGGGCAGCCCGGAGGACGCCGTCGACGAACTCGAGCACCTGCTGAGCGATGCGATCCGCCAGCAGATGCTCTCCGACGTGCCGCTCGGCGCGTTCCTCTCGGGCGGCGTGGACTCGTCGACCATCGTCGCGCTGATGCAGAAGCAATCGTCGCGTCCGGTGAAGACGTTCACGATCGGCTTCAACGAAAGCGACTTCGACGAAGCGAAGCTCGCGAAGGCCGTCTCGGCGCATCTCGGCACCGACCATACGGAGTTGTACGTGACGGCGCGTGAGGCGCTCGACGTCATTCCGCGTCTGCCCGAACTCTACGACGAACCGTTCGCCGATTCGTCGCAGATACCGACGTTCCTCGTGTCGCAGCTCGCCAGGCAACACGTGACGGTCTCGCTGTCCGGCGACGCCGGCGACGAGCTCTTCTGCGGCTATCAGCGCTACCGGACCGCACCCGACATGTGGGACAAGATGACGGTGCTGCCAGCGGCGCTGCGCAAGCTGGCGGCATCGGGCATCGTCGGGATATCGCCGAAGCGCTGGAACAGCATGGCGGGGCTGATGGAACCGATTCTGCCGTCGTCGCTGCGCGGCGTGAAAGTCGGCGACAAGCTGCACAAGGGCGCGCAACTGCTGTCGTGCCAGTCGCGCGACGAGGTTTATCTGCACCTGATGTCGCAATGGAACGACCCGGCCGCGCTCGTGATCGGCGGTCACCAGCCGCCGACGCTGATGACCGGCAACGCGCCGGCCTTCACCGGCCTCGACGACGTGCAGCGCATGATGGCGCTCGACATGATCACCTATCTGCCCGACGACATTCTCACGAAGGTCGATCGCGCCGCGATGGGCGTCTCGCTCGAAACGCGCGTGCCGTTCCTCGATCATCGTGTCGTGGAGTTCGCGTGGCGCCTGCCGCAGTCGATGAAGGTGCGCGACGGACAAACCAAATGGGCGCTGCGCCAGGTGCTTTATCGTCATGTGCCGCGCGCGATGATCGAGCGGCCCAAGCAGGGCTTCGGCGTGCCGATCACGCACTGGCTGCGCGGCGAGCTGCGCGACTGGGCCGAAGCGCTGCTCGACGCATCGCGGCTGCGTCGCGAGGGCTTCTTCGATCCGACGATCGTGCGGGCGAAATGGCAGCAGCATCTGTCGGGCGAGCAGAACTGGCACCGGCAGTTGTGGAACGTGCTGATGTTCCAGCAGTGGCTCGAGCATCAGCATGCTTCGTCGATCCCGCTGTTCACGTCGCCTGCGGCCGATCTCGCTGGCATGGAGAGCTGATATCGTTGCGCGGCGCATGCGCGCCGCGCGTGACGACATCCATGACGAAAGGCCCTGGTCTACCGGACCAGGGCCTTTTGCCTGGGCGCACACGCCTGCGATCTTCTCCCGGTTTCATGATGGGCAAATATGGGCAGGCGTAGTCGATGCGCTGCCGATTACGGCATCGGCACGGGCGTTCTCCTTGCGCGCACACGCCCGCGATCGACGCGCCTGATTCTCCCCGTTTCATCAAGGGCGAACATGGGCAGGGCGTGGTTATGCCATCGCCGAATCTGTCAGGCCCCGGCCGGATGACGAACGGCCTTTTGTTCGTGCGCGAACGCCTGCGATCGACGCGCCCGATTCCCCCGTTTCCCGTTGAGAGAATCCACGAA
>Ga0207713_1002448_pt1 | contig 13521 bp, 9 predicted proteins | sample KBSS64metaG_FD_184404 | JGI IMG/M metagenome (GOLD analysis project Ga0207713, IMG submission 184404) | Switchgrass rhizosphere microbial communities from Kellogg Biological Station, Michigan, USA - KBS S6-4 metaG (SPAdes) (version 2) | ecosystem: Host-associated > Plants > Roots > Rhizosphere >...
GGCCATGATCGCCTCCGATCGCGCGCCGGGCCTGCACCGCCAGCACTGGGGCTTTACCGCCTGGAACGGCCACAACGCCGAGCTGTGGCGCGAAGTGACCACCGAAGCGCAGGTTCGCGCGCGCCGCGGCCTGCAGGAAACCGCCTCGCGCTTCTTCGGTTCGGACATTGATCGCCGGGTGATCGAGATGGCGCGCGGCAACGCCCGCCGCGCCGGCATTGCCGAACTGATCACCTTCAACGTCAGCGACGTCGCCAAACTGACCAACCCGCTGCCGGAAGGCCCGGTGGGCACCGTGGTCAGCAACCCGCCGTACGGCGAGCGTTTGGAAAGCGAACCGGCGCTGATCGCCCTGCACAACATGCTGGGCCGCATCATGAAGAGCGCCTTCGGCGGCTGGCAACTGTCGCTGTTCAGCGCCTCGCCGGAGCTGTTGAGCTGCCTGCAGCTGCGCGCCGAGCGGCAGTTCAAGGCCAAAAACGGCCCGTTGGACTGCGTGCAGAAAAACTATCAGCTGGCGGCCAATCCTCAGGGAGCCGGCGGCGTGCAGGTGGCGGAAGATTTCGCCAACCGCCTGCGCAAGAACCTGAAGAAGCTCGACAAATGGGCCAAGCAGCAGGGCATTGAATGCTACCGACTGTACGATGCCGATCTGCCAGAATACAACGTGGCGGTGGATCGCTACGGTAGCAAGGTGGTGGTGCAGGAATATGCGCCGCCGAAAACCGTCGATGCGCAGAAGGCGCGTCAGCGCCTGTTCGACGTAATCAACGCCACGCTGGCGGTGCTGGAATTGCCGTCCAACCAGTTGATCCTGAAGACCCGCGAACGGCAGAAGGGCAAAAACCAGTACGAAAAGCTGGCACAGAAGGGCGAATTCCTGCTGGTGGAAGAGTTCGACGCCAAGCTGTGGGTTAACCTGACCGACTATCTCGACACCGGGCTGTTCCTCGACCACCGCATCGCGCGCCGCATGTTGGGCGAGATGAGCAAGGGCAAGGACTTCCTCAACCTGTTCGCCTATACCGGCACCGCCAGCGTGCACGCTGGGCTGGGCGGCGCGCGCAGCACCACTACGGTGGACATGTCGCGCACCTATCTGGAGTGGGCGGAGAAAAACCTGCGCGCCAACGGCCTGACCGGCCGTCAGCACCGGCTGATCCAAGCCGACTGCCTGTCGTGGCTGAGCAACGCCGACGAGCAGTTCGACGTGATCTTTATCGATCCGCCGACCTTCTCCAACTCCAAGCGAATGGAGAACAGCTTTGACGTACAGCGCGACCATCTGGCGCTGATGAAAGATTTGAAACGGTTGCTGCGCCGCAACGGGACCATCATGTTCTCGAACAACAAGCGCGGCTTCCAGATGGATCTGGCCGGTCTGAGCGCGCTGGGTCTGGAGGCGAAAGAGATTACCGCCCAGACGCTGTCGCAGGACTTTGCCCGTAACCGTCAGATTCACAACTGCTGGCTGGTCACCCACGCCGGCGAAGGAAAATAATTACTATGTCGTTAATCAGCATGTCCGGCGCCTGGCTGTCCTTCAGCGACGCGCCGCTTTTAGATAACACCGAAATTCATATTGAAGACAACGAACGCGTTTGCCTGGTGGGACGCAACGGAGCCGGTAAATCCACCCTGCTGAAGATCCTCGGTAAAGAGATCCCGCTGGATGACGGCCGGGTAATTTATGAGCAGGATCTCATTGTGGCGCGCCTGCAGCAGGATCCGCCGCGCAACATCGGCGGCAGCGTGTTCGACTTCGTGGCCGAAGGCGTCGCCGAGCAGGCCGAGCACCTGAAGGCGTATCACGCGATTTCTCACCTGGTGGAAACCGACCCGAGCGAGAAAAACCTGACGCGCATGGCGCAGATTATGGAGATCCTCGACCATCAGGGCCTGTGGCAGCTCGACAGCCGCATCAGCGAAGTGCTGTTGCAGCTGGGGCTGAACGGCGACGCCGAGCTTTCTTCGCTTTCCGGTGGCTGGCTGCGCAAGGCGGCGTTGGGCCGCGCGCTGGTCAGTTCACCGCGTGTGCTGCTGCTCGACGAACCGACCAACCACCTGGATATCGAAACCATCGACTGGCTGGAAGGCTTCCTGAAAGAATTCCAGGGCAGCATCGTGTTCATCTCCCACGACCGTTCGTTTATCCGCAACATGGCGACGCGCATCGTCGATCTGGATCGCGGCAAGCTGGTGTCCTGGCCGGGCAACTATGATCTGTATTTGCTGAGCAAGGAAGAGGCGCTGCGGGTGGAAGAACTGCAGAACGCCGAATTCGACCGCAAGCTGGCGCAGGAAGAAGTGTGGATCCGCCAGGGCATCAAGGCACGCCGCACCCGCAACGAAGGCCGCGTACGTGCGCTGAAAGCGTTGCGTACCGAACGCTCGGAGCGCCGGGAGGTGATGGGCACCGCCAAAATGCAGGTGGAAGAGGCGGTGCGTTCCGGCAAGATTGTGTTCGAGCTGGAAGACGTCAACTATCAGGTGGGTGATAAAGTGCTGGTGCGCGGCTTCTCCGCCCAGGTGCAGCGCGGCGACAAAATCGCGCTGGTGGGGCCGAACGGCTGCGGAAAAACCACGCTGCTGAAACTGATGCTCGGTCAGCTGAAGGCCGACAGCGGCCGCGTGCACTGCGGCACCAAGCTGGAGGTGGCCTACTTCGATCAGCACCGCGCCGATCTGGATCCGGAACGCACGGTGATGGATAACCTGGCGGAAGGCAAGCAAGAGGTGATGGTCAACGGCCGCGCCCGCCACGTGCTGGGCTACCTGCAAGACTTCCTGTTCCACCCGAAACGCGCGATGACGCCGGTGAAAGCGCTGTCGGGCGGCGAGCGTAATCGCCTGCTGTTGGCTAAGCTGTTTCTGAAACCCAGCAACCTGTTGATCCTCGATGAACCAACCAACGATCTTGACGTCGAAACGCTGGAATTGCTGGAAGAACTGATCGACGGCTATCAGGGTACCGTGCTGCTGGTCAGCCACGATCGTCAGTTTGTCGACAACTCGGTGACCGAGTGCTGGATCTTCGAAGGCAATGGTGCGATCAGCACCTTCGTCGGCGGTTATTACGACGCGCACCATCAGCGCGCTACCGCCAAACCGATCCGTCAGGCGGCGCCGAGCCAGAGCAAACCCGCCGCCGAGAAAAAAGCCGAGCAGCCGAAGAAACCGGCCGCCAAGCTGAGTTATAACCTGCTGCGCGAACTTGAACAGTTGCCGCAGCGTCTTGAGCAGTTGGAAGCGGAAATTGAGGCGCTGCAGGCGCAAATGAGCGATGCTGACTTCTTCACGCGCCCGCATAGCGAAACGCAGGGCGTGCTGACGGCGCTGGCTAATGCCGAACAGGCGCTGGAACAGGCGTTCGCCCGTTGGGAAGAGCTGGAAGCGATGAAGAACGGCTGACCGTTGTGAATGCCGCCCGCGCGCTGCTGCGGGCGGTATCGTCGTACCGGTGAGCAACGTTATTAAGGAGGAATATGGTGTGTTCCCACGAAAATCACAAGCAGCATAGCCCCAAGGTGCCCGGCGCGCCGCAGCAGGATAACCTGATGCTGTGCCCGCAGTGCGACATGCTGGTGGCGTTGCCGCCCCTGGCGTTCGGCACCAAAGCGGTGTGCCCGCGCTGCAAAACGACCCTCAGCACCCGCTGGGAGGAACCGCGCAAGCGGCCGATAGGCTACGCCCTCAGCGCGCTGTTCATGCTGCTGCTGGCCAATATTTTCCCGTTTATCAATATGCGCGTTGCCGGTCTTGGCAACGAAATCAGACTGATTCAAATTCCTCAGGTGATGGTGGCGGAAGATTACGCCAGCATGGCCACGCTGTTTATGGTGTTCGTGCAGCTGATCCCGGCGTTTTGCATGCTGGCGATCATTCTGCTGTGCGCCAAAGTGCGCATGCCGCTGGCGTTGAAAGAGTGGATGGCCAAGATGCTGTTCCAGTTTAAAACCTGGTGCATGGTGGAAATCTTCCTCGCCGGGGTGTTGGTCAGCTTTGTCAAGCTGATGGCCTACGGCGATATCGGCATCGGCAGCAGCTTTGTGCCTTACTGCCTGTTCTGCCTGTTGCAGGTGCGCGCCTTCCAGTGCGTGGACCGCCGCTGGCTGTGGCAGGACATCGAACCGGCGCCGAAGCTGGATGGCCCGCTGACCGTCGGGCTTACCGGCATGCGCCAGGGCGTGCGCTCCTGCCGCTGCTGCACGGCCATCCTGCCGGCCGATCTGACCCACTGCCCGCGCTGCCACACCAACGGCCACGTGCGCCGCCGCAACAGCCTGCAATGGACGCTGGCGCTGCTGGTAACCTCGATCATGTTGTATATCCCGGCCAACCTGATGCCGATCATGGTCACCGAGGCGCTGGGCAACAAGATGAATTCGACCATCATGGCCGGGGTGATCCTGCTGTGGGGGGAAGGCTCCTATCCGGTGGCGATGGTGATTTTCATCGCCAGCATCATGGTGCCGTCGCTGAAGATGCTGGCGATCGGCTGGCTGTGCTGGGACGCCAACGGCAAGGGGAAAAACCGCGCCGACAGCGAACGCATGCATCTGATTTATGAAGTCGTCGAATTCGTTGGCCGCTGGTCAATGATCGACGTGTTTGTCATCGCCGTACTCTCGGCGTTGGTACGTATGGGACAATTGATGAGCATCTATCCTGCAACCGGTGCGGTGCTGTTCGCCCTGGTGGTGATCCTCACCATGTTCGCCGCCATGACGTTCGATCCCCGGCTGACCTGGGATCGCGTAAACGAAACAATAAAAAAGGAGCCGCAAGGTGACGGAAAATAATCATAGCGTCGCGGACGTTGAGAAGATCAAGCGCTGGTCGCCGGTGTGGATTATCCCCATCGTCACCGCCTTGATCGGCGCCTGGATCCTGTTTTACCACTTCAGCCATCAGGGGCCGGTGGTAACGCTGGTCACCACCACCGCCGAAGGGCTGGAAGCGGGCAAAACAAAAATCAAAAGCCGCAGTGTCGACGTTGGCGTCGTCGAGAGCGTGACGCTGAGCGACGACCTGAGCAAGGTGATGGTGCAGGCGCGCCTTAACGCCGGCATGGATAAGCTGCTGCGGCAAGATACCGCCTTCTGGGTGGTGAAGCCGCAGATCGGCCGCGAAGGGGTTTCCGGCCTGGGTACGCTGTTATCCGGCGCCTATATCGAGCTGCAGCCGGGCACCAAGGGCAAGGACGGCAAGGACGATTACCAACTGCTGGATGCGCCGCCGCTGGCCTCACCGGACGCCAAAGGGCTGCGCATCGTGCTCGACAGCGATAAATCGGGCCAGCTCAACGCCGGCGACCCGGTGCTGTTCCGCGGCTACCGCGTCGGCTCGGTGGAAACCAGCTATTTCGATCCTAAAGCGCGCGCCATGCGCTACCAGCTGTTTATCTCGGCGCCTTACGATCAGCTGGTGACCAGCAACGTGCGTTTCTGGAAAGACAGCGGTGTGGCGTTCGACATGTCGGCACAGGGCATGCGCGTGGAAATGGGCTCGTTGGCGACCCTGTTCAGCGGCGGCGTGAGCTTTGACGTGCCGGAAGGTTGGGATCGCGGCGAACTGGCGAAAGAGAAGGCGGAGTACCAGCTGTTCGACAACCAGCGCAGCATTCAGGATTCGCTGTATACCGTACATAAAGACTACCTGATGTTCTTCTCCGACTCGATCCGCGGCCTGCAGCCGGGCGCGCCGGTGGAGTTCCGCGGTATCCGTCTCGGTACGGTGGCGCAGGTGCCGTTCTATAAAGAAGGTATGGCGCAGCGCCTGGACAACGACTACCGCATTCCGGTGCTTATCCGCATCGAGCCGGATCGCTTCCAGAAGCAGTTGGGCGGCAACTTCGATATCGAAGGCCACCTGAAAGACGCAGAATCCCGCGGCATGCGCGCTTCCCTGAAGTCTGCCAACCTGCTGACAGGCTCGTTGTACATCGATCTGGACTTCTATCCACAGGAGAAAGCCTGGAAGGGGCCGCGTGAGCTGTTCGGTTACCCGCTGATGCCAACCACCAGCGGCGGCCTGGCGCAGATCCAGCAGAAACTGATGCAGACGCTGGACAAGATCAACGCGATGCCGATCAATCCGATGATCAACGAAGCGACCAAAACGCTGGCGGAAAGCCAGAAAACCATGAAGTCGACCCAGCAGACCATGAAGTCGCTGAACGACATCATCTCCAGTAAAGAGATGCAGGCGCTGCCGCAGGACATGCAGAAAACGCTGCAGGAACTCAATCGCAGCATGAAAGGGTTCCAACCGGGGTCACCGGCCTACAACAAGATGGTAGGCGACATGCAACGTCTGGATCAGGTTCTGCGTGAACTGCAGCCGGTGCTGCGTACCCTGAATGAAAAGAGCAACGCGCTGGTGTTTGAAGCCGCCGGCAGCAATGACCCTCAGCCGAAGAAGGCCAATAAATGATGAAATGGATCCCGGTAGCCCTGGCGCTGTTGCTCAGCGCCTGTAGCAGTACGCCACAGAAAACCTATTATCAGTTGCCGGCGCTGGGCGTGCCGGCGCAGGTAAGCGGCAGCGGCGCTTCAACGCGCCAGCTGTGGCTGGAGCACGTTGGCGTGGCCGACTATCTGGCGCAAAACGGCGTGGTCTACCAGACCAACGACGTGCAATACGTGATTGGCCAGAACAACCTGTGGGCCAGCCCGCTCGACCAGCAGCTGCAGCAGACGCTGGTCACCAACCTGAGCAGCGCGCTGCCGGGTTGGGTGGTCTCTTCCCAGCCGATGAGCAGCGATCAGGATGTGCTCAACGTCACCATCAGCGGTTTCCACGGCCGCTTTGACGGCACGGCAATCATTCGCGGCGAATGGGTGCTGAATCACCAGGGCCGGCTTACCAAACGGCCGTTCAACCTGGAGCTGAAGCAAAGCGAAGACGGCTATGACGCACTGGTGCGCGCTCTGGCGCAGGGGTGGCAGCAGGAAGCTCAGGCTATTGCCGCGCAGGTCGGCAGCTTTTAGTCATAATTTGCTCTGAAATCGTCTAATCCCCGCCGGCGCGCAATATCGATATAGCGCGCCGGCGGGGATTTTTTATTGATATCAACAAATTAGTTATTTTCCGCCCTATCAGCCACTTAGCCTCTTCCTCGGATGTAGCTCACAAATATGACATTGGCGTGAATTTTGCGCATTGATCTTCACGCCATTTAGCGCTATTGCTTAATCGTGGCTGCGCAAAAAGCAGCCATTGTTTTCTTTCCACCAGACCAAAAATGAGGGAAACGAGGCATGAAGAGACAGAAACGCGATCGTCTGGAAAGGGCGCATTCGAGAGGGTATCAGGCAGGCATTTTAGGGCGTTCCAGGGAACATTGTCCCTACCAATCTTCGGTGGACGCCCGGTCTCAATGGCTGGGAGGTTGGCGAGAAGCCATGGAGGACAGGGCTGTGACCGCTTAAGCGGCTCTCTGTCAAAAAAAGGAACAACCTCCGCCACGCGCGGAGGTTTTTGTTTCAGCGGCCGTCACCCCTGCCAGCGTTTCAGCAAAATACTCGCGTTCACGCCGCCAAAACCGAAGCCATTGGACAGGGCATAGGTGATGCTCATCGGTTCCGCCTGCTTCGCCACCAGATGCAACCCTTCCGCCGCCGGATCGGGGTTATCCAGATTCAGCGTAGCGGGGGCGATTTGATCGCGCAGCGCCAACGCGGTGAAGATGGTTTCCAGCCCGCCGGCCGCACCCAGCAAATGACCGGTCGCCGATTTGGTCGAGCTCACCGCCACGCCGCCGTCCGCACCGAACAAATGCCTGATGGCGTTAATTTCCCCCAGATCGCCCACCGGCGTTGAGGTGGCGTGAGCATTCAGATGCTGAACTTCACCTGGCGTAACGCCCGCCTGCTTCAGCGCAATCTTCATCGCGCGGTAGGCGCCATCGCCGTCTTCGGCGCCGGAGGTCATGTGATAGGCGTCGGCGCTGGTGCCATAACCGACGATTTCCGCCAGCGGCGTTGCCCCGCGCGCCAGAGCATGCTCCAGGGTTTCGATCACCAGCATGCCCGCGCCTTCACCCATCACGAAACCGTCACGCGCGCTGTCGAAAGGCCGCGAGGCTTTCGCCGCCTCATCAGTCGGGGCTGTGGACATGGCGCGCGCGGCGGCAAACCCCCCGAGGCTGACGGTATCAATAGCGGCCTCGGTGCCGCCGCACAGGGCGATATCGGCCTCGCCATTGCGGATGATGCGTACCGCGTCGCCGATGGCCTGCACGCCCGCCGCACAGGCGGTAACCGGGGCGCCTATCGGCCCTTTGAACTGATGCTTGATGGAAACGTGACCGGCGGCCAGATTAACCAGGAACGACGGAATGGTGAACGGTGACAGGCGCTTGGCGCCGCGGCTGTCGGTGGTACGCACCGCATGGGCGATAGCCGGGAAGCCGCCGATGCCGGAGGCGATCACGGTAGCGGTACGTTCTTGCTTGTCTTCGCTATCGGCGGTCCAGCCGGCCTGGCGGATGGCCTCGTCGGCCGCCGCCATGGCGAACAGGATAAAGCGATCCATTTTCTTTTGATCTTTGGGGGCGACCGATTGGTCAGGATCGAAACCCGCCTCGGGATCCTGCTCCAGCGAAGGCACCTGCCCACCGACTTTTACCGCCAGATCCGCGACAATGGCCTCCGGCAACGGCCGAATGCCTGATTGCCCCTGCAGCAGGCGCTGCCAGATGGCCTCGACACCGCACCCCAGTGGAGAAACGGCACCCATGCCGGTAATGACGATACGACGACTGTTCATAGTGACTCCTTGGACGATTCAGGGAAAAGGGTTGCGTAATTTTGCTGCATCATGGCCGCGCGCTGGCGCATGCCTTCGCTCGCCGCCGGGCCGGCAGCCAGCGTGACGTGCTGCTGAGCGATCGGTTGTTGAGTAAGGCTGTCGATCAGTTGCACCTGAACCGGTTGCCCATTGCGGCGATCGACCAGCTGGGCGCTGATGCCGTCATCCGCCAGATGGGTATTGCCCCACTGGAACAGAGCGGCTAGCACCGGGAAAAAATCCCGGCCGCGTTCGGTCAGCAGGTACTGATAGCGTACCGGGCGCGTCTGGTAACGCTGTTTATGCAAAATGCCGCTGGCCACCAGGTCTTTCAGGCGGCGCGTCAGCAGGGTGGGCGACAGCCCCAGACTTTGCTGAAATTCATCAAACTTCGACAGCCCGTGGAACGCATCGCGCAGTATCAGAATGCTCCACCATTCGCCGACCCGGCCCAGCGATCGGGCAACCGGGCAGGGCGCATTATCAAAACGGGTTTTTCGCATTTCGCACCTCACAGTTACTACATTTATTGTAGTAACTTGCTGGCCGTTATAAACCTGAGCGCTGCCGCTCAGCAAAAAATAACGGCGGGGAAATAAAAACGGCGGCCGGGAAGGGCCGCCGTCGCTGCGGTTAGAACGCAGCAGTGTCCTTGAACAGGCCCACTTTCAGATCGCTGGCGGTGTAAATAACCTGGCCATCGACCAGCACTTCACCATCGGCCACGCCCATAATCAGCTTGCGGGTAATGACGCGTTTGAAGTTGATGCGGTAGGTGACCTTTTTCGCGGTCGGCAGCACCTGGCCGGTGAACTTGACCTCACCCACGCCGAGCGCGCGGCCTTTGCCTTCGCCGCCCAGCCAGCCGAGGTAGAACCCCACCAGCTGCCACATTGCGTCCAGGCCCAGACAGCCTGGCATCACAGGGTCGCCGATAAAGTGGCAACCGAAGAACCATAGATCCGGATTGATATCCAGTTCCGCTTCCACATAGCCTTTGTTGTGGGTACCACCGTCTTCGGTCATTTTGACCACGCGGTCCATCATCAACATGTTACCTGCCGGCAACGGCGGGCCACCGGCGCCAAACAGCTCGCCACGGCCGGATGCTTCGAGGTCTTCTTTCGTATAGGAGTCGCGTTTATCTACCATGTTCTCAGTAAGCCTTATTTTAATGAAGGACGCAGATTAGCTAACACGTGTACGCTGAACAAGTCCGATCAGCCGTGGTTGAACCAGTTGAGCCAACGAAGTGGCCACGGCCTGCGGCGTTCTTGCGGGTTCACCTGCGCGATTCGTTCCTGAATGGCAGCTAACAAATTCGGCTGCTGCTCATCAGAGTAGGGGTAACCCGTCAGTAATGGCAAGGCCTCTGCGGCGCTGTCGACGGCCCACAGATGGAATTGCCCTTCGCGGACTGCATCGACCACGTCCTGACGCAGACACAGATGGCGCACGTTGGTGGCCGGCATGATGACGCCCTGTTTGCCGGTCAAACCGCGGCGCAGACAAACTTCAAAGAAGCCTTCAACCTTTTCGTTAACGCCGCCGATCGGCTGCACGTTGCCGAATTGGTCGACAGAGCCGGTAACGGCAACCTGTTGGGTGATAGGCTGCTGCGACAAGGCGCTTATCAACGCGCACAGCTCAGCCAGCGAGGCGCTGTCGCCATCCACTTCGCCATAGGACTGCTCGAATACGATCGAGGCGGAGAAGGGCAGCTGTTGATCCAGCTCCAGTTCGGAGATCAGGAAGGCCTGCATAATCATCATGCCTTTGGCATGCAGATTGCCCCCCAGCTCGGCTTTGCGCTCAACGTCGGTGAATTCGCCGTCGCCGAGATGGACGACGCAGCTGATGCGCGACGGCTCGCCGAAGCTGCGTGGGTGGCCGGGGTAGTCCAGTACGGAAAGCCCGTTAATCTGACCGACCACTTCACCCTCGGTTTCAATCAGGATTTGGCCCAATTCGATCTCGTCTTGCATCCGCTCGGCGAGATAGCTTTCACGCCATTCGCGCGCATTCAACGCGGCTTCGAAGGCTTTGGCCGTGATCTGCTCCTCTTCGGCATATAACGCCGCTTCGGCCAGTTGTTGGCTAACCCACAGTGGAGACAGCGGCAGAATGCCCTGATCGCCGCTGTAGCGCACCGCCTGAATCATCAGTGGCGGCCAGGCATCGGCAGCCAACGGCGGCAGTTGCTGTTCAGCGATCACGCTGTTGACGTAACCGCACCATTGCGACATGTCTTCAGCCTCGGTGAGTTGCAGATCGTCTTCGTATTCGCCGTAGACCGCCTGTTCGCTGAGCTCGGGTTCGATATCGTGAAAATCGGCCAGGCCATGACGATCGCCCACCACGATCAGACGAAGTTCCAGCGGCATCGGAGGAATAGCCACCGGCAGCGGGCGTGTTTCATCCGGGGAAACCCAGTGGAACTGGCGTTGAGTGATCATCTGCTTCAACCGCAGCCACAGCAGCGGCTGCGCCAACAGAGAACGGGCCGAAAGGATCAGCACGCCGCCATTAGCCTGGTGCACCAGGCCCGGTTGAAGGCTGATTTCGCCGTTATGGATCCTGACGCAGCCAAACAGCTGTTCCGGCTCTACCCATTCCTGGAATACGCAGGCGCCGCCGGCGGCGAAAGGCTCAGCGCCAGTGGCAGCGGCTTCAACGCTGACGTTATTGCCCTGAATCACATAATGACTGCCTTTGAAGGCGGCGTTTTGCGGCTGCAGCTGCTGCACCGCGCGGGCGATTAGCGCCAGATATTCACGCGTCTCCTGCGCTTTGAGCAGCATGAAGCGCGGGGGCGACTGGGGGTGGCAAAATAGCGTCAGCGCGTTCTCCAGCCGGGGCTGGATAGCGGCAAAGGACACGGGTGCCAACTGAGCGGCGGTATCAAATATCGCCTGATAAGGCGTTACGTCCGGCAACAGAGATTGCCATTCAAGTCGGTTATTGGTCAAAGTGTTAGATGCAATCGTCAAAAAGGGAAAGGGCGATTATACAAGAATAACGCCAGCTTGATACATGCAGAGTGGCAGTTGGTGTCAGGGAGTTTGACATCGCGCGGCGACTGTGCAAAAAACAGTCTAAAAGGCGGTTTAATTGCCGGGGAAATTTGGCGTAAAGCTGTTATGCTTAATAAAGTTACGCGGTCACTGAAGAGCTCAAGATGAAATATCAGCAACTGGAAAATCTGGAGAGCGGTTGGAAATGGAAGTACCTGGTGAAGAAGCACCGGGAAGGGGAACTGATTACCCGCTACATTGAAAACAGCGCTGCTCAGGAAGCGGTGAATGAGCTGCTGAAGCTGGAAAATGAACCGGTAAAAGTTCTCGCATGGATCACTGCTCATATGAATCCGGAACTCGACAACCGGATGAAGCAAACAATCCGCGCTCGGCGTAAGCGTCATTTTAACGCAGAACATCAGCACACGCGAAAAAAATCTATCGACCTGGAGTTTTTGGTTTGGCAACGCTTGGCCGCGTTGGCCCGGCGCCGCGGGGCAACGCTATCAGAAACCGTAGTGCAACTGATTGAAGATGCCGAACGCAAAGAGAAGTACGCCAGCCAAATGTCGTTGCTGAAAGAGGATCTCAAGGCGATCCTCGGCAAGGATCCGGAATAACCTGACCTCTTTTCGGTTTCCGCCCCGCAACGAATGCCTGCCGATGCGTTTTGTACAGGCGAAAAAAAACCCCGCTATGCGGGGTTTTTACTAAGAGTGGTCACTTAGCCCTGTGGCTGAGTCACAACGTCTTTGATACCTTTAACTTCGATCTCTACGCGACGATCTGGTGCCAGGCAAGCGATCTGTGCTTTGGTAGCGCGGCCAGATTTGTAGCCACAGGTGTTGCCAGTGACGGAATCAGCTTCGCCCATACCACGTGCAGAGATTTTGTCTGACGGGATGCCTTTAGAAACCAGGTAGTCAACAACGCTTTGTGCGCGCTTCTCGGACAGTTTCTGGTTGTACTGGTCAGAACCAACTGCGTCGGTGTAACCCAGAACTACAACAGAACCGTCTTTAGGATCCATGGAGCTCAGCTGAGTGTACAGCTGGTCCAGAGCCTGTTGGCCTTCTGCTTTCAGAGTAGATTTGTTGAAGTTGAACAGCACGTCAGACTTCAGAGTGAAACGCTTGGTTTCAACAACTGGAGCCGGAGCCGGAGCTGGTGCTGGAGCAACAACATCATCCTGACCGAAACGGTAAGAAACACCAACGCTCAGCATGGTGTTGTCTGGGCGTGCGCCGACAGTACCTGCATCACCGATGTTGCTTACGAATTGGTAGTCCAGGCGAGTAGCCCAGTTTTTGGTCAGTGCGTATTCAACACCAACTGCTGCCAGCGGAGAAACGCCGGTGTCGTGGTTGCCGCCGTTAGAACCGACGCCATCACTGTCTGCACGCCATACCATGCCGCCCAGGCGGGTGTAGATGTCCAGATCGTCAACAATTGGGTAGCTCAGTTTAGCTGCCAGTTGAACGCCTTGAGCTTTGAAAGAACCAGTGTTAGCACCGGTGTATTTCATACGACCTAACCAGTCGTAACCCATTTCAAAGCCCAGGTATTGGTTCGCCTGATAACCCAGGAACGCACCAGCACCGATTTGGTCTTTACGTGCATCGTTATCTACGCGGTAACCGTTGCCGTAGAAACCAGTGTCATGGTACTGGGACCAGCCCAGTTTAGCACCGGTGTACCAGGTGTTATCTTT
>Ga0207713_1002449_pt1 | contig 13519 bp, 15 predicted proteins | sample KBSS64metaG_FD_184404 | JGI IMG/M metagenome (GOLD analysis project Ga0207713, IMG submission 184404) | Switchgrass rhizosphere microbial communities from Kellogg Biological Station, Michigan, USA - KBS S6-4 metaG (SPAdes) (version 2) | ecosystem: Host-associated > Plants > Roots > Rhizosphere >...
CGTGACCAACAGCTTCGACATGGCCGCGCTGACCCTGCTGGTGATGTTCAGCCTGTGGCAGATGCCGCATTCCTACGCCATCGCGATCTTCCGCTTCAACGATTACCTGGCCGCATCGATTCCGGTGTTGCCAGTGAAGCGCGGAATCCAGGTGGCCAAGAAGCACATCCTGATCTACATCCTGGCCTTCCTCGTGGCGACCTTGATGCTGACCTTCAGCGGTTACGCCGGCATGAGCTACCTCGCCGTCGCCGCGGCCATGGGCATGTACTGGCTGTACATGGCCTGGACCGGCTACAAGGCGGTGGATGACACGGTCTGGGCACGCAAGCTGTTCGTCTTCTCGATCTTCACCATCACCGCGTTGAGCGTCATGATGTCTCTGGACTTCAAGGTGCCGACCGAGCTGCTGCTGACGTACGCGCCGTAAGGTTCGAACGTTGTACGAGAAACCCCGTTCATCGAGAGATGAGCGGGGTTTTTTGTTGCTCGGATGATGGAGAAACGACGTCCTTTGTCGTTAACAGACTCTCTCCCAAAAGGGTGGGGTAATCAGCCATTCCATCGAAACGACTAGCTAGAAATCGACAGGTTGCGGTCGATAGGCAAAAGCCCTAGATTCGGATCCAACTACATGCATCGATCAAGAGGCTGGGCGAAATGACTGAGAGGATGACCTGCGACGAGCGCTTCATTGCCCTGGCAAAAGAGCTGAATTACGACATCAACGGTGAGAACACGGTGGGTGGCAATTACGCGCCATTGATCCGTCATCGCGATGAAATCTACATCAGCGGCATGGTGCCGCGCACCGAGGGCAAGATTCAGTATCCTGGGCGAGTGGGGCAGGAGTTGACGCTCAAGGATGCGCAGGCGGCGGCAAGCATCAGCGCGATGCGCTGTCTGGCCTTTATCGTCGATGCAGTCGGTTCGCTGGACAAGGTCAGGTCGTTGTTGCGGGTCACGGTGTACGTGAAGTCCACGCCGGATTTCGTTGACCTCAGCGAAGTCGCCAACGGCGCATCGGATGTATTCAGTTATGTGTTGGGCGATGTCGGGCGACACACCCGCACCACCGTCGGCGTCTATCAGTTGCCGAAAAACGCAGCCATCGAAGTCGATATGATCGCCGCAGTGCATCCTTCGGCGTAATCGCTGAAAGCCGCACAACAAAAAGCCCCGCCTGAATGTCAGAGCGGGGCTTTTTCGTCAGCGCCGGTATTACTGGGCGGCGATGCTGTAGCCATCAAACGCGGTCTGCTGTTGCAGCGCGGTGATGATGTTCTTGCGGTTGATTGCGTGCTCGGTGCCGGCGTTGTCGACGAAGGTTTCGCCTTCGATTTCCGCCTCGTCGCCTTCGCCGACGAAGGTGAAGCCGAGGAATTCCAGTGCCTCGCGATCCACGCTCAGGCGCGAACGCGGTGTGCGCATTGGCAGGGTCACGCTGATGCCGTCCTTGCTGATGCTGAACACTTCGACGTCTTTCTTGGCGCGTGCGGTCTTGCTCTTGCCGCCGCTCGGGTTGCTGATCGCTTGATGGGTCTGGTTCAGCACCTTGAGTGCCAGGCCATAGACGATTTCCTGGAACGCCGGATCGTCCTTGAAGCTGGACAGGATGCGGCTGATCGGGAACTTGCTGCTGAGGTCTTCGAGGGCGGCGATGTCGGCAGCCTCGGCGTCCTTCAGACGCTTGAGTTCGCCCATCAGCTCGTAAGCCTGGTCGTCATCGAAGCGGTCGTGGGCCTGACGGATCGCGGCGCGCAGTTCGCGGATCTGATCGCTCTCGCGGCTCGACTGGAACGCGTCCAGCACCATCTCGCTGATGATCTTCGCCTGTGGGATGTGTTGTGAAAGATTGATGGAGTTTTCGTATTCCGCTTTGGACGACAGAGTGACTACGGATTCAGCGGTGTTGAAATCGGACATTGAAATTTCACTACTTTTTTAACTTGAGATGAGACGAGAAAGCGCTGGGGGCTTTTTCAGGCCGACTAATTTAGGGGAGCGCGACGGCGTTGTCACGGAACAAGGGGCCGGTGGTGCCGATTATTTATCCGGATGATTTGTGATGAGCAACCAGACACCGCGCGTGCCTTGTCTCATTCATTGGCGACAGCGTTCTCGGGTAGTCGCCGGGACGTCAGGTCACGCAACGTCCAGTAGAGCTTCAGAGAACGGGTGCTGATCAGGCCGCACATGAAACCCGCAATGCCGGACTTGAGCAGCAGCATGTCCGGGGACGCGGAACGCTCCGGATTCACGTCATGCTGGTAACCGAAGTAGTAGTTCGCGGAAAAGAACATCAGGTACATGATCAGGATTTTTACCGTGCCCGGCATGATCAGCCCTGTCGCAGAGTCGTCGAGCACCACGCCCCGCCGAGAGAACACCAGCCATGCCGAGAGACCGCCCAGCAACAGCGCGGCGAGCCAGGTGCTGAAAAACAAGACCGGGTTGATCGACAGGTTCAGGGAATACAGCGACCACGCCAGAAACGCCGGGGGTGTTATCAGCATCGAGGCACGGCTCTCTCGGCGGGGAGAGAACGCCTTGATGCCGAAATAAACCAGCAGGAGAAAAATCAGGTAAACCCGTATCGGGGTGTTTTGCAGAATCGTGAGCATTGCGCAGCATCCATGCTGGAAAGAGAGAGACGAGCATAGCCGTTGCCGAGTTCAAGGCAAACGCATCTGCCTGTTGGGCTAGTTGATCACGGCTGCATCGACGTGGGTGACGGGAGGGCCCGACTGGAAAAAATCACCGCGAATATCGCGCTCGACACTGGTGATGAACACATAGTCCGGTTGAAACCGTTCAACGAGGGCGACAAGTGCTTCGGGTTTGAGCAGCAAGTAATACACATGCAGCGTCTCGGTGAAGGTCGCGGTCATCAAGGGAGTCATGGCTGTGCCAAACGAATCACGTAGCCAAAGCACTTTTTTCGAGTTCAAGGCTTGCGGGGAACTGACCAGAAGGGGCGACGCCGGGGATGCGATACCGATGTTCTGACCGGAGAAGGTCATTTCACCGGAGTTGAAGTCATGGTGTTCGACCGGCAGCGAGTACTCGTCGGGGAAGTTGAGTAGGACTTCATTGTCGCTCAGCGACTCCTGGATCCGTAGAAAGTGCGCGAGGTCGCCGCCAGCGCGCTTGTGAGTGGTCAGGGTCAGGGGTTCCCGGGCCTGTGGCCAGGTCAGCCGATCCTGGGTTTTATCCAGGCTCTTGCGTAACTCATCGAAGGCTATCCAGGCTCCGGCGTTGTTCCAGTGCGTGTCGGTCTGGTAGTAGAGCGGATGAGCGAACTGTAGTTTGGCTTGTACCACCGCCTTTGTGGGGTCGACATAAATATTGCCCCGGGCGTGGCGCAGTAGCACGTCGGTTGGTCTGGGGCTTGTGTGTGACGACCATTCCGGAAGGTATTCCGGATATACGGAGTCTTTGTCCGGGCCTATGACAATGCGAAAGGCAGTTACGCCTTTGCTGCTTAGCCACTGATCCCAGGACTCCATGGATCGGGCGACGCTTTCGATGATTTGCGTTTCTTTCTGGTCAACACCTGCGCGTTTTACAGAAATCTTGTCGGCATATTCATCGCCGAGAAACAGCCAGCCTTCCTTTCCGATGATGACCTTGCCCGGATGAATCGATATCCCCATGGGATAGATCAACTTGCTGATGAGTCCATGAAACAGGTCCATGTTGTACAGCACCTTGGCCTTCCACCATTTCACGTCGCTCTGTGTCGTAAACACCTGGTACAGATTGACGGTTGGAACAGTGCACATGATCAATGCAGTCAGGGTGAGTGCCGCATATAACTGTCTTTTCACAGGCGAGCCCCTAGAAGTTGAAGTAGAGGAAAACGGGGCTTTTGCTTTGCACGCTGGCGTACAGCGAAAGACAAAACAGCGTGGACATGGCGAGCGTCTTCGCCTTGCCAAAATCAGTGTGAGAGGTGAGTTCGAAAGCGTTTTTACAGCGGATGATCAACAGCGCGACGGCAATCATCAATGTCGGAGCAAGATTGGCTGTCAGGCCTGTGGGAAGGGTCTCGAGCAAGCGATCGGATAGCGTCCCTCCCCAGGCAAGGTTGGCAGTCGGGACGGTGTTTACGGAGAGCTGATCGATAGAGTCGAAATCAATCATCCCGTGCAATATGCGCAGTGCGTCGTCAACGGAATCGGCTCTGAAAAACACCCATGTGATGTTCACGAACATGAACGTGACGAACCATCCGACAGGGTCGGGCAGCGACAGGCCCACTTGTTTCCAGATCCGGTGCATGACAATGGCGCCGCCATGCAATGCCCCCCAGATGATGAACATCCAGCTCGCACCATGCCAGAGCCCGCCGAGAACGAAAGTCACCATCAGATTGAAATACAAGCGCTGCCGGCCGCACCGGTTACCGCCCAGCGGTACGTATAGGTAGTCGCGAAGATAACGGCTCAACGTCATGTGCCAGCGCCGCCAGAAGTCCTGGATGTCCAGCGCCTTGTAAGGTGAGTTGAAGTTCAGCGGCAGCCATATGTTGAACAGCAACGCGGCGCCTATTGCCATGTCGCAGTAACCGCTGAAGTCGAAGTAGAGCTGAAAGGTGTAGGAAAGACTGGTCGTCCACGCGCTGAAAAAATCATGACTGACACCCTGAGCGAATCCGGCATCCGCCCAAATGGCAAAGGTGTCGGCAATCATCACTTTCTTGAACAGACCGATGCTGAAAATGAACAGGCCCATGACCACGTTTCTGTGGCGAATGACGAGCGTCCAGCGTGACTGGAACTGACTCATCATTTCTTTATGGTGAAGAATCGGCCCGGCGATCAGGTGAGGGAAGAACGTCACGAACAGCGCATAGTTGACGAAGCTGTACTCTTTCGCGAGGTTCTTGTAGCAGTCCACCAGAAAGGCGATTTGCGTAAACGTGTAGAAGCTGATGCCCAGAGGCAAAATGACCTGGTAGAAAAACAACTCGGTTCCGAGCACCGAGTTGATGTTGTTGACCAGGAAATTGGTGTATTTGAAATACCCGAGCAAGGTCAGGTCAGTGACTATTCCAATGCCCAGAATGGCCCTTTTCGACAGGCCTGACGGCAGGGTGTTGTCGGGGGCGGCGAGGGCTTTTCCGACAATGAAGTTGAAGCCGATGGAGAACATGAGCAAGGGAATGTAAGCGACGCTCCAGCGCCCATAGAAAATCAGACTGGCAATGACAAGCCAGACTTTTCCAGCTGTGACCAGCCGCTGACGATTCAGGAAGAAGTACACAAAAAAGACAATGGGCAGGTAGATCAGGAAGAACTTGGGTGAGCTGAAGGTCATGAGGGGCCTTGAATGCGTCCGCGCTTTCAGAAGTCGGCGGATTGTATTCAGGCTCGATGAGTGTGCGAATGCCGAAAATGCAGGTCGAGACGGTTCCTACGGACATCTCGGAAATGGCATTCAAGGTTGTTGAATAATTGAATAAACGCAGTGAACGATCAGTGTTTAAGCGTCGATTGTGCAGGCTATTTCAGCCGTAAACGCTCCATCGCGATCACCGACGTTTCAAACCCCAGGCTGGCAAAAAACGCCTCCGCACCTTCGCGCCCGGCACGCAAAACCCAGGTAATGTCGCTGTTATCCCCCATCACATGTTCGACCAGCGCCCGCCCGATGCCCGCGCGCCGATGTTGCCCGTCGACCACCACCATCGACAGGTAACCGTTGGACAAACCATCGGTGATGCCACGGGCGAAACCGACAATTTGCTGGCCGCTCAATGCCACGGCGGTGCGCTGAGAGTTCTGAACAAGCTGTGCGAAATGTTCGGCGGTACCGGTGCGATGAGCCCAGCCGTGCCGCTCAAGAAACTGCCTTGCCGCCTCCACTTCCGTGGGCAGGAGGTCGCGTATTGAAATGTCTTTGTTCATTCCTTGATCCCGTCCCTGGTGTACTTCCAACAGTAGTCGCGTTGCTTACGGTCTGCCCCACATCTGCAGGGCGAACTCGACGAAGCGACGCAGTTTAGGCAGCCGATAGCGATCCGGCGCATAGAGCAGATGCATCGGGCGGTTCGGCGGCTGGTAGTCAGGCATCACGACGACCAGCCTGCCATCGCGCAGGTCCTGTTCCACCAGCGCATCCGGCAGCATCACGATGCCCATACCGGTGCGTGCAGCCTGATGCAGACCGGCGGAGCTGTTGATCAGCATCGGACCTTTGACGTCGACCATGATTTCGCCGTCCGGGCCGCTGAGGCGCCACTGTTTTTCCACCGATTGCCAGTCATCGCCAGCGGGGTAGGCGAAGGACAGGCAATCGTGCTGACGCAGTTCCTCAGGGGTGAGCGGCATGCCGCGTCGGGCCACGTACTCCGGGGAGGCGCAGACCGTCAGGGTGTAGTCGATCAGGGGGCGGGCGATCAGGTTGGACTGGTCGAAGTGGCCCAGTCGGAAGGCCACGTCGAGACCGCTTTCCAGCAGATCCGGACGGCGGTTGGTCAGGATCACGTCGAGTTTGACCTGCGGACATTGCAGGGAAAACTCACTGAGTGCCGGGGCCAGGCGTTCGACACCAAAGGTCAGCGGCGCGGTCACCCGCAGGATGCCGCGCGGTTCATCCAGCGTCTGCTCGGCGAGGCGTTCGGAGTCGGCGACCAGGCCAAGTACTTCCAGACAGCGCTGGTAGTAAACGCTGCCGAACTCGGTCAGCCGCTGGCGGCGGGTGGTGCGTTGCAACAGTTGCACGCCGAGCCGTTGCTCCAGCGCCCGCAGGTGATTGCCCACCATGGTCGTGGACATTTCGCACTGCAGCGCGGCCGCCGTCATGCTGCCGGACTCCACAACCTTGACGTACACGCTCATCGACTGGAACAGATCCATTATCAAGCCCGGCTTTTAAATGATTGAAGTTTTGCCGAGTTTATCCAGTTCAGGTGGATAACCATACTGCCAGCACCTCTCACCTCGCTGGAGTTTGCCGACATGACCGCCGCCCTGATGAACACCTATCAACCGCTGGACTTGAGCTTCATCAAAGGCCTGGGCACCCGACTCTGGGATCTGTCGGGCCGCGAGTATCTGGACGCGGTGGCGGGCGTGGCGGTGACCAATGTCGGCCACTCGCACCCACGCATCGTGTCGGCGATCAGCGAGCAGGCGGGATTGCTGCTGCACACCTCCAACCTCTACAGCATCGACTGGCAACAGTCGCTGGCGCGGAAGCTGACGCAGCTGGCGGGGATGGAGCGGGCGTTCTTCAACAACTCCGGTGCCGAGGCCAATGAAACCGCGCTAAAACTGGCGCGTCTGTACGGCTGGCACAAAGGCATCGAGCAGCCGCTGGTGGTGGTGATGGCCAACGCGTTTCATGGCCGTACCCTTGGCACCTTGTCCGCCAGCGATGGCCCGGCGGTGCGCCTGGGTTTCAATGAGTTGCCCGGGGATTTTGTCAAGGTGCCGTTCGGCGATCTTGAGGCGCTGGAGCAAGTGCAGCGCAAGCATGGCCAGCGGATCGTGGCGATTCTGGTCGAGCCGATCCAGGGTGAAAGCGGCGTGCAACTGGCGCCTCCCGGCTACCTCAAGGCCCTGCGTGAATTGTGCAACCGCCACGCCTGGCTGTTGATGCTCGACGAAATTCAGACCGGCATCGGTCGCACCGGTCGCTGGTTCGCGTTTCAGCACGAAGGCATCGTTCCCGACGTCATGACCCTCGCCAAGGGCCTGGGTAATGGCGTGCCGATCGGTGCCTGCCTGGCACGGGGCCGGGCGGCCGATCTGTTCACCCCCGGCAGCCATGGCAGCACCTTCGGCGGTAATCCACTGGCGTGCCGGGTGGGTTGCACCGTGCTCGAGATCATCGAAGAACAGGGCCTGCTGGAAAATGCCAGGGTCCAGGGCGAGCGCCTGCTGACCCGCCTGCGTGCAGAGCTGGCGGACAATCCGAATGTGCTGGCGATTCGTGGGCAAGGGCTGATGATCGGCATCGAACTCAAGCAGCCGATCCGCGACCTGACACTGATTGCGGCACGGGATCATGGACTGCTGATCAACGTCACGCGCGGCAAGACGATCCGGCTGCTGCCGCCGCTGACGATTGATGAGCGGGAGGTGGGGATGATTGTCAGAGGTGTTGGCCGTTCCCTGAGCCATGTCTCATCCCTCGGTCAGTAGTGAAATCTGCAAGTTATGACGCAGATTTCGCCGTCTACGATCGCATAGACCAAGCGATGCTCGGCAGTTATCCGCCGTGACCAGAAGCCGCTCATGTTGTGCTTGAGCGGCTCCGGTTTGCCCAAGCCTTCAAAGGGTTGGCGCTGGATCGCTTTGATCAAAAGATTGATTCGTTTGAGACCGGCCTTATCGTTTTGTTGAAACCATAAGTAGTCTTCCCAGCCCGTTGGCGTGAACTGGATTTTCATTCTTCAATCAGTTGCCTGACTTTGGCTTTTCCAGCGCGCATTTCGCCAATTGATTTGATCAAGCGCTCGGCATTGGCCGGAGAACGCAGCAGATAAGCCGTTTCTTCCAGCGCGTTGTATTCGGCCAGAGACATCATCACTACAGGCTCGCCTTTTTGTCGGGTTACCAGAAGCGGGGCGCAGTCTTCATTCACGCGATCCATGGTTTCAGCCAAGTGCGCACGAGCTGTGGTGTAGTTGATAGTGTCCATGTTGTAGTCCTCGCTTGATGCAAAGAACGTACAGAAATGAGTACAGGATGACAAGGCGATACCTATCATTGGTTGTGCCACAGACGGGCTGCCTGCGGTGTGCTGAGTATCACCGAAGTCTCGTCGAGACGTTTCTGGGTCTTTTGTAAGCTGATTCCGACGCGCCTGCCATCCCTCTCACTCTCTACGTGAGATTTTTCTAATCAGGGTAGTCCGACAAATCCGGCGCCAGCATCCGGGTCTTCGGTGCGCCGTTCGCGTTGTGCTGGATGATGTCGCTCGGCTGTCCCTGATGATTGAAAAATACCTGGCCGATCCCCGCCGAATTCCACAGTCGCTCACCCGCTTCTGCGTGTTCCGGCACGTACGGGACGATGCGCATGCGGCGGCGTTTGGTCAGCCAGTTGAGCGGCGAGCGTGGTGAGTAGAGCCAGCGGTTGAGACGGTCGAACCATTCCAACAGGGTCGGGGGAAATTCGTTCTTGATGCCGCTGCTGGTGATTTGCCAGATGCGCGGGCCGGCCTTGCGGTGTCGGATCAAGACTTCGTAGACGAAGGAATAATGCACGTCGCCTGACAGCACCACGTAGCTGCCCGGTGTACGCGAGTGTCGGAAAATGTTCAGGATCACCTGGGCGGCGCCGCGATGGGCCATCCAGTTTTCTGCGTCCACCAGCAGTGGATAACCGCACCAGCTGAATACTCGCTGCACGGTTTCGATCAGCTTCACGCCGAAGATCGGTGCCGGCGAAACGATGATCGCCGAAGGATGGTCGAGCAGTTCCTGCTGCAGTTCGCTCAAGGCTTCCCAGTCCAGCAGGCCCGACGGCTGCTTGAGTGCCATTTCGCTGCGCCAGCGTCGGGTGCGGGTATCGAGCACCACCAGCGCCGGGCTGGTCGGCAATACGAAATGCCATTGCTGAAAGCGCAGCAATTCCTCAATCAATTCGTCCTGCACGGGAGCGTCGAGGTAGCGGTCGTCACCGTTGGCGCTCAGGCCGCGGGTTTTCTCCAGCACTGCGCTGAATGCATCCGGATTGTTGCCCCAACCCTGACACAGCATGTAGGCGATCAGCGCGTTGCCGATGATGCGTTTGGAGAACGGGTGGCCGTAGGCCGTTTCCTCCCATTGCGCGGAGAGGTTCCAGTCATCGGTGATGTCGTGGTCATCGAAGATCATCAGGCTCGGCAGATGCGCCAGTGCCCGGGCCACCTGGCCGAGGCCGGCCTTGAACCCGTCGATGCGGGTCTGTTCAAGGGCATAGCGCTTGAGGCGTTCAGGCGTCAGTGCCGGTGGCTGCGGATTGACCAGTGTCCAGGGTGTTGGCGACCACACCAGCAAATACATCGCCATGACTTCGGCAAACGTCACGAGGTGATTGTCGGCGCTGCTGCTGGTGAAAATCGGCTTGCGCGCACCGCCGAAGAAACGCTCGCGCAGTGTCTCGTTGCTTTCCAGTGCCGGCAGCAAATCCGCGCGATGGTAGTAACTGGCCGGGTGTTCGTAGAGTTTCGCGCTGTCGCTGACTACTGCGCCTTCGAGGTGTTCACCGAACAGACCGAGGCGCTCGATCAAGGCATGAATCGCCCGCAACATCGGACCGGCCACATCGTCGGCGTAAACCTGATCACCGCTCATCATCAACAGGGCGGGACGTTGCTGCGGATCGGTTTCGGCGGCCAGCAACCGGTCAACACAGAGCAAACCGTCGGCGGCCGGATGATGGGGCTTGCGGCAGGAACCGTGGAGCAACTGGTCGATGCGCGAGCGCAGGACGAAGTTCGGGCCGGTGGCGTCGTCGTAGAGCAGGTGCGGCGCCCAGTCGGCGATCGGCTGCTTGCCATCGATCAACAGGTCGTAGTCGATGCGGGTGTCGCAGGGCAGGGCGGTTTCGAGGGGGACATCGATGAGGTGAACAAACGCCCGGGTACCTACCGGAATGACCGTGCATTTCCCGGCATCCAGTGAAATGTCTCCTACGCCTTGCAGGCGCAAGGTCAACGACAGTTCGCGGCTGCCCACCAGCCAAAGCACTAAGCGCGTCGGTTGCATTCGGCGCAGCAGTGGCCCGGCCAGAACAGCGGGCAACGGGCTCAGGTCATCAGGTGTCGGAGGCATCGGGGGAAAAGCTCAAGGCGCACAGGCCGGCGATGATAGCGCAGCCGGCGCCTCGAACCCTTAAACCAGGCTTAAGAGCCCGTTTTTTCCAGCTTCAGCGCCAACAGGCGCCATTCGGCAGGTGTCGCGTCGACGCTTGGCTGTTCCTGTACGGAGCAGTCGAAGCGGTACGTCACATCGTCGCCATTCATGTTCCGCGCGGTGACGGTGTTGCTGAAGGTGTAGACCTGATCCTTGAAGCGTTGCGGCGTCAGGCTTTTGCTGTCGGCAAACCGGGCAGATGCGGGGAAGCGCAATGTGCTGGTCACGAACGGGCTGCACATGACATACGCGAGCATCGATTTGTCGCCCTGGGCGTCGGCGCGCAGTTTTTTGCTCAGCGCCGTCAGGGCCTTGCGCCCCTCATCGTCACTCTGGTCGATCACGGTTTGCACCGACATCGTCTTCGGCGCCCGACTGGCGTAGTTCGGCAGCAACGCGGAATCCGCTGGAGAGGGCTTGTTGTCCGGCACGATAGCGGCAAACACCGGCGCATCTTTCAGCGCAGCAGGGCTCGCAACCGCCTCGGCTTCCGGCAGCAACGAGGTCGGCTTGGCTTCCCGCTGCGCCACGACGTTTTCAGTCTGCGCGGCTTCGTAGCGATGCGCCGACGGGAACAGTGAAAAAGTGATCGCCAGCACCACCATCGAAACAATGAAACCGCCCGCGACACCGACCAGGTTGGCGTAAAACAGATTCCAGCTGCCGCGGTTTTTCACCACCCAGCGCCACATGAAACCCCAGGCCGCGACAAATGCCAGAAAACGCAGAAACTCCATTCGATCCTTTCCTTAATCCTGCAAAAAAACTGAAATCAGTGCGTCGCGCAGATTGACTACTGACGATGGACGGCAAGATAACAAAATAGTAGCTTCGCGCCACTTTCCTGATTCCTGTAATGGACTACTCATGTCAAAAGTCGCCCCTGTTTTGCGTCTGCTATGTGCAATCACTTTCGCCAGCGCCATGACCCCGGCATTCGCCGCCTGGAAAGAGCACCCGGAAAACAGCTGGAAGTATTACCTCGCCAACTGTCAGCGCATGCAGGAAAAAATGGCCGACGTCCAAAGCGGTCGCGTGCCCGGTGCCTTTGAGGTGATGGGCGATCTGGAGAACAGTCAGGGGAGCATGAATGAGCACCGCCCAAATCTGCCTCCCCAATACCTTGCCTCCGGGGAATTCGCTCAATGCGAAAACGTGGCGGCCGAGGCCGATGCGATGATTGCCCGTGGCAAAGCCGAGTTCGCCGACAGAATGAACCAGGCCGCCGAGCAAGGCCGCATTGCCCACCAGAACTCCCCCGAATACCAACGCGCCCGTTCACTCGGCTACAGCGATGTCGGCGAAATCTCCTTCCTCAAACTTCACGAAGACATGGACGGCGCAGCGCGCCTGAAAACCATGCTGATTACCGTCGATGAAGTCTGCGGCCAATACTTTCGCGCCACGCAGTATGTGAAGCCGTATGTGATCTACACCGTTCGGCCGTCGGATGGCGGGTGTGGTGAGGAAAAGCGCGTGGCGATCGTCGGTGGCAGGTCGGTGGAGAAGGGCGATTACATCGATGAGCGGGGCGAGTTTCAGTATGTGGGCTGGAAGAAAATTGTCGGTGCCGACGGATTTGCGACGGATATTCGGGTGTTGAAGGCTCGGCGCTGACTGCAAAACAGCCGCGCCGTCCACTCAGGTGTGGGGGAAAAAATTCACCGCCAGAAACACCAGGGTCGCCATGCCGGCGGCCAAGCCACACACCGCGCCGAGCAACTGACGTGCAACCGGATGTTCGGGTTGACGGCGATTGGCAATCCACAGCCATACCCCCGCCAGAACGCCCGCGCTGGTGATGAACACCACCAGACTGCGATTCAGGTTGGGTGTCGCCATCGACGTACCAATGACTGCGTCGTAAATCAGCGTGAACACAATGCCGGTAACCACGCCACTTCCGGCGCCGGCAAGGTTGGCCAGCAACAGGTTCCACTCACCCCGTTGCTTCACCACCCAGAGCCAGGTTCCAGCCATCACCAGCAAACACAACACAGCATCCATTTTGGTTTATTCCCGAGTGCGCGATAACAGAGGCGGTTGACAGGCCTCTGGCGATTGGACGGCAAGATATCAAAATAGAAGCTTTGCGCCACTTTCTTCATCTGCGTAGCTTAAAGAATGTCCTTCAAATAACCCTTGAGCGCGAGGAGCGGCTGATCCAGCTGCTCCAGCGACTGCGCCTGACTGAAGTCGGTCGACAACTTGTGCAGTTCGCGCCCCAACGGTTTCTCGACGCCACCCAACGCATCCATCGCCAGCGCCAGGCACTCGTTCATCTTGAACTGGATCGTCTCGACATCACCCCGGCGCACCAGCAGTTCGAACACGTCTTTCTGATAGTCGCCCATGACCATGTCATCGCGCAGGATCGGGCTCAGGCCTTCTTCCTCGTACGCGAGTTTGAGGGAGAACAGGGCGACGGTTTCCAGTGACGTTTCCATGTTGTGAACCTGTGTGAGATTTCGCCGGAGGGCCGGCGACACTTTCCGACAGACGAAAAAAAAGGCCTTGCTAAGCAAGACCTTTTCTAATTTTGGTGCCCCGAGGGAGACTCGAACTCCCACTCCTTTCGAAAACGGATTTTGAATCCGCCGCGTCTACCAATTCCGCCATCAGGGCTCAATGGCGGCGAAGTATAGAGAGGTGCCTACCGTTGGTCAA
>Ga0207713_1002450_pt1 | contig 13514 bp, 10 predicted proteins | sample KBSS64metaG_FD_184404 | JGI IMG/M metagenome (GOLD analysis project Ga0207713, IMG submission 184404) | Switchgrass rhizosphere microbial communities from Kellogg Biological Station, Michigan, USA - KBS S6-4 metaG (SPAdes) (version 2) | ecosystem: Host-associated > Plants > Roots > Rhizosphere >...
CACTCGGCCGTCATGTCGGTCGCAGTCGTGGGCATCGCCGATGAACAATGGGGCGAACGGCCGATGGCGCTGGTGGTGTGCGAGCCCGGGCAGTATCTCGATCGCAAGATCCTGGAGACGCACCTGCAAGGGTTTGTCGAGCGTGGCCGCATCAACAAATGGGCGATCCCCAAGCAGTTCAAGTTCGTCGCCGAAATCCCTAAAACCAGCGTCGGGAAGATTAACAAGAAGCTCATCCGGGAAAGTGAAGTGGGCTGAAAAAGGTGCGGTTGGGGGGGCTGCGTCAACCCTGATCACACGTCACCAGGTGTTCTGTTTCGGATCAGCTGCTTTAAGGAACTGATGACTTGGCGGTGAGCTGCGCGGCTGACCACGGTGCGGGTCAATGCGCGAATATCGTGTTCGGAAGCACGGCTCACCGACGCCTCGATTGGAGGTGACTGATGGCATCACTGACGACAAAAACCGTAGAGAAAATAATCAGGGTCGGGTTGGCGTGGAAAGACGCAATTGGCGTGTCACTACGGTATCGCATAGACCTTGAACAGCTTTTTGGCCATGTCGCTGGCGCCACCCAGGTATTTGTCGAATGCCTGCTCAATCTCGCCGGAGCGGTACATTTCACTCAGCGTGGTGTCGACCAGCAAACGGAAGTTTTCATCGTCTCGATCCACCGCCATTGCAGTCGGTACGTACTCAAAAATACGCTCCAGTAGAACCAGGTCTCCTGCAGAGTAATTTGTACTGAGGAGGTTCTTGAGCATCATGCGTTCAGCGAAGAAGGCATCGGCTTTGCCTTCGGCAACCAGTTTAAGGCCTGCGTCAGTGTTCTCTACTGTGACCAGAGTGGCTACCACTCCGAGTAATTGCATCTGCTGACGGATCCACGTCTCGGTGACGCCGCCAACGATGGTGGCATAGGTTTGGTTGGACAGTCCATGATTGACAGTCGCTCGCCACGTTGGCCCGGTATGAGCCACCTTGCCATTAAGCACATTGAGCAACGCCTCTGATGCATCCTGGCGCACCACGGCCGAGAGGCCGGCCGTGTAGATCGGTACCGAGTAGCTCACAGCCTCGCGTCGCTCCAGTGTGGGGGGCGTCGGCGTACAAAGAATGTCGATCTTCCCCGAGCTGACGGCGCTTATCTCGTCGGTGACCGTGACGGGCTGGTAACGTATTTGCAAACCGGGCAAACCCAACTTGGTCTTGACCTTGTCGGCGATTTTCAGACAGAGATCGATGGCATAACCGCCGGCTTTATCGGCTGCCTGGACGCTAAAAGGTGCGAAGTCCGGCAGGTAGCCGAGGGTAAAGGTGTTGCTCGCCCGCACGCGTTCAAGCGTATTGGCATCAGCCAGTACCGGTGCCAGCGTGAGCAGGCAAACGAGCAGCAGGTTGTTGGCTTTGGTCAGTTTCACGTTCATATCCTGGTTCCCCGAATTCAGAGGTTTGTGCAGTCCTGAAGACAACGGTCAAGGGTTGTCGGCCCGGGTCTGAGCGGTTGGAGATGGGTCGACAAAACGTTTGGCGAGGAAACTGTAGAGCAGGTAGCCGAACACCAGGACAAGGGTGCCGCCGAACACGGCGTCTTTGCCGCAGGCATACAGGGCGTACAAGGAATAGGCCACGGCAACCAGTAATAGCACTGTGTTGCGGGTGTATACGCCGGCACTGACTTTGGCTTTGTACATCATGACCAGCAGGCCGGTGGCCGCCGTCACATAGGGGATCAGGTTGGTCACTGCCGCGAGGCTGACGAGCTTTCCGAATTGGGCGCTGGCATTGGGCGAAATGGTCGATAGCGCCAACAAGGTCTGCAACACACCACAGACCAGCATCCCGACTATGGGGGCATTCCGTGTGCTGACCTTGCTGAACAGTTTCAGGAACATCCCTTGGTCAGCCGTCATCTTGGCGGTTTGCGCCAGGGTGAACTGCCAGCCCAGCAGCGAACCGACACAGGCCATCACCGCCAGCGCCATAATGATGTTGCCGACCGTGGGGTTAAACATGTGTGCGTAGACGAGCGCAAAAGGCGCCGATGAGTTGGCCAGTTCGGCATTGGGTATGATGCCCTGAATAACCGTAGTCGATAGCACATAGACCACTGCCGCACCGAGCGTGCCGAACAGGCAGGCCAGCGGCACGGTGCGCTTGGGATCTTCCACTGCATCGGAGGCCTGCGCCGCCGACTCCATGCCGAGGAAGGCCCACAGGGTCAGGGGAATCGCCTTGCTGATGGCTTCGGAGATTGGCAGGTTGTTCGGATTCCAGGCGGCAGCCAGCACATCGGGCTTGAACCAGAACCAGCCGATGATGCTCAAGCCGGCCACCGGGATAATCACACCCCACACGGTTATCGCACCGATCTTGCCGGTGATGCCGGGGCCGCCAAAGTTGGCCACGGTGGTTAACCAGAGCAAGCCGACCGTTCCTATGAACAGCGGAATGGCGCCACTTCCCAGCCAGGGCACGAACGATGTCATGTACCCCACTGCGGAGATGGCGACCGCCACGTTGGCGATGGCCAGCGAAAGAAAGTACAGATACGAGCAGAGAAAAAATCCTGATTTTGCGTGCGCCTCTTCGGTGTAGGCGGATAACCCGCCTGAGCGCGGACAGTAGATGCCACACTGGGAAAAGCAGTACGCGATGGCCATGGAACCGACGGCAGTGACGATCCATGACAACAATGAAACGGCCCCGAGTTGGGCCATGCTCGTCGGCAACATGATGATGCCTGAGCCCATCATGTTCACTGTGACCAGTGTGGTGAGCCCCATGAGGCTCATTTTCTTGCTTGAGTCGGCCATCGGAAACTCCTTGATCTGCTCAACGCATTGACCCTGAATCCGGCGCCTGATTACTTGTCGTCGGGCAAGGGGCTAAATCCTGGTTTTTGACCACATAGACCTTGTAGATTGGCCGGCCCTGGCTGTTACGCTCAATTTCCACGCCATGATTGTCATGCTCGAAACCCGGGAAGTGGCCATCGAACAGTTCCATCGCCAACAAGTCGTCGACGATGGCCTTTTTATCGGCGCCGGCTTTTTCTCCGGGCATCATCAATGGAATGCCCGGCGGATAAGGAACGATCTGCACGGCCACGGTGCGATCAATCATGTCTCGCACGGCGATTTGCTCAATCTCGCCTTTCACCAGCCTGGCGTAGGTGGCCCGAGGCGAAGCGACTGGGTCCGGCAGCAAGGTGAAGGCCGCATCCATGTTGTGTAGCATTTGCGAGCTGATCATGTCCTGGTGCATAGCTTCGGCGAGCTCCTTGAGTCCCATGCCGCTATAGCGCTCGGCATGGTTGTCGACCAGATCGGGCAGGACCTGCTTCAGCGGTGAATTGCTCTCGTAATGTTTCTTGAACTCCATCAGGCCGGCGATCAGAGAGCCCCATTTGCCTTTGGTCACGCCAAGGCTGAACAGCACGAGAATGGAATACGGCTCAGTCTTCTCAACCACGATGCCGCGACTGGAGAGGAAGGACGACACCAGCGGCGCGGGGATGCCGCTGTTCTCCATTTGACCGTTGAGCGTCTGGCCAGGCGTCAGCACCACCCATTCAACTTCCACTTCATGCTCATGCAGCACGCTTGCAATGGACTTGACACTGCGCACCTGGATGTTGTCGTCGGTTTCCGGGGCATTGGCCACGATCAACACGGGATAGCGCTGCGCCAGGTCTGCGGGTAACTGCGTTTGCGAGCGACTCATGGGCGTCTCCTTTAGAACGTGGCAGGAGATACCTCAGGTTTTGAGGACATAGGCAGCGACCTTATTGGAGGCCGAGGTGCCATTGAGTGCGAAGGAGGTCTTGTCGGCGTTGCACAAGTCGGCGCGAAACAGTGTCTCTGCGAAGAAATCGAAAAACTGCGTAAGCGTATTAAAGAATGGCGGGAGGAGGGTGTCTTCATAAGACTTCGCAGCAGTCTCGAGCGGGTGACCGTAGTATTCGACGTTGTTGCGCGAGAGGTCGAAAACGTCATTTACCTGCAACAAAACGTCTTGCAGTTGCTTGTAGATGTCCAATGCACGATTGCCACCCTCCTGTGACGTGACCAGAAAAATCGGGATATCGAAACCGGTACGTTTAATGGTTTCCAATGCGCCGGCGAGCAAATCGTCCCGGGAAAAGACGGCGCCAGCAACATCCGTAAAGTCGGTTTGATCGAGAGCGACAATCGCTCTGGAATTGCGGAAACAATCACGAGTCGAGTTGCTGGCGGCGATCTTTAAGTCGTTCACAACATTACCTCCAGCTGGTGCACGGGCACCTGCTTTTAAGGGCGGTAAATATGCGGGTTACTTCAAAAAACCCTGATTAAAATAACTGGTAATGTTGGGTATAGACCATCTTGATCAGTCGGTATTTTTTTTCTCCAGTACCCTGCTGATCCTTGCGTATCAAGCGTGAGAAAGAGTCTTTACCGAGTCAGACACAGCGTGCTGATCGAGCGGCTGACTATTCGGAAACGTTTCTGGCGACAGAGAATTATTCGCAATCGCTCCCAGAGAATGAGGTGCATTAATTCTCGAACTCAATCGCTCAACAAATGACTCAGCTCCAGCAAGGCTGCGGAAACTTGCACCCCACAGATCCATGTGAACCCACCAGAGATTCTGTACAGGATCTTTTTCAATATAAATGTTCATTTACGGCGCTCGGCGATACAGGGTTTCAATCATCCTGACCTGTGCAGAGTCATCCTTTGTTCTCTAAGCACGATGACGGTAGCCATTCATGCTGTTGATCTTCCTGGTTGTTAGCCTGTACTCGAATAACCGGCAGGCTGTTGATAAAAATCAACCCTTCTGGCCTATTTCCCAATAGCCTGATGCCGCGTGTCGGATTCCTGCACTTGTGCCGCGTCAATTGAATATTGGCGGGCGGCTATCTGATCAGGGGCTTTTTTCGCTGACGGTTGCCGTCAGCTTGTCCGCTTCGCTCACCCAACCGCCGCCTGTTGCCTTGTAAACATCGATCATGGCGGTGAACACCGAACCCCGGGTTTGGGTGTAATTCAACTCGGCATCGAACAAGCTGCGTTCGGCATCCAGGACTTCTATGTAGCTGGTGTAACCATTGTCGTAGCGCAATCGCGCAAACCTGGTGTAAGTGCGTAGCGCCTCGACCTGACTGGCTTGGGAAGCCATCTGCTCGCGGGATTTGCTCGCCGCCACCAACGCGTTTTCAACATCCCTGAAGGCTGATTGAATCGACTGCTGATAGACCAGCAAGGTTTGTTGTTGAAAGGCCTCGGTCTGTTGGACCTGACCGGCGATCCCGCCAGCGGTGAAAATGGGCATGCTCGCGCCGACACCATAGGACCAGGTGGCGGCCGGCCCGGTGAATAAATTCGAGAGTTGGTTACTGACTGAGCCCAACAGCCCGGTCAGGGATATCGTCGGGAAGTACAGCGCCTTGGCGGCACCGATACGGGCATTGGCGGAGATCAGGTCCAGTTCGGCCTGACGTAGATCGGGGCGTCGCTCCAGCAAGTCCGAAGGCAACCCGGCGGGGACCGATGGCAGGGTCAGTTGCGTCAGATCACGGCCTCTGATGATGGGGCCCGGATTGCGTCCAAGCAGCACCGCCAAATTGTTTTCCTGTTGCGCCACCTGGTATTCGAGTAGCGATACAGACGCTTGGGTGCGCTGGAATTCGGAGAGGTTTTGCGCCAGTTCCATTTCGGAAATGGTGCCGGCGCCAAAGCGCAGTTTAAAAATTCCGTAGGAGTCGCCGCGGGCCTTGGCGGTGGTGCGGGCGATTTCCAGCTGCCGGTCAAGATCGCGTAGCGCTATGTAGCTGGATGCCACCGACGATACCAGGCTCAGAATGACCGAACGCCGACCTTCCTCCGAGGCCAGCAAGTCAGCCCGCGCCGACTCATTGAGTCGCCGTAAACGACCCCAGACGTCCAACTCCCAGCTCACATTGAGGGTCGTCTGGTAGTTTTTGTAAATCGGGTCGACGCTGGAATCCAATGGCACCGGGCCGTTGTCGCGCGGTGCCCTGGCGCGACTGCCTTGCGCGGCGGCGCCGATTTGCGGAAACATCTGCGAGCGCACCACACCGTAACGACCCTGGAATTCCTCGACCCGGGCGGCGGCAATCTTGATGTCTTTATTCTCGACCAGCGCACTGCGGATCAAGTCATTCAGGACCGGATCCTTGAACTGTTCCCACCACAGGGTGTTGGACAGATTGTTGGCCTCCTGCTCTGCATAGCGATAGGCAGCAGGGGTGTCTGTGGCAGGGCGCTGATAATCCGGGCCGAGCATACAGCCTGTCAGGCCCAGGCAAATCAACAACGGGAGATGGCGTGTGCGCATCTCAATCCCCCTCATGTCTGTGCAGGGGGGCGCCGCCGGGAATCTCCCCGGGCGACGTTAACAAAGGTGGCGGGGTTGTCTGTTTGACCGCGCCTTTTTTCTCAGTCAAACGTTCAACGAGGTAGTAGAAGAGAGGGATAAAGAAGATGGCGATGACGGTCGCCGCCAGCATCCCGCCGATCACACCTGTACCGATGGAGTGTCGACTGTTTTCGGATGCCCCGACGGCAATGGCCAGCGGAACGCAACCCAAAATGAACGCCAGGGACGTCATCACGATAGGCCGCAAGCGCTCCCTGGCGGCAGTCATTGCAGCATCATAGGCAGACATGCCGTTTTCCCGGTTCAGTACCGCGAACTCGAAAATAAGGATGGCGTTCTTGGCGGCCAGGGCCACCAGCATGGTCAAGCCGATCTGGAAGTAGACGTCATTGCTTAACCCCCGGATCAGGACGGCAAGCAGTGCACCGAACAATGCGAAGGGCACCGCCAGCAATACGCCGACGGGCAGGGACCATTTCTCGTACTGAGCCGCCAGGATCAGGAACACCATGATCAGGCCGAAGATGAACACCTGAGAGGAGGCTCCCCCGCTTTTTTTCTCCTCGAAGGCTTCGCCACTCAAGGCCAGGGCGTAGTCGTTGGTCATGATTTCAGCGCTGATTTCTTCCAGGGCCTTGAGCGCTTGGCCGGAACTGTAGCCGGGTGCCGCGTTGGCAGTGAGTTTGACCGCCGGGAAGTTGTTGAAACGGGTCAGCAGGTCGGGACCGGTGACGTAGCGGGTGGTCAGCAGGGCCTTGAGCGGCACCATCCCAAGGTTTTTGCTGCGCACGAAAATCTGCTGCAAGTCTTCGGCCTTGAGCCGATAGCTCGGTTCAGCCTGCAGAATCACCTGCCACAGGCGGCTGAATTTATTGAATTGAGACACATAGAGAGAGCCGAACATGGTTTGCATGGTGCTGTAGACGTCTTCCACCGGCACCCCCAGCGTCTCTGCCTTTTCTCGGTCTACATCGACCAGCAATTGCCGGGAAAACACGTTGAAGGTGGAGGTGATAGCGCCGAGTTCCGGGCGCTGTTTGGCTTTTGCGACAAGGGTGCCGACCATCTCAGCCAATTGGTCGACGGTGGCGTCCCCCTTGCTTTGAACCCATACCTCCATGCCGCCTGTAGTGCCCAGGCCGGGAATGGATGGCGGATTGACCGGAAGAATGATCCCGCCCTGTACCGTGGAAAAAGCGCGGGCAGCTTTCTGAATCACCGCAGGGGCACTTTGTGCCTTGATTGTTTCCGAGTCCTTGTAGCGCTCCTCGAAATCCTTGAACCCGACGAAAAAGGCGCCGGCATTGTTCTTGTTCTGGCCGTCGAGCAGGCTGTAGCCGTTAACGATGGCGACGCCCTCGACGGCCTCATCGTTCATGAAGAAGTCACTGGCTACTTTGCCCACCTCGCCGGTGCGATCCAGACTCGCGGCATCGGGCATGATCACGGCCCCCAGCAGATAACCCTGGTCTTCCGGTGGCAGGAAGGCACTGGGAATGCGCTGCGCCATCACCAGAATCAGAGCGATCATGCCGGCAAAGAGTAACAACGCCAGGACAAAGCGCTTGATCATAAACGCCACCGAGCGCGAGTAGCCCTCGGTCATGCGTTCGAAGCTGCGCTCGAACCAGCGGAAAAAAGCGTTTTTTTCGCCGTGTTGGGGCTTGAGCAGCAGGGCCGCCAAGGCCGGCGAAAGTGTCAAGGCCACGAGGCCGGAGATCACCACGGAGATGGCGATGGTAATCGCAAACTGTTTGTAGAGTTGGCCGGTGATTCCCCCCATGAATGCCACCGGGATGAACACCGCGCACAGCACCAGCACGATGGCCACCACGGGACCGGCCACTTCATCCATGGCGCGTTTGGCCGCCTCCTTGGGGTTCATCTTGTGCACGTGCATATTGCGTTCGACGTTTTCAATCACCACGATGGCGTCGTCCACCACGATGCCGATGGCCAGCACCATGCCAAACAGCGTCAGCATGTTCACCGAAAACCCAAGGGCCGACATGCCGATAAAGGTGCCAACAATCGACACCGGCACGGCGAGCACCGGGATCAGTGTGGCGCGCAGGCTCTGCAGGAAGATGAAAACCACCACGACCACCAACACCAACGCTTCGAAAAAGGTGTGTATCACCTCGGAAATCGACGCGCGGGTAAACGCGGTGGTGTCCATCACGATTTTGTATTCGATCCCTTCGGGAAAGGTCGTCTTCATTTGCGCCAGGGTTGACGTCACGGCTGCCGAGACGTCCAGCGCGTTTGCCCCCGGTTGTTGGTACACCGCGATCAATGTGGCGGGACGTCCCTGATAGGTGCTGCGCAGGGAGTAGTCTTTTTGCCCGAGCTCGGCTCGACCAATGTCCTTCAGACGAACAATGGCAGCCCCGTCATTGCTCGCGCGCAAGATGATGTTCTCGAACTCCGCAGGTTCAGTCAGGCGTCCCTTGGTGGTCACGGCAAAAGACTGTTCCACGGCCTGGCCCGTCGGGGATTGACCCACACGGCCTACGGCGAATTGCTGGTTCTGGTTGGTGACCGCTTTCTGCACGTCAGCGGCAGTAATCCCCAACTGGGCCATTCGATCGGGTTTGAGCCAGATCCGCATGGCGTAGTCCGGTGTGCCAAAAATACTGGCTTGGTTGGCGCCCGGAATACGCTTGATCGCATCCAGAATGTAGAGGTTGGCGTAGTTGGCGACATAGGTGCTGTCATAGCGGTCGCCGGCAGAATACACGGCAAGAACCATCATGAACGCCGAGGATTTTTTCTGTACCTGAATACCCTGGCTCTGAACCGCGGAGGGCAATTGCGGCAGGGCCAGATTGACCCGGTTTTGCACGTCCACCTGGGCAAGAGAAGGGTCGGTGCCAATCTCGAAGAAGACGTTGAGGGTCATGTTGCCCGTCGCGGAGCTCGACGAGTTCATGTAGATCATGTTGTCGGCGCCGTTGACCTGCTGCTCGATTGGCGCTGCCACGTTATTGGCCACGACCTGTGCATCGGCCCCCGGGTAGGTTGCTGAAACCGTAATTTGCGGTGGCGTAATATCCGGGTACTGGGCGACCGGCAATTTAGCCATCGCCACTGCGCCAGCCAAGGTGATGATGATCGAGATCACCGACGCGAAGATGGGGCGATCAATGCAATAGTGTGAAATGCTCATGGGCTGCGCCCAGTGTCTTGCGCCGATTTGGCAGCTGTCGGTTTCGCCGTTGTCTCGCCTGCCTGCGCGGGGGGAGCGGGGGCGATGATATTCAGCGGCCCTCCGGGCGTCACTCTGATCGCTCCGTCGACCACTATGCGTTCGCCCGCTTGCAAGCCTTGGGTAATGAACCAGTCATCGCCATGCCAGTCACCCACTTCGACAACGCGTTGTTCGGGCTTGCCCTCTGCATTGATCACCCAGACGAAGTGGCTCTTGGAACCCTCCAGAACTGCCTTTTGCGGCACCACAATGGCGTTCGGCCTGGAAGCTCCGATTGCCCGCGCCCGTACGAATTGGCCGGGACGCAGTTGGCCGTTGGGGTTGGCCACCACGGCGCGGACCAGAAAGGTGCCAGTGTCCTGGCTATAAGAGGGCGCAGCAAAATTCAGGCGACCACGGTCAGGTACCACTGACCCGTCGGCCAGCACCACTTCTACGACAAACTCACTGCGCAAAGGGAATATGAGGTGCCCGGAGGCAATCTCGTCGCGGTACTTGAGCGTCTCGTTTTCCGAAAGACTGAAGTTGACGTAGATCGGGTCCATCTGTGAGACGGTGGTCAGCAGCCCGGACTCACCTGGTGTGACGTAACTGCCTTCCTGCTTTTTGGCAAAGCTTGAAAGGCCGGTGAGGGGAGAGGCGATGGTGGTGTAACTGAGGTTCAACTGCTCGGTTCGAACCGTGCCCTCGGCGGCAAGCACGGCGGCCCGGGTCTGACGCTCATCGCCGACCGCATTGTCCAGATCCATCTTGCTGACCGCATTCTGCGCCGCCAAGGGACGGACACGGGCCAGTGTGGCCTTGGCCACTTCCCAGCGTGCCTGTTGTTGAGCCAATTGGCCCTGCGCCGACAGCAACGAGGCTTCAAAAGGTTTACGGTCCATCTGGAACAGCGTTTGCCCGCTTTTCACCAAATCGCCTTCGGTGTACAGCCGCTTTTCCAGGAAGCCGGCAACCCGGGCGCGGATCTCCACCTCTCGGGAACTCTGTGTTTGGGCAACGAATTCGAACGTCACCGGGGTGTTGCGCGCGGTGACCGTCATGACCGTTACATCGGGGGCTTGACGGGCAAGCGTAGTGGGCTCTTTGCCGCAACCTGCAACCAGGCTTAAGACCCCTACCATAATGGCGATGGGCAAACCGACGAGCTGTCTGACAACGTTCATGTTTGCGCCCATGCCCATACTCCATAAAGGTCACTCGAACAAAAGCGTAGCCACTATGTCTTCACAATGCGAACTAATAAACCGAGGAAAATTTCACTGAAATCAATGATCACGACGAGCCAGCCGAGCAACCCATGGATTGGCACTCAAACCATGTAGTAGCACGCTGAGTAAAACGGTACAGACAGCGGTAGCCACCAAGGTACGACTGGCTTGTAGAGGGAAGTCCAATATCATCACGGCAAAGACGATACTTGCCAGACCTCGCGGGCCAAACCAACCGATGAACAGGCGGGTTTCGAAATCGAAACGAGTCCCTGCCAGGCTGATGAGCACAGGCAGTATGCGAATCACGGTCAGACTGAGCACTGCGTAGAGCCAGATGTTCAGGGTAAGACTGCTCCAGGCCCGAGGGATGACCAGCGCGCCAAATACGACCCAGGTAATGACCGATAACAGGCTGGCGAATTCTTCGCTGGCCTTAAGCAGGTGATGTTTTTGCTCGGTAAACAAATAGCTTGCGAACAACCCGCCGACGAACGCGGCGATAAACCCGCTACCGCCTAATGCTTGCGCTGTGGCGAAGCAAAGAATGGCTAACCCGGGCAGTGTCAGTTGTGACCACATGGGAGTTTGCCAATGGTGTTTTTCGGAGTGACGCTGCAACAGCCAGGCGATAAGCGTAAGGGCGATACCGATGACTGCACCGATGCCCAACTCCTCGACAATCAACTCCACGGCCAGCGAGAGGGGTGACTGCGTCTGCTGTTCGACCAGCAGGGCCAGGAACATCAACAGTACTGGAACGCAGATGCCATCATTCAAACCGCTCTCCACGTTTAACCCTTCACGCACGGACGCCGAAACCTTGGGATTGCTCACAACGGCCTTACCCAGCGCAGCATCGGTGGGCGCCAGAAGGGTCGCCAGTATTGCCAATTCCACCAGGGGCACCTGCGGGAACAGCCAAATGCCGACCAACCAACCACTTAGCATGGTCAGTGGAAGCCCTATCATCAATAAGCGCAGCGGCAATCCTTCGTGCGCTCTTAGAACCTTGAGGTCGGCGTTGGCTGCATCGCTGAAGAGAACAATCGCCAATGTCAGTTCTGCGAGGATCTTGAGGCCGTCCTTGTCAATCCGGGGTTGGAGAATCCCCAGAAACGCCGGGCCGAGAATCAGACCGGCAAGCATGAACATGAGCGGACCATTGAGCAGACGTGACTCGAAACGCCCCGCAAATAGGCTGTAGGTCAGGAGGAAAGCGGCAAGCAGGGCTAAGTTCTGATACATCGATGACCTGCTTGTCCAGGTTGATGCTACGGCAATGGCATCATTGCCCTTCTGACTCGGCGCTTAAAACGCAGAAAAGTCAGGTTATTCCAGATGCTCGGGTTTGACCGTGTCCCCCGACTTCATATCCAGCTGCACCCTGACATCTTCGAACATCAAGTCGTAGTTTTTATGCATTGAACCGATGGCGCTGTACATCTTGGGTATGCCGTACTTCTCTGCAATTTGCGTGACGTTGCGACCAAAGTTGTAGGCCTGGTCCTTGGGCAGGAAGAATTTTTCTTCCATCTCCCGGCCCTGGATATTGCCGTGCATCGTGAACAGCATGCCTTTACCTTCCTTGGGATCCTGGTGGACTTCATAGTCGATGCATATGTTGTAACTGACATCGTCCTTGTTCAGCGCGTGGCGCTCGATGTGCAGATGACCGGGCTCAAAGGTAGCCATTGTTGTCTCTCCTTCAAAAAGGCATTGAATCAGGGCGGGTTTCAGGCCGTCCCCGGAGTTCTTTTATTGGTAGCTAATGCCAGGTTTCGCTGTGCTGATGCGGGTGCCGGCCGTGCCCTGAACGATGGCCTCGATGTCCGAGAGTGAGCCGATCACCGCGACTTTTCCGGTATGGCGGGCGAACTCGCAGGCGGCCTGAACCTTCGGTCCCATGGAGCCTGCTGCGAAGCCGAGTTTTTCCATTTCGTCGGGGTGTGCCTGAGCGATGGCCTTTTGGGTCGGTTTGCCGAAGTCGATGTAGGCGGCGTTGACGTCGGTGGCGATCACCAACAGATCGCTTTCCAGCTGTTCGGCCAGCAGGGCCGAGCACAGGTCTTTATCGATCACCGCTTCCACGCCCTGCAGTTTGCCGCTGGCGCCGTACATCGTCGGGATGCCGCCACCGCCGGCGCAAATCACGATGCTGCCTTTTTCCAGCAGCCATTTGATCGGGCGTATTTCGAAGATGCGTTTCGGTCTCGGGCTGGCGACTACGCGGCGGAACTTGTCACCATCCGGGGCAATCGCCCAGCCTTTCTCTGCCGCGAGTTTTTCTGCCTCTGCTTTAGCGTAGACCGGGCCGATGGGTTTGGTGGGGTTCTGGAAGGCCGGGTCATTGGCATCGACTTCGACTTGAGTGAGCAGGGTGGCGAAGGGCACTTCGAAGTCCAGCAGATTGCCCAGTTCCTGTTCAATGATGTAGCCGATCATGCCTTCGGTTTCGGCGCCGAGTACGTCCAGCGGGTACGGCGAAACCGAGGTGTAGGCGGCGGCTTGCAGCGACAACAGGCCCACTTGCGGGCCATTACCGTGGGCGATGACCAGTTCATTGCCGGCATAAATCTTGGCGATCTGTTCGGTGGCGACGCGGATGTTGGCGCGCTGGTTATCCGCGGTCATGGGCTCACCACGGCGGAGCAGGGCGTTACCGCCCAGAGCAACGACGATACGCATAATGCAGTCCTTCTAAA
>Ga0207713_1002451_pt1 | contig 13513 bp, 15 predicted proteins | sample KBSS64metaG_FD_184404 | JGI IMG/M metagenome (GOLD analysis project Ga0207713, IMG submission 184404) | Switchgrass rhizosphere microbial communities from Kellogg Biological Station, Michigan, USA - KBS S6-4 metaG (SPAdes) (version 2) | ecosystem: Host-associated > Plants > Roots > Rhizosphere >...
CCTGCAACGCCCGCGCCCGCTCCTTGATCTCGTCCGTCGCCTGAACCCGAGCTTCTTTCAACGCACGCTCCAGCGTCTGCGAGCGCCCACCGAAAAAATCGCGCATGCCGGCAAACATGTCACGGATGACGTTGACGCCCTGCACCGACTCCGCGCTGACAATGTCCAGGTACGCGGTGATCTGTCGGCCTTCGATGGCGTGGGTGGTGGAGATGATCATGGGAACAGTCCTTTTTTCTACGGATAAAGCGGCGATTGTAATGTGCTATGGGAAATCAGGCTGAGCACTTGCACGCATGACAGGCGTAGCGGATTGAAATCCAGACGCCAGAAACCACAAAACCCCTGATCTCTTTCGAAATCAGGGGTTTTGTGTATTGAATGTGGCGGTGAAGGAGAGATTCGATTTTCTCACCACTCAAGCCCTTTAAACCCCGTATTCCGGGACTTTGCGAGTAGAAAGTAGCACAAGAGAGTGGCACACTCGGGCTCCCCACCCTCCCCCGCGAGCCCCACATGGCTGACCATTTGATTAGGAAAAAAGGCGAGTCCACATGGTACGTCAAGCTTTCGATTCCTGTAGCTGTGCGCCCGGCTCTTGGTGGTAAGACTGTATTCGTTCGTTCCTTGAAAACTGGATTGCGTTCTGAAGCTATGGTGCGGCGACTGTCTGTGCTTAGTGAGTGGCAGACAATAATCGAGTCTGCCAAGACAGGCATACCCTTGGCGGAGGGATGGAAAGACGACCTAATAAACATGGTCAGCGCCGTAGATAAGATGGTTCAAGTTCAGAAAAGGGCTTTAATCGGCGAAGAGCCTCCCCCTGTGGAAGACAGCCCAGAAGCAAGAGCTATCTTGCTGGCTAATCCAAAAGCCGCTGCTGCTCTCAAAGATTGGGTAAAGGACGGTCTGCAAGGTGGTATCGCCAGCAGTATGGCTATGTTTGAACAAATGCAAGGGGCGCTGAAAGCTTTGATACCTCAAGCCTTGGCTGGCTCGCAAAATATCCCCACAAGCCAACGCCTTGAACTCACAGAACTGTTGGCAAATCCAGTTGCACACATGCAAACCTCTTCCATCACCACAGCACGACTCAAGGCTTTCCGAGAATTCCGGGAAGGCAGAGGCGGTGCAGCCAAGCACGTAGATCAGCAGGTAAGACGAATGGAGGATTTGTCTAAATTCCTCAAGGGTAATTCGTTACCACTCGAATTCGACTCCATCGATACATGGATCAAATCGCTCAATCGAGCGCCTGCAACACTTGGCCAGCACTTGATGTCAGGCACGGCGTTCTGGAAATGGGCGACTAAATACGACGTTGCATGGCGAGAAGAGTACAAGGACAAAGCGAACCCATTTCTCGGGCACGATATACCGCAAGGAGGCGGATCAGAACTCGCCGGGCAAGATCGAGAAATCTACACACAAGACGACGCACTCAAGCTTCGTCAAGCGGCACTAGACAACGGTGATACTCCGCTCGCTGATCTGATCGTATTGGGGTGGTACACAGGAGCGAGGATTGAAGAGCTTTGCAGGCTCAGCAAAGACAGCGTGATCACCGTTGACGGCATCAAGTGTTTCGATTTCCCTAAGAGCAAAAGCAAGGCAAGTAAGCGTGTAGTGCCAATTCATCCAAGCCTGATTTCCACGGTCGAGCGCCTATGTAAGGACAGCGCCGACACATTCCTAATCCCCATCAAATCAGATGGCCCCTACGGCAAACGCTCGCACGCGATATCCAAAGCGTTTAGCAGACTTCGCACAGCAGCAGGATTCAGCAAGCTCCACGTCTTCCACAGCTTCCGTCACACCGTCGTAACACTGCTGATCCGGGCGGACGTACCAGAGCATCTAGCTAAAGAGTTGGTCGGTCATGAGACAGGATCAGTGACCCATGACATTTACTCAAAGGGTGCATCCACTAAACAGAAGCTCAAAGCCCTATCGAAGTTACCTGCCATCCCTACAACTGTCAGCGCACGCTGACGGTCTATCACCTTGAGCGAAGCTCACCGCTAACCAATTGGTGAGCACACCTCAGACCTAACGGTCTATCTCGACCACATACACCTTCTACACAAATCAGCTTTTGCTTCGCTCTTCTGCTTGGGTGCAAACGGATGCCATCGGCATCGCTGGATTACTTACGACCGCAGGTCGAGGGTTTCAAGACGTAAGCTTCGCTTACAACGTAAGGAGCAGAATTAAGAGCTGGGGCTACTTCTCTATATAATACAACGCTATTCGATCAAGGAATGAAAACCGCAATACTAAGATGGTTTGTGCATAAGCACGATTAAACCACTGTGAGGAAATTCACCTCTACCCACTTCCAAAGGGCAACCGAGGTGCTGATGCCTCCTAACAGTAACGGCGCTACGTGATCTGTGAACCACGGAGTCACAAACGCCCCTTTGAATATGACGAAAGCCTTCACCGGCCACGTTATTACCGCGCTAGGCTGATATGGCAACGACGCGCTAATGGGAAAAGGTATCCACTTACCGTTTTCCGTGAAGGAGTATCCCACCTGCAATAGCAGTTTAGTGCGGAATGCACGGTTAACCTGATGTAGCTCTGCGGCTCCAGCCCCGTTGTATTGCTGCTCTTCGGCGAGAGACTCCCGAGCTGTAGCGTGTCCGGAGTACCAAGCTATTTGCATCTGTTCAGATGGGGTATTTCGGGCTGCAAACTGCTGCTGCGCTAAACGCCTAAGCTCTCGACGTTTCCACTTACATCCAAACCAGACTAATGCACGGTCGTAGAGATCATGCATCCGCTCATCAAAGTACAAGGCGTTATGCGGCATACGCTGCCAGCAGCGGAACCAGAAGTAGGCATTGAGGAGAGCAAGCACCAGCCAGATGCTTTCTTTGTGGTGCTCCAGCGTCAGGCTTACGCCCATTAGGTTGAACTTGGTCAACTCCGCTTTGAAGAACCACATAGCCAACAACAACGAGGAGTATGTGAGTAAAAACCCCCGAGCCTTCTTGAAGTCACCTTCATCATCCATCGCAACCCACCTCCAGAAAATTGGCAGGATGCTACCAGCAATCACATGTGATGGCATGGTGCCCACATCCCGAAAAGAAGTGAGCATTTCCGCCCATCGAAACGAGCACTGATCGCCTCCTATATATAGAGGGATTTTGTGAAAGGGTTCGTTTGCGCAAAAAAGACGTACTTCCAGAAATCAGTGACAAAAGTTCAACGTCAGCAGATTGACTGCTTTCTCACTTTCGTTACACAGGGTTATCCACAGGCAGTACGTTGCAACGCCCACCTAAAACACACTATCTTGTGGTCGCCTCCCTACGAAACCCTACATGCTGGGGTTTACACCTCCTCTGACTCTCATTTTGTGAGAAAGCTCTTTTATCGGAGAGGATCGCTTCGTCTCAAAAGAGCAACGGAGATCGTAATTAATGGCCCATTTAGGCCCCTAAGAGGCCCTCAGACGCGCTTTGACATAGTTATGAGGGGTCGGTGGGCGACTAATTACGAAAGATGCGTAGAAAGCACCTCAGAAGCCTTGCGGTGCAATCGAAAATACGACTACAATTCAGCAGACGCAAAAAAGCCGCCCATTGGGGCAGCTTTGTTGAAAAAGTTCACGAGCAGTCATGTCACGTTTTCTCAGGACAGACACAACTGCTCGCCTCTTCGACATGCGTTAGCACCGTCAAGAGAAGGACGCCATTTAACCGAATTGATGCCACTACGTCAATCGGTGTTTGATCGGTGGTCATTCCGGATCTTGATGTGTGCGATCAACCTGTACACACATAGAGGAATGTCCATTATGGATAGCTTTGACCTTAGTAATGTAGGCAAGAAAACCGTCCCTGTCCGTCAATATCGCCGGTTTCGTTTCGGCGAGTGGGAGGACGTCTGTCACCACCACCGTAGTCCGCCTCGTTAAGGCGTAGCGTTAAGCCACCAAGCTTGCGCTGATTTGGTGGCCCTACCCGCAATATATCCAGAACCTGGCCCCCGCCAAAATTCACTGAGCGCTCTCGCTCAGCATCTGCGTTTCCGTCTGAAAAATAAGGTTGGCTCAGTCTTGCCAGCGCTGCTTAACGGCGTGCGATGGGGGCTTTTCTAGTCAGCAGAAATCTAGAAATAACCTTTCCACCAGAGCCCCTACAGCGCTCTCAATGCGCTTGTGCAACCCACCTCAACCTGATATCCAGATGCAACAAAGCCCGCACTGGGCGGGCTCTGGGGCGCTCTGACTCACTACTTCATTGCACGCTTGATCCTGTACACAGTCGCTACGCCGCAGTCAGCCAGCTTAGCCACGTCGTCAGCTGATAGGGTTGGGTTCTTGGCGATCACAGCTTGCACCTTCGCCCATACATCAACATTTTTTCCCTTCCCTGATGGCTTCCACTCTGGCTCAGCTAGGCGTTTGTTGTTCAGACCTTGTTTGATGCGCTCAACACGCTTCTCCTGATCTAGACGTGCCATGGTGGCCATGAGGTCTAAAAGCATGGCGTTGATCACTTCCACGATCTGGCCAGTGATGCCCTTGTCTTCGACCATCATGTGAGAGGTGGGCAGGTCAGCAATTACCAGACGTAGCCCCTTGGCTTTGATCGTGGCTTTCAGAGCCTCCCAGTCGGCCTGTGACAATCGACTGAGCCGGTCTACAGACTCACATGCGATCACCTCCCCCGGCTGTGCTGCATCGAGCAAGCGCATCAACTCAGGACGGTTGAGCTTCGTTCCGCTGATGTTCTCAGCGTAGACCGCAGCAACGGTTAAGCCCTTTTCAGCAGCGAACGCTTCCAATGCTACCCGAGCACGGTTGGCGTCTTGATCCTTGGTGGAAGCTCTCAGGTAGAGGTGGGCGTTCATAGCTGGCTATCCTTTATACTCTGATTCGATAGACGAATGATAACTCGATCAGATAGCTATTAAGAAATGGTATTTGATAGCAAGTGACGGACGGCTATCGCACTACCAAAAAGGTATAGAGCTCAGATAGCAATCATTGGCGGAGCTTGAGGATTCCAGCGCTGATAGCCGCTGCATTCTTATCGAGGGTTTCCAGCGATGCGACGGCACTGTCATGGGTGAATGGCGATCCACCAGCTTTAGCCCACAAGGCCAACTCTTCAATGGCTGCGGCTATAGCGTGTTGGTTGTGCAACAGGAGCGTCAGGACATCTGCTGTGGCGATGTTGGCGTCTGGGGTAGTTGGCATGGGTGTCATCCTTGAGGGTGTGAGGGAGACTAGCGACTTCCCTCACGGTAAAGCTATTTACCTTTTGGCTTAGTTGGTTTCTTCGGCGGCGGAATCGTCTCCACCGTCGATGTCCCCGGATTCTTCTTGGCCTTGTCGATAGGTATGAATTGCCCGTTGCCAGAGTCCCGACCACGCTTGTTAGCCATACCGTGCTCCTTGATAGCCATCGCCACGTCGGCGACACCATCAAAGCTAGTCGAGGAAGGTCTTTGTGCAAGGTGGCCGGGGAGGAAGTGTGCTTTTGCAGAAATTGGTGGTTCAGCGAACAACTGGCTTTTTGAAAAAAACTAGCAGAATAGGCATTTCTGCCAAGCTCGAGCTACGTAATTTCAGACACAAACGAAGTGAATGCTGGGTTACAGGCCATAGAGCGCCCGCATAACCAGCACTCCAATGGGGGGTTACGTGAAGTTTACAGCAGGTTTTCGTGGGTTAAATTCCCCCGTTTTATAGACACCATTCTTCTTGATGACATACCGACCGATAGTTTCAGCATTTCCAATTTGGGCAACGTAGCTGATTTGATCAAGCTTCAGCTCTTTCGCAGCCTCTAATAGCGTTTTTGCGAGTACGTCGACGATTAGCTGGTAATTTGTTTCATTGGCCTTCGGAAACAAAATCGACCAAACAGTATCCACACTACTAAGCTTTACCCAGCTCTTGTCGGCCAATAATTTATTGAAATCAGGACGATCTTTTTTTGCGTTTGCAAGATCGAGTGAAACCATTACGTATAACATTCCGTGCTTCCTTTCAGGGTGAGATTTCCAGCCAACCTACCTCGAAGAACGTTGAGAGGCAATGCCAATGAGCCACTACGAAAGTGGTATGGATCTTTGAAGACGCGAGCCTCGGGCCCGCCGGATGCCTATTGTGGCCTCAGAGGATGCGGCGTACATTGATGGCACATCAGCATCAATAACGTAGGGATTGCGTATGAATGCCATTAGATTTGCACTGCTCGCCCTCAGCTTGATCCTCTCCGCCAACGCTATGGCAGCCCCTCAGACACTCAAGCAAGGATCGCTTATTTGCCCGACTGAAGAAGCCTACGACAAACAGCTTAAATACATTGTGCAAGGCGTGAACAAGCTCATAGGCGGCTGCGGGTTTACCAACAAGGACTATAAAGTAATAGTTCTAGACCTCAACGTATTCAGTGCTTCAAAAGTCCAAGTTTTAGAAATTGACACCGAGGTTTGGACTGCTCACGAGTCATTATCAAATTAACGATTTGATGGTAAGAACACTGGCCCTAAATCGCAGGGCCAGGAACTGATTGATTTGACTCACCCCCATAGATCTGGCTCGCTTGAGCGTTCAGCAAACCCGTTAGGCAATACAGGTACATCGAACTTAATCTCTTCATCCAATGTGTCTGCGAACCCACGCAATGTATGATGTACGATTACAGGCGCCTCTGGTGCCTTGTCGATATATGCCTCTAGCGGAACATCTTCAAAGATTGGCAATGGCTGCACTGCGACCTCTTGTGATGCGATTACAGCCCCACCACCCTCAAGGACTACCATAGCACCACTTGGAGCCCTAACATCACTAGAAGGCTGCATGGGAGCGCTTACAGATGCGTGTTTATTATGTAGTTGTAGGGAAGCAACGATCTTGTAACTATTCGAATGTACAAAGCCGCGTAGCTTCCTACGCTCAACTAACAGGTAACCGTGATCCACTAGCAACTTGATGAATCCCTTCACCGTGCTAACGTCGCACCCCGTATCTTTGGCAATGTCTTCTTGATCATCAAACCATTCCTTGCCTAGCGAGCGGAAAAACTCGTAGCGACTGGTCATGTGCACCCAGACGATTTTCTGTGTACCAGTGAATTTGAAGCGTTGGCCGGTAACTTTACTGACCCAGTGTGTAGCACGCATAATTTCGTGTGTAAGCTTGCAAAATGTTTCGGTCATCTTATTCCTCGTATTTTTGATTATAGGCTTTTCATTTGTTCCAAGAACTTGGTTTCTTCCATTGCCCCAGTTCGGTAGAGGGCAATCATTTCAATCATCTGTGCAACACGAGCTGCTGCACTAGGGCCACCATTACCGTTACTGGCCTTTAACCATTCACGGCTGTGTTGACGAAATTGAATATTCATTTCATTTCTCCTTGCACGGTAAAATCTCACAGGGGTCAGAATGACCTGTGTGGGCTCAATGTTATTTACATAGGGTGTGTGCACCGCTGAGTGATGATCCTTGCACGATCAATCACAATTCCCTACACAGAACAAAAAGCTCTTCTGCTTTGTAGGTGCAAGAAATCCAAAGAGTGCATACGGTGCAGCGAACGCAGTGAGCGAACTCACACACCGCATTCAGTCTTACTATTTCTTTCTTGTTATTATCAGTCTTATTAGTAGGGGAATTCCCCCCCTGTGACGTAGTGGATTTTCCCCTGTGTACATAGGGGAATTTCCCCCCTGTAGACTTGAAGCAGGATGACTACCTGTTCTGACCTCGACTCAAAGCCTCGGATAGCTTCAAGTCAATTCGCTTATCAACCCAATCATGGAGCTGCGCTCTCTCTCGGGACTGCTCGACCTGCAACCGGTTGTATTGATCGTGCACCAGCTCAGTTGTATATGAGTTGGCGTTACGCTCTGCCAAGAGAGCATAGGTTTTCGCCATGTTATCGGTGTGCACAAACAAGTAGCCAATGAGAAGCGCCAGAATCATCACCTGAGCGATTGCAGCCAGCACAATCGCCCGAATAACGGAAACCATCAGTAAAGCTCTTTCTGATTGGCTTGTGTTTCTCTCAACATCCTTTGCATCCGTGCATCAACTTCGTCACCAATCACTTTGCCTAGCACTTCATCACCCCCGACTGTGTTTACGTTCACAGTGATGGACGGTGAAATTGTGTTGTTATTGTTAGTGACATGCTCATTTGTAGTGGTGATTTGCTGCACTGGGTACTCAACAGATGAGCCAGACGTCCGCATCATGTCTCTTGAGGTGATTGGCTCAAATGTGTCAGGGCGGAAGCGCTGATACTCACCAATTCGCTCAGCCAATTCACTCATATCCATGTCAAGCCTTAGCTTAGATAGATCAAGCTTCGGAAACTGCATTCCTAGCGTGTTCATTTGCGGCGCTCTAACTTTGTTCGCAGGGCCTTCATCGTAATCAGGAGAGTTCGTAAACCAGCGGAACAAGCGGTTAATTGGATCTTGAGGTTTCTCACCGGTAGATGGCTTAGGCGTACTGAGCGCACTTACATCAATCGCAGGCTGATCAGGTGATAGGCCGTCGATCTTTTTAGCTGCCTGCTCGGGAGTATCATCTTTCCCGAAGATAAACCGAGCAAAAGACGCAGCCATTTTGTTGAGAGCAATGTCAGCCTGTACCGCAGCCTCTTTCAAAGGCTTCAATGCCTCTGTCAGCTCCATTTCACTCTTGATCCTTTCATTGATCGAGTTGATCAATTCCGGACTCTGATCCAACCCTTGCTGCTGCAAGAATTTCTGATTGGAAAGGCGAGTCGCGTTGGCATCGATGCTGCCACTCTGACGTTCAATTGCAGCGGCGTTTTCCTTCACGAACAACTCAATACCCTTAGTGAAGTCAATTGCCTTGAGGTTGCCTGTCTTGGTGCTGGCTCTGAAATCCTTCTCTAGATTGGCGTCAAGGGCATGCTTGTTACGTTCAGCCCATGCACGGCGGATTGGCTCCACCAGCAATGGCGCTGCTTCGGAGAAGGTGTTCAGGTCTTCCCTATCGCCCTGTGATTTGCTCGCAATCTGCTGGAGTTGCAGGTTTGCACGGCGCTGTTCCTCGGAAGTCATCCCAGCACCGCGAAAGGCTGCTTGGCGTGTTTCATATGTGCCAGTGGCTTGACTGATGCTACGACCACGAGCCATTTCCGCCATCAGGAATGTTCGGTACGCCTTAGCGGATTCAAGACTAGCCTCAGTGCCATATTTCGCATTGATCCGTAGCCATTCCGATTTGGCGAATTCCGCGTTAGCAGGATTCTTGCCCCCCGCCTGAGACAGGACGTTTTCAAGTTGCTGACTCTCAGACACTCGGGCCTGTGTAGCGGAGAGACGGTCTCCAAGGGCGCTTACAGCTCCCACAATTGCAGCTAGACCAGCGGTGACACCGCCTAGGGCAAGAGCCCCGGTGCCTAGCCCCATAAAGCCTGTAGAGGGATTAGGCTCGTTACGCTTTGCCTCCCAATGAGCTTGGCGGGTTTGGGCCCATTGGAAGCGCTCACCCTTCTGAGCGTGGCTTACTTCGAGACGTTGAGCACGAACCCTTGCAGCCTCTTGCTGTGCAGCAAACTTCACTGCTGCACGGTGTGCACTCAGCCTTGATTGTTGTAGAGCAAACTCGGCTTTCTGAGTTGCCGTCATTGCTTGGAATTGCTTCTGTTGCAGGATGGCGGTCTTCTGTTGCTGCTGGCCTAGGAGTGCTTCCCAGCGAGCTTGACGAGCCTTGTGCTGCTCAATGGATTGAGCCTGTTTGAGTGCCGCGCCCGACACCTTCAAACGCTCGCCTTCGGCCTTGGCTGACTTGGCATCTAGAACGGCCTGAGCGATCTTATCGCGCAGGGCCAGGTTCTGAGTTGCTGTCGTCTCTTTCTGGCGAAGGTTGATGAGCTTTTGTCCCTGAAGCTCGGCGGCAAAGGTTGCACGTCTGGTGCGTTGCACAGCCTGCTCAAGCTTTAGCTCTCGGTCGAGGTTGGCTCTTACCGTCTTGGCTAGCTTCTCTTGTCCAGCGCTATCAAGCTTGATGCCCATCTTGGCACCCAGTTTCTTACCTAGAACATCTGCCTCACGAGACAGAGCCATCATCTTCTGGCGTGCTTGAGCCAAGCCACGCTCAAAGCGTTGAAGGCCGGAGATATCCACTTGGAACTGGAGAACACCAATGAGCTTGGCGATGACTTCAGAATTCATCGTTTAGACTCCCCGTAACCGTGGCGGAGCTGTCTCGATTCCAGCAGCTTATTAAAAGCACGATGGAATGCCGGAGTGTTGCGTCCGTATTGAACAACGTTAGCGGTGTCGTAGTAATCGCCTTGGTTGTTATCTACGTAGGCGGCGAATACATCTTGCACAGAGCGCGAGCCGGTAAGTGCGAAGTACAAACTGCCGTCTTCGTGTCTCACCCATTGGTAACTAAAATCGATATCGAAGCCATGATACTTGCGAAGCCATTGCCCCATAGCACAGGTGAACATTCTGATTTTTGGGTGGCCTGTCATGCGGGTGATGCTGTGGTATTGCGGTTGGGACTTTTTCAACCCAGTTTGTTCGGTGACGCGGTTTGTCATTGGTTATTCTTATCCTCGTGTGCTTTTTTAGCAGCCTCAAGCAACTTAGCGGCACGCTCTTTAGCTGCAAGCAACTCCAGAGCAGCTTTAAACGCGATTACAGCCTCTTCCGAGGCTTCTTCATCTACTGATGGCGCTAGTTTTGTAACGATCTCTACAGAAACCTCTACGGGGCTTGTCGCGAGCGTATGAGGGCAGTAAGTTTGGCGTAGTAGCAATTCCGTCCCGCTAAGTGTCGCTGGATCGATTAACTTGGTATCAGTCATGCCGCGCTCCCATCAATGTTTAACTTGCCTGACTCGATGAGCTGATCGCGGAGCTTTGCACGGGAAGCAGCGAGCTCATCACGAACTTCTTGCTCACGATTAGAACGCTCTTGCTCGGCAGCGAGTTGATTATCTCGATCTTGCTTGGCTAGGACTAATTGCACTTGTCGCTCTACTTCCGCCTCTAGGCGACGCTCTAGCTCTTTCTCGTAGTCAGCCTTGACCTGTGCGTTGATTGCCTCTAGATCAGTCTCTTGCTGCTTCTGGGGCTTGCACATGTATAGCGATACGAATGAAGCCAATGGCGCTTCAAAGATCCTGACTCCTTCTAGATACGATGTTGTTTCCATCAGCGACCATCCCTCAACTCTGAGTTCGTGGTACACCTCTAGAGCCTCGGTCAGGGTCTTGGGGCGAAACTCAACGATGGCACCTTTAAGGCTAGAATGGGGCACTTCTATATGTGCTTGATATGCGATCTTGGCACCGGCACAAAGCGCCTGATACTCGGACTCACTAAAGATGTGTTGCATGGGTGTTAGTTTACTCATGGTTTTGTTTCCTTCTGTTTTTATGGTTGGTTGTGTTGCTTGTTTACGCTGTAGAGCGCGATGGTGTTGCATGTAGCATCTGTGACTACAGGTTTGCTTTGATGCTCTTTGTGTGTGCATAGGTGCGGAACAGACCACGCACGGTCTTACTACGGTTGGCATTTGGCCTCCGGTGAGAATAAATGGTGTGAGAATAAGGAAACTCAGGTAAAACTTAGCCGGACATTATCCGGCTATTGAATGAATTGATCATTCCAAGGTTTACATGAGTGTTTCGAAATTAGTTATCCATGCCGGCTATGAAGGCTACCCGTAGGATTGACGGGCCGAGGAAGGATCTAAAACTTCCTCTCAGCAGTAGCCTAACCGCGCTGTAACGGTTGAAGTGGCTCCACTTATGGAGTCAGGCGCGTGTGACGGGATCTCGACCATTGCCCCGTCAGCAACTCCTAGGCTCGGTTGAACCTTGGTCTATTTTGCAAGTACTCGGCCCCAGACCTTGCGACTGGTTAGGATGGCATTTGAGAAACCATGGCCTACAGCAAAATCCGAACTCGGTAAGTTGCCGGTTCGGTTTAAGTGTTCTGAATTTGTTGTTTCAGATGGCAGCTAATTAACTCTCTACCTGTGTACCCAGTATAATCGATAAAGTTGATTTTTGCAACATATTTCCGACGAACTGTCAAGTATTTAATGACGAACGGCTAATTTGGCATGCCCTACACGAAAGCAGCTATAGCAAGATTTGGATGAGCGGTATTAGCGGAGAGATGTGACGGCCTGCCATGACCAAAGAAGACCCCGGTCAGCAGCAAGAGATTCAGACGGGCGGGAGTAGCACAAGAGAGTGGCACAACCACAGGAACGCAGAAACGAAAAAGCCCCTCAAATCAACGACTTGAGAGGCTCTTCTAAATGTGGCGGTGAAGGAGAGATTCGAACTCTCGATACAGTTTCCTGTATACACACTTTCCAGGCGTGCTCCTTAAGCCACTCGGACACTTCACCGTATCTCTTCAAACATGTTCTGTCTGTCGAGGCGCGCTAATGTAGTCGAAAGCTTTTCTGATGGCAAACTTTTTTTCAGAATTTTCATGCGGTTAAGACAAAAAGGCGTTTCGCCCCACCTTGGGCGATGGCAAACCGGCCAATCTCTGGTGACGGCCGCCCTTCTATATAGAAGCAGAACGGTGTGCTACGCCGGGCGCAGCCGGAAACGGTGACCGGCGAGTCAGTCACAGCGCTTTACCTGGCCTACGGTGGTGGGTAACGTCTGCCCATCTTTCTTACAAGGAATAGCGTCATGAGTGAGTTGATTGCCTACCACCTCGAAGACGGTATCGCGACCCTGACCTTGAACAACGGCAAGGTCAATGCCATTTCCCCGGACGTGATTGCGGCGTTCAACGCGGCGCTGGATCAGGCGAAGACTGATCGTGCCATCGTGATCATTACCGGTCAGCCGGGGATTCTGTCGGGCGGCTATGACTTGAAGGTGATGACCGCCGGGCCTAAAGAAGCCGTGGCGCTGGTGACTGCGGGTTCGACACTCGCCCGTCGCCTGCTGTCCCACCCGTTTCCGGTGATCGTTGCCTGCCCAGGCCACGCCGTGGCCAAAGGTGCGTTCCTGCTGCTGTCCGCCGACTACCGCATCGGTGTCGACGGCCCGTTCAGCATCGGTCTGAACGAAGTGCAGATCGGCATGACCATGCACCATGCCGGTATCGAGCTGGCGCGTGATCGTCTGCGTCGTTCGGCGTTCCACCGTTCGGTGATCAACGGCGAGATGTTTGATCCGAAAAGCGCGGTGGATGCCGGCTTCCTCGACAAGGTGGTGGCTGCCGAAGAGCTGCAAGGCGCAGCCCTGGCAGCGGCGCGTCAGTTGAAAAAGATCAACATGAACGCGCACAAGAACACCAAGCTCAAAGTGCGCAAGGCGCTGCTCGAAGCCCTCGACAACGCGATCATCCAGGATCAGGAACATCTGGGCTAAGCCCGCGCTCCCGATCCAAAGAAAAGCCCGACCGTCGTGTCGGGCTTTTTCTTGCGCGTTCGGTTGATCATCCGCCGACAGCTCTAGGACACGTCTGACGATCAACTTGGAAACATGCGCTTAAACATCGCCTATCTCCGGACTC
>Ga0207713_1002452_pt1 | contig 13511 bp, 12 predicted proteins | sample KBSS64metaG_FD_184404 | JGI IMG/M metagenome (GOLD analysis project Ga0207713, IMG submission 184404) | Switchgrass rhizosphere microbial communities from Kellogg Biological Station, Michigan, USA - KBS S6-4 metaG (SPAdes) (version 2) | ecosystem: Host-associated > Plants > Roots > Rhizosphere >...
TTGTGAACTTTTTGAAAAGAATGATTACGAGCAGTCTCCACAGAAGACATTGCCACCAGGAAGAAAAGACATTGAGCGTCATAATCATTTGCCTACACCGGAACTATCTTATCCTCAGGGTGCTCTCGAACAAAAAGTTATGGACATAAAGCCGGATGCAGCACAAGACCATTCTTGTGAACTTTTTGAAAAGAATGATTACGAGCAGTCTCCACAGAAGACATTGCCACCAGGAAGAAAAGACATTGAGCGTCATAATCATTTGCCTACACCGGAACTATCTTATCCTCAGGGTGCTCTCAAACAAAAATATATGGACAAAAAGCTGGATGCAGCTCAAGACCATTCTTTTGGACTTGTTGGAAAGCAACCAAATGTCGGGATAACATCAGGCATTGCGGCGACGCAAGTGAAAGAGAATACTTTTGGGAATCAACATCTGTATATACCGGAAACGAGTCCACAACAGAGTGTTTATGATGTAAAAAGGAAAAGTGATAAGGAGCATAGGGGAGAAGGACAAACCTATATTCAGGGAGGCAGTCAACCTGCAATAATAGAGTCTCAGTCATCAGGAATATTTGAGAAGAATGAGGCGGCTCTGGCAACTAAGCGGGCTATGCAGAAAAGTGCATTACAAAATAGTGCAAGGGGGCCCGTAGATAACACTGTAGAGCTGGACTATCCGTTTCATCATTGGGATGGAAATCATTCAGTCAAAGTTTCAATTCCATTAACTTCAGATCATCATCGTAATGTCATTTTATTACCTTCAGGTTCACGTACGGCAGATGCCATTTTAACTAATTTAACAGAATTACAAAATTTAACAGCAGAAATCGTGTTACCGCAGAGGGATCATGACCAGGAGAGACGTGAACGCCAGAAGCAAGTTTATGAGGAGCCAGAATGACTTTGCGTGGTAATATAAGAAATAGCGCACCATTTCAAACCAATCTTGAAATATTTTCTGACCGATTGGAAGGAAGTCAGGTTATTGATATCCACAAAGGTGAGCGTTATTTGCAATTACTCCTTAAAGATCCACATGGTGTGCAGAGGGAAGCGATCATCAATGTTGATTCTTGGTTGCTTGAAATAAGTGACAAATTTCAGTTACCCGATATCCCATGGTATATGGTGCCACTCGAATATCTGGTTCGCTGGCTTAGTGAACTCACCTTAAGCTTTTCTTTGTATGAACACCACTGGGATGTTCACAACATTAATACGCTTAAGCAATCTTTGCCGGATAAATTACTTTCACTGCCATCTCTACCTAGTGCATTACTTTGTACTGAATGGCCATTTTATTCAAGTGTCGCCAGAGATAAATGTGTGTTTCCGTTGCCACAGGTAACTTTTATAGTCAAATATGTATTGGGATACAGTCATTCAGTATTGTCGGAAGTTACCAAAATTTGCGTCGGTGATTTGTGGTTAATTAAGAAATGCATGACTCGTCTGGTCATCGGTAAACGTCATATATTTCAGTTTAAATACTATAAGGAACAGGAGATTATTGTGGAAGAACTATGCGAAGAAAACTACAAACAAAAATGTCATGACATAAAACTTGATGATTGGTCAGATTTACCTGTAGAAATGGAATTTGTTCTTGATAATCAGGTGGTTACTCTGGCTGATCTTAATGATTATAAATCAGGTGTTATTTTACCCATCAGTCCTGGAGCAGAAAAAAGAGTGAAAATCTTTCTGAATAATAAATTATTTGCTCGTGGAGAATTAGTTGGCCTTGATGATGGTTCGCTGGCTGTTGAGATAAACCATGTGGTTCCTGCATTAACAGGTATATCGGGATCTTTCGATGATTAATAATGATATGTCAATGATTCTGGTTCTGTCACTTTTTACATTACTGCCATTTATAATAGCAGGTGGGACATGTTTTATTAAATTTTCTATAGTCCTTGTAATGGTACGTAATGCATTAGGTGTTCAACAGGTTCCTTCGACATTAACACTCAATGGAATTGCACTTATTTTAAGTGCATTTGTTATGATGCCTGTTTGCCAGCGGATAACGGATTATATTCAAGATCACCATATCGATTTTAATGATAGCAGGTCTGTTTCACAGCTTATGGGACCAGGGCTTGAGAGTTATCGCGAATATCTGGTGAAATATTCTGATCATGATTTGATTCGATTTTTCAATAAAGTTCAACAACAAAAAGTGGGGGGGGAGGAAACCGTAGTTGAGGATCCTGAATTAAGTGAATTACCTATTATTACATTAATGCCAGCATATGCTTTAAGTGAAATTCAGAGTGCTTTTAAAATTTCATTTTATCTCTATGTCCCTTTTGTGGTTATAGATATGGTTGTCTCCAGTATTTTATTGGCATTAGGTATGATGATGATGAGTCCTGTGACTATATCGATACCAATAAAATTAATATTATTCGTGTCTATTAATGGATGGAGCTTATTAACAAAAGGGTTGATCACACAGTATTCGGATTTGATGCTCTCATGAATAACACTATATATATTGGAAATTCAGCATTACTTCTTGTGCTGAAGTTATCTGCTGTGCCGATTGCTTTTGCAACAATTGTGGGCATTATTGTTGGTCTTTTTCAGACAGTAATGCAAATTCAGGAGCAAACATTACCTTTTGGACTCAAAATGCTAGCAGTATTTGCCAGTATCTTTATGTTGAATAGATGGTTTTCTTCTGAAATGATCACTTTTACCACCCTGGTATTTAAAGTCGCTTTTCATTAAATGGTAAACCTATGTTGTTTATGTCGATCTATTTTTATTTTCAACATGGCATTTTCTCCTTCATGTTTATTTATGCCCGACTGGCGATTGTTTTTTATATGTTACCCGTGTTGGGTGAAAAAATTTTGTCCAACCTTATCATCAAAAATACAATCATTTTTTTGGTAATTATTGGCATTTGGCCATGTGTTCAGACAGATTTAATGCCTGAGCAAGGATGGTTGATAAGTATAATAAAGGAATGTCTAATTGGATTGATTCTGGCTGTAATTATTTGCACTCCCTTTTGGGTTGTTATTTGTCTTGGTGAATTATTTGATAATCAACGAGGTGCCACCATGAGTGACAGTATTGACCCGGTCAATGGTGCTCAAAGTTCAATATTTTCTGGTTTTTTGAATTTTGCATTTGGTGCTATTTTCTTCGCAAGCAATGGAATGCTATTGTTCATGGATATCCTTATTCAAAGCTATAAAATATTTCCGCGGGGGAGTGATTTGTTGCTACTGCATGGAGAACTGACAGGTCAGCTACTTGTGACCCTTGTTAAGAACAGCATCTTACTTGCTGCTCCAGTCATGCTTGTTATGTTGATTACAGAAGTATTGTTAGGGGTGTTTGCTCGCTACTGTCCCCAGCTAAATCCTTTTTCGCTATCGCTTACCGTAAAAAGCTTTATTGCTATTCTTATTTTTATTTTGTATGGCTTTCATGCTTTAACGGAGAAACCGTTGCAAATGATTTCTATTATTACTTTCAAACAATTGGTTTTTTAAGGAAGCAGCAACTGTGGCAGAAAAAACAGAAAAACCAACAAATAAACGTCGTAAAGACTCTGCAAAGAAAGGGCAGACATTCAAAAGTAAAGACCTAGTTATTACAGTGATTCTTCTGACTGGTTCCTACTTTCTTGCTCATTCTATTGATTTTAGTGAGTTTACTTCTTTCTATATCATGGTTTTGAAGTATAACTTTAAGATAGATACAAATATTTTTTTACATGAATTGGTTCGAATTTTTTTTATGCTTTCTATCCCGTTTATTCTCTTTTGTAGCATTATTGGTTTTGCCGCAACGATGTTGCAAACGAAGTTTTCATTTGCTACTGAAGCAATAAAGTTAAACTTCAAAGCTTTGAATCCGATAGAGGGAATAAAAAAAATATTCACCATGAGAACAATAAAAGAACTTGTGAAATCCGTTTTATATTTCATTGTTTTTTTATGCACTTGCCATAGTCTGGTGTATCACGATCTAAAAAAAGTAATTTCGCTTTATCACGGAGATATCGTTACACTTTGTAAGTATGGCATTATACTTATTGAACGAACAGTGTTTTTTTTTATCGGGTGGGCCGTTTTCGTATTAGTTGCTGATTTTCTTGCTGAGTATTTTTTACACTTCAAAGATTTAAAAATGGATAAGCATGAGGTTAAACAAGAATATAAAGAAAGCGAGGGTAATCCACAAATTAAAAGTGCAAGACGTAGTGCTCATCAGGATATTCTCTCCGGTGAGGAAAAGGCTGCAATCAGAAGCTCTGAAGTCGTTATGGCAAATCCAACACATATCGCGATGGCGATTTATTTCAAGCCAGAAGTTGCTTCATTACCTTTTATCGCTTTGCGTTGTACAAACCAAAAAGCGAAGGCAGCATTTGCTTATGCTGAAACACTTGGAATACCTGTTGTTCGTAATGTCGCACTGACTCGTAGGCTTTATCGAACCTACAGTCAATATAATTTCATATCCATTAATGATGATTCATTAATGGATATAATGAACATTCTAATCTGGTTAAAACAGGTAGAAGTTGCGGGTATGGCATTACCAGTAAATGATGAGCGTGATAGACCGGATGGATCTGACCAGGGGCTGGGTTCTTCATCAGATTTTAGTTAATGAATTTTTTGTATCGTTTTTTTGTATAAACACCTGTTGCTGAGAGATATACTGTTTATCATTCGTTCAGCTCAATCAGGTTTTTGATTAAATTTATAATTTAGGGTTTTTAAAATGCTTGATTTTCTCGATGATGATCATTTAAAAAATGATGAGTATGCCGGTTACTCTGATAACCTGCTAGAGGCTATTGAGAACGGCGCGACATTGAAAGATGTACACGATGTCTCACAAGAGACAATGGATGGTGTTTATAAGTTTGCATATGACTTTTATCACCAGGGTAAGCTCAATGATGCTGAGTCTCTTTTTCGTTTTTTGTGCATTTATGATTTTTACAACCCAGAATATGCAATGGGTCTTGCTGCGGTTTATCATTTAAAAAAAAATTACACAAAGGCTATCGATTTCTATGCTCTTGCTTATTCCTTATCTAAAAATGATTATCGACCAATATTTTATGCCGGGCAGTGTAATCTAATGTTGCGCCATACTCTTCAGGCCAGAAAATGTTTTGATATCGTAATAAATCGGTGCAGTGAGCCCTCATTGCTTGAACGTGCCAAGTCATATCTGTCAGCAATCGATAATATTAATAATTCAGTTTCTGATAACTCTAAAGAAGAAAAATATAAGTGAGTATATAAAATGGTTGCGATTGATGTTGACTTAAGAAAACAGAGTGATTATGTAAAACGTTATATTAAAAGTGATATTCAAAATTATCATCAGCGTGGACAGGTCAAAAATGCGGTTAAAATACTCACACCTGAGCAATTAAATAATGTGATTCAGGCTGCCACCAATGCTCTTAAGGGCGTGGATGGTGAAAGTAGCAATTATGTCAATAAGATGGACACGCCTCAACTGTTAACTCCAAGGAAAGTAAACCTTTCTGGAGAAGCCATCTTAACAGCTTTATTAGGTGCTTTTGTTAAACTTACAGATGAAGTTTCTTTGGGTAAATACATTTTACAAGTTAAAAACTTTAATCTCAGTAGTTCAGTAGCAGCTGAACAATTTACATCCCTAGCCACCACTCTTGAAGCACAAGCAGGTCAATGGGCAAATGATACAGATTCGCTTAAAGAGTGCAAGCTTCAGAGTATGATGCTTGCTCAGGATGTTGATAAGACAAAATTATCTCTTGACCAAATGCAAAAAGAGCTCAACGAATTAGAGTTTAATGCGGCAAAGCAAGTTCAGGTTTCTCCTGAAATACAAACTCAGATTGAATGTGCGCGTGGGAAAGTCATAGAATTTCAAGTTAAATATAACCTTGCATTGGCGGGGTATAATAATTATATCGCTTCAGCATTAAATCCAGCAATAGATGCCGAATCGTCATCGAAATCTTCACTTGACGCTACGTTTGCATCATCACAAACGTTAATTAACACATTATCCCCACAACGTCAAAACGCCATAGAAATGCAGCGTAAGGACAATGCTTCGGATAAAAAAAGTCTGACGTTTTTGATGGCTTTGATTGCACAACTGATTGATAAAAATGCAACCGAGAACCTGAAAGCTGCAGCTGAACTCAAACAAAAACTGTCTGAAGCCGCGGCAAAAGAAGCAAAGGAAAATGCAAAAGAGTACGATAAACAAGTAAAAAAAGCCGAACATTTGCATAAAGCCATGGGATGTGTGGGCAAAGTGTTGGGATGGGTTATTACTGTAGCCAGTGTCGTCTCCGCAGTTTTCACTGGAGGTGCGTCTATGGTTCTTGCTGGCATTGGTCTGGCGTTGACAATTGGTGATGAAATAGAGCAGGCTGTTAATGGTAAATCTTTTATCCAGGAAGCAATGAATCCTGTTATGGATAAAATAGTAAAACCATTGATGGATAAGCTGGCCAGGTCTATTACTGACTCACTGGTTAAACATCAACATACGAACAAGGATAAGGCAGAAATGGTAGGCCAAATTCTTGGAGCAATTCTAACTGCATCTATCCTTATTGGCGCTGTGTTTCTTTGCGTTAAAGCGGGGAGCAAAATCGGTGAGAAAATTATGGATAAATTTGGGCAAAGGTTGATGGAGAGTTCATTCGTAAAAATGATGCAGCGTTTGACGCCAGGGCTCGGAAAAATAATTGGTGCTGATGAAGTTAAAATTGCAAAAGTTATTAATTATGCTGAATCTGCTCTTCTTGCAACTACCTTAGTTAACTCAGCCATTCAGCTTGGTGGGAACGCGGTTGCCTCAAATTCCAGTCTTGAGGCAGCGAAAGCCAGAGCGCAGTTGATTAAGAGTGCGAATGTGCAAGATTTACTAAATCAAATGATGGATATTGTAGTAGATAACTTTACTCACATGAGTTTGATGGTTCAAAAAATAATTGAAAATATGTCCACTGCCGCAGAAAATCAATTAAATACCGGTAAATATATTACAGGAAAGATGCGTAATATTGCCAGCTAAGTTATTATTAACAATTCATTTCTTTACAGGAGCTAAGCCATGTCAGAAATACTCTTAAATTCACCAATAAATATTGCTTGGGATAATAGTTTTCGTACTTCAGAAACGCCGCAAAGCTCTGATGTGGTTTCAAAACAAGTAGAGGTAATTCCGATCTCTATGTTACTTGATTCTTCGAAATCAGAATATGAAGCATCAGGAAATAAACGTGGAGTAGATAAGCCTTTTTTATCCTCTCCTTTACAACAATCTTTCAATAATGCTTCAGAGGGTAATAATGCTGGTGTTTTATTAAACAAGTTACTGAAGGCCTACTTACTAGATGAAAAGCGACAGACTGTACATGATACAATCAATTCTGCGGATAGCAGATTATCTTTATCAATTATTGAGAGCTCTATAGATCATGCAAAGCGAAAACTGTATGAAAATGAAGATGTTGGTATGGATGATACCTCTGTTTTTTCTCTGTTCGTAGATAGCCTCAATATTATAAATTCGAATGAGTCATCTGACAGTCAAGATTTAGCAAAAAATATTGCATTTTATTCAATCGTTTTTTTGATAACTGAAGATATTAAATCACAGTTAAAGAATCCACGCGAGGAGGGTATAGCATATTCGGAAATGATAACCTCCGGTGGTGCACCAGCACCGGCCCCTATGGATGACAATGAAGACGTGTCTTTGTCTGTGGTTAATTGTAACATTCTAGGTTCTCAAGAATTAGTAAATGTTATGTCCGAAGTTGTGATTATGCTACAAAAAGCACAAAAAGAGAGTACTAACGAAAATTCAGCGGCTTTGGCTCTTGCCTTTAAAGCTTGTGACATCGCTGCCAATAGCCTAGTTGATGCTGCCAAAATTTCACTTACAGGTTCTGTTACTGGGGGGGTGTTAGCTGTCGTTATTAATGCTGGGGCGGCAACCCACTATGGAAAGGCGCTCAATAATGAAGCAAAATCAATTAAAATCAACCTTGCAGCTGCACGGACTAATGAGTTCAATTTAGCGGAACATCGCGCCCAGGCGGAATTGGTAAATAGTACACGGACAAATCCTGGCGACCATGTAAATCCTGGCGACCATGAATTAGAAAAACATACAAAGGAACTTCGCGATACACACTCTCTGACACAAACAGAAACACTGAGAACGCGAGTTGTTCATGATTTTGTTAAGTCTCTTTCTGACTCTTCAATTAAACTTTCTGAAAATGGAGCCGGAGTTAGTGGTGCCCAGACCGCTAAAGAAGGTGAACTGGCTCGTGGAGATCAGGCAGTTAATACTGAAGTGGCTAATCTATTTAAAGAACAAACTAAGAAACAAAGTGAGGCACAGGATGCGCTTATTCAGACTATAAACTCAGAACAGGTTAATCGTAATAATACTGTATCGTCTATGGCCAGTAACATTCACTAGTTGCCTATCACAAATTATGTGAATATTTATTTTCCATTCTTCTAATGTTACATAAAATCTCTGGGTGAATGTTTTTACAACATATGATGGAAGTCTGTTTTTATTGGTATTTGATTCAGGAAAACATATTTTCTATTGCCGTAATAAACTCACTTAATTTTTTGGGTTTTATCAGAAATGTGAGTATATGCCTGTTATATGTCTTCACTGGTTAAATCTATCATTTAATGTGTTATTTAAGGTGGTGTTTTATGTCAAATTTCAGTTCCGTTCTTCCTCGTGCTTATTCCGATATCACTCAAGCATCGAGTCAGGCCTCTCCAGATCCTGTTCCGTCTCTTTCTACTGAGGTAAAGGAAACTCACCCTACTAATTTTGATGAGTTAACAACAAATTCAAGTTATAGCGATATGTGGAATGTTATTGCTACTTCAATGAGTTCTATTAAGAATGACCATGTCGATATGTATGCTAATTTAATGCAAAAATATATAGATATGTATGATGCTTATAATCAGCATATTCAAAAAGCTTTATCTGACGCCGTGTCTGAAGGAAGTGATGCGAATCATGTGAAATTTGATAACTCAAAGATGTATAATGGATATAAAAACTTTATTGAAAATGCATTTTCTATTGATTGCGGTTCGGTACCACATTGGAGTGATATGTCGGCCGATGCCAGGGATAATATGAAAAACTCACTTCGACCTGCTTTTAAAGTTAGCGATCATGGTACAATTATGATTGATTTTGATAACTTTAAAGCGGTTGCTCGTCGTTATCCTGGTGGTGAGGGTGATTTTGAAGCTGATTCAACTTTTGCACATGATAAAGAAAGTGACTTAATAAGTTATGGGGAATGGCATGATACGCATGGGACATCATCTTCAAATCCTAAGGATGATTATTTACATTTTCTGGCTTATCAATATTTCACTTCCGGAGCCAGGAATACAGAAAAACTTAGTTCGGTGAATATTTCTACTACGAAAAACCAGGCGTTTCTAGCAAGCACAAATACTGTCGGGAACGCTATTCAAAGTAATATGAATATTCTTGCACAACGCTTAAGCCAGCAAAATGGCACTTATGATAACCTTGTTAAAGTTCTTAGTGGTTTCATTTCTTCTACTACAGAAAGCTTACAGTTGATTATCAAAGCACTTTAGCATATTCTTAATATTGATCTCTATTTGGTTTAAATTCGGTATATTCCCTTTTTTAATCAAATCGTTCAATTATTAAAAAATTAAGGTTTAATTATTGTGTTGAATTTTAAGCAGCCCCACTGGTGATAACAAAGGCTGAAAAGGCATGTTTGCTTGCAGCTGCGTGATGCTAAAGTGTAAAGTTTTCTTAATGAAGGTCATGTGATTTCAGGTGAATCCCGTATGAATTCGATAATTAATAATAAATTGTTTACAGCGCTATTAATTCAATTAGCTTGTTCAGCCAAAGGTGAAGAACTTAAAAACCTTCACCGGGTTTTGTCTGAACATGGACTGGATACCCGTGAGGAGAGTTTTGAAAGAGGTCCAACGCATAGAGAATTGCGACGGTTAAATGAAGCATATGCTGACATCATGACGGCGACAACAGGTGGCGCTGATGTTATTGCTCGACAAAAAAACCTTGGCCGAGTTGCACAAAGTACTCTGGATGTGATGCGTTATGAGTTATTTAAGAGCCGTACTAACCTCAATTATTCTGTTGCTCAACTTCTGGCTGTACTACTAGATAAACTGGGTGTAAATGAAAATCATTAATATTTTTTGCACCGATTAGGTATGAAATTTTACCTCACATTGTCTTTTATGACTTTTTACACTGTTCCCTTGTAATGAGATGTTGTACTTATTTGCTACCTGATTAGGATGCATCTATTTGGTATGCGTTTCACAGTGTAAATGAGGTTGTCAGGTTTTTTTTCGTCAAATGCAGTAAAACGTGTATTCCATGTAGCATGACTCGGTTTCATCCAAATTTTAACAGGTTGGTTGTGCTTTCATGACCACTCCCCTTTTTTTAGAGTGATTTTAAATATGCAACTCGAAGAGTGTTTCATTTATATCAATACCATAAAGTTTGAAGTGATGTTTATATTTAACATCCCAACCCTCCTTAAGGACTAAACCATGAGCGCGATAAATGGAACGTACAGAAATATTGCATCAACAAATGAGGTAAAACCAGCTCAGAATACGTCACATAATACGAAAGATATTACTAATGATGTTGGAAATGTTAGCAATAGTGCTAATTCTTTAGACAGGCCAAGCGTTAGTGCTTTGCCAGGTAGGTTTATTGACACTCTGTTTAGAACTCTTGATCTTCCCCCTAATATTGATTTAGATAAATGCACTCCGCAATGTCGCTTTACTCTTCTTATATTAAATCGTATGAGTGAATATTTATGTGAAGCTGACAAATCCTTATATCAACAAGTGTTAAATGGAATAGGTACATCTAATGGGAGGGCTCATATTATATCTAAAGAAGTTTCTAATGGTCTCCTTAATTTGCTTTGCACATATGGGAAGCGGGTGTTAGATGATCTTGTTTCGGATGCTACTACCCATTGCCGTACAGCTTGGATGGATAAGTATCACAATAACAAAGATATTTCCAAAGAATTTTTTTTTAAATTTAAAGATCTTCTGAATGAGAAAATAGATTCTTTGACAAGTCGCGAAAAATACCATGGCGTTGGTGTAACCATGGGGCGCGCAATGTTATTTTTAAAAACCTTAGATTCTTTATGTAATGGGTTTAAAGTCCCCTTAGAATCAGCACCTGTAGCACCTGTAGCACCTGTAGCACCTGTAGCACCTGTAGCACCTGTATATGCGAGCCCGGGAGTTATTGTTAATATCACGAACAATTCTGAAGCTGCATCAATAGGCAGTAAAGATTCAAAGCATGATAATACTGCATCTACATCAGTAGACAATACAGATTCAAAGGATAAATATACTGATATTTTCCTGGAGAGATGTTTCACATTAGTATTGAATACACAACAAATAAATGATGACAATAAAGTAAAGATTTTGAATCATATTATTGATGTGCATAATCACAAATCGAATGGGTTTGTGCTTGATGCTCCTTTTGCTAAAGTGGCTGAGGAGGTCGGCCGCGTGCGATCGAAGAATGATCGTTCTAATTCATCAGATGATTACACTCCGGTAAGAGGTAGGTCATCATCTGTTGATAAGAAAATTGTAGGTTCAGATCGTTTAGAGCTTTCATCTTCTGAGGGATATGCCTTTTCTGAGGACTTTGCCTCTTCTGAGGGCTATGCCTCTTTTGAGGGCTATGCCTCTTCTGAGGGATATGACTTTTCTGAGGACTTTGCCTCTTCTGAGGGCTATGCCTCTTCTGAGGGCTATGCCTCTTCTGAGGGCTATGCCTCTTCTGAGGGCTATGCCTCTTTTGAGGGCTATGCCTCTTCTGAGGGATATGACTTTTCTGAGGACTTTGCCTCTTCTGAGGGCTCAACCCAGAGCCAGGCGAATGCAAAGCGGAAAGAATCAGCAACTGTACAAAAAACTGAGGTTAGCACCCCCCACCGCTTTTTGAGTGAAGACAAAGCGAAAGCCAGATCGGTTCGTTCGGCACCTAAAGCTCTCGTTGACGACTCAGACTCATTTGCCTTTTCTGAGCGCTTAACCCAGAGCCAGCCGATTGCGAAGCGGAAAGAATTAGCAACTGTAAAGGAATCTTCAAACAATGACATTATTCATGGAAAGGAAAAAAGAGAGTTTACCTCGGAAGCGCATCTGACGCTTGAGGAGAGTGGTAATTTATCGCAAATCAGTGTAGTAGACACTGTTTCTATTGGCGATGCGCATGAGCTTGTAAGCAACATTGTAGCTGCTGTTAAGGTAGAACCAACAGTAGACGCTGTTTCTTCAAGTGCATTGAGAAATTTAGTCCAAATATGGTCAACAACTGACGTGGATAATTTAAGGGCAACCCAATAACGAGCAGGTTCGTAAGTTAGCTAGAGAATGAGGTTATAAAAAGTGACGAGTGATAAATCACTACAGTTAATAACCAACCTGATTTACCAGGTTAAGGGTATTCATCCAAAAGATATTTGTGCTCAAGATAGTCTAATTAATGATATTGCGATGGATTCGATTGAGCTTATTGATTTATTCATACGACTAGAGGAGCTTGGGGGGAGTGTTCCTGAGTCGTCTATAACCAGCAACCTAACTGTGAGTGACTTGGCTAAGTTAGTTTAGTTGTTGGTCAGTTCAGAAGGACGGGGTTTTACGGCGCACCTGATAAACGACTTCAGTCGTTGCCGTGTATGCCGTAAATCCTCACGGGCAGATGCCCATACCTGTGCCAGATCTCGAAATACTTCTTCTTCAACACTTGGTACGTAAACAGCAGAAAGTGATCTTATCCACGGGGAACACTTTATCAGATGGGAAATAATGCGGGTGAAGGTGTTTAATGATATCGGTGGCGTCAGCACAATGTCTGTGGCGGCCTCAGCCCTGAACAGTTTGGAAACCAGAATCTCGCTTAGGGCCGTGTCCACATTGTGCGGGTAGGATTAGATTGGAGAGGTTACGTTTTTCTGGACACGAAGTTAAGCGACTGAGTTATTTTCTCTCCGGGATTCAAACTGACTTGGGCTTACCCAGCCCAGCGAGGAATGAATCCTTTGATTATTATAGTATGTTTCGATATATCGAAAAATACTCCTTCTGGCCTGTTCGTGCTCAGCGTCATGCTCGTCATTTACCAGCTCTCGCTTTAATGTTTTAAAAAAGGATTCACTTACTGCATTATCATACGGGTTTCCTTTGCGACTCATGCTGTGTATGCAATGACGCTGATTCAGCAGGCGGACAAATGGACCTGAGGTGTACTGAGAACCCTGATCAGTGTGTACCAGAAGCCCCTGTTCCGGATGTTCTCTTCCATACGCCTGATTAAATGCCGATGTGACAAGCGTGTATTTCATTGTCGAACTCATCGACCAG
>Ga0207713_1002458_pt1 | contig 13470 bp, 10 predicted proteins | sample KBSS64metaG_FD_184404 | JGI IMG/M metagenome (GOLD analysis project Ga0207713, IMG submission 184404) | Switchgrass rhizosphere microbial communities from Kellogg Biological Station, Michigan, USA - KBS S6-4 metaG (SPAdes) (version 2) | ecosystem: Host-associated > Plants > Roots > Rhizosphere >...
CCATCGGCAAGCCCATCGCCAACACCACGCTGTATGTGCTCGACGAGCAGCGCCAACCGGTCCCGCAGGGCGTGGCCGGCGAGCTGTACATCGGCGGCGTGCAGGTAGCGCGCGGTTACCTCAACCGCGCCGAGCTCACCGCCGAACGCTTTATCGAAGACCCGTTCAGCACCCGCCCGGGCGCCCGGTTGTACCGCACCGGCGATCTGGCGCGGCACCTGGCGGACGGCAACATCGAGTACCTGGGCCGCAACGACGACCAGGTCAAGCTGCACGGCCTGCGTATCGAACTGGGTGAGATCCAGGCGTGCCTCACCAGCATCGAAGGGGTCAAGGAAGCGGTGGTGATCGCGCGGGAGCAGCAACTGCTCGCCTACTACACCGGCCAGCCGCATGCACTGGAGGTATTGCGTACGGCGTTGCTCGCGCGGTTGCCAGCGTTCATGGTGCCCGCGCTGTTCATGCACCTCGAAGCCCTGCCGCTGAGCCCCAACGGCAAGCTCGACCGCAAGGCACTGCCCGCGCCCGAGGCCATCGAGGACCGCCCCTTCGAAGCCCCCGAAGGCGAAACCGAAACCCTGCTGGCGGCCCTGTGGCGCGAGTTGCTGGGTGTCGAACGGGTAGGTCGCCACGATAACTTCTTCGAACTCGGCGGCCATTCGCTGGCAGCCATTCGCCTGGTCGACAGGCTCAACAAGGCAGGCCTGCGGGCAGCCATCAACGATGTGTTCCAGCAACCCAGCGTGGCGCTGCTGGCGGCAAGGCTGCAGGCCAATGCAAGCACGCCGCAGGGGGTCATCACCGTGCGCCCGGGCGGCGCACAGACGCCGCTGTTTCTAATACACGAATTCACCGGGCTGGACTTCTACTTCCCGGTACTGGGCCAGCAACTGGGGGGTGACTTTGCCATCTATGGCTTGCCCGGCGTGCCCGCCGGGCAAGCGCAGCCACGTACCCTGGAATGCCTGGCCCGTTATCAGATCGAGCAGATGCGTACAGTTCAGCCGCAAGGGCCGTACCGCCTGGCAGGCTGGTCGTTTGGCGGCGTGCTGGCGTTCGAGATGGCCAGCCAGTTGCTGGGGATGGATGAAGCGGTCGAATTCCTCGGCCTGATCGACAGCTACGTGCCGCGCCTGGCCGACCAGGGCAAGGCGCGCTGGTCGGGGCCGCAGGCGCTGGAGCGGCAACTGCTGCTCAACTGCAGCACGTTCTGGCGCACACAGGGGCCGGCCGCTGCCGAAAAACTTGCGCACTTGCAGCGCCTGGAGGCGCAGCCGGCCGAGTTCGCCAGCTTGCTGGCCGGCTGCCGCGAGCATGGCCTGTTGTACGGCCTGTGGGCGAGCATGACCGACGCCCAGTTGCTGCATTACTTCACCCGTGAGCTTGCCCACGGCCATGCCCTGGCGCATTACCGCCTTGCCCCCCTGAGCCTGCCGATACACCTGTTCCGCGCCGAGCAAGGCAGCGACAGCCAGTCGACCCTGGGCTGGCGCGAGGCCCTTCCTGCGCAGCCACTGGTGGTCGTTGGTGTGCCGGGTGACCACCGCAGCCTGATGCAGGCGCCGCACGTGGCGGCCGTAGGGCAGGCACTGACCCTGGCACTTGCCAAGTGCCCGGTTGCCACAGCGCCGAGCTATACGTCGCATGTCGCCATCCAGGCCGGGCAAGCGGGGCATGCACCGCTGTTCTGCGTGCCCGGGGCCGGCGATAGCGTGACCAGTTTCATTGGCCTGGCAGAAGCGCTGGGGCCGGAGTGGCCGTTGTACGGGTTGCAGGCTCGCGGCCTGGATGCAGGTGCGGTGCCGCACAGTTCGGTGGAAGCCGCTGCCGACTGCCATGTGCAGGCCATCGAAGCGCTGTACCCGGAGGGCCCTGTGAACCTGGTGGGGCATTCGTTCGGCGGCTGGGTGGCGCATGCCATTGCGGCCAGGCTGGAGGCCCGGGGGCGACCGGTGCGCTCATTGACCCTGATCGATAGCGAGGCACCCGGCGCGGGTGGAACCTGTGGCCAACCGTACACCTTCGGTGAAGCCTTGCAGCGCTTGATCGATGCCTTGCAGTTGTCCGCTGGCAAGTCCCTGGGCATGGACCCGGCCACGTTCGCCCAGGCCACCGATGACGAGCAGTTGCAGCAGTTGCATGCAGGCATGGTGCGTAACGGCCTGTTGCCTGCGCGGTCCACGCCACGCGTACTGGATGGCACGGTGCGTACATTCGCCACGGCACTGCGCACGGTGTATCGGCCGACGCAGGCTTATACCGGGCCGGTGGGGCTGGTGCTGGTGGATGACCCAGGGCTTGACGCGCTGGGCAATGCCCGCGAGCACGCAGCCATGCGCGAAGGCTGGCAGCAATTGATGCCGCAGCTGGCGCAGTGGCAGGGGCCGGGTGACCACTTCAGCATCCTGAAAGTGCCGGATGTGTTCAGCCTGGCGGCCTGGTGGCACGACGGGCAGGCACTGCAGCACAGCAAGGTTACCCAGTAACCATGGCACAGCAGCGACTACCTGTGGGTGCAGGCGGTGGCATTCGCCGCCGCTCCCGCAGGTGTCGTACCCGGTCGATGCATCTGAATTGCAAAGGAAAGTGAGTGTTCATGGACAAGTCCAGATTCCGCAAGTACAGCCTTGGTCTCGCCGTGGTTCTGGTGGCCGGCATCAGCCTGTACGCCATCCAGGCCCCTGCCAAGCCGCCGCAGTACATCACCGCCACAGTCGAGCGGGGTGACATCGAAAACGCCGTGCTGGCTACCGGCGTGCTCGAAGGCATCAAGCAGGTAGACGTCGGCGCCCAGGTGTCTGGGCAGCTGAAGTCGCTCAAGGTCAAGCTCGGTGACAAGGTCAGCGAAGGCCAGTGGCTGGCGGAGATCGACCCGCTGGTGCTGCGCAACACCTTGCGCCAGGCCGAGGTGGATGAAGAAAAACTGCAGGCCGAGCGGCGCTCGAGCATGGCCCAGCTCAAGCAGGCCAGGCGCGTGTACGAACGTTACCGCGAGCTGCAGGCCGACGAGTCGGTGTCGCGCCAGGACTTCGAGAGCGCCGAGTCCGAATACGAGGTGCAGCAGGCCGCCGTGCGCTCGCTGGATGCGCAGATCCAGAGCGCCCGGGTCGAGATCGACACTGCCCGGGTCAACCTCGGCTATACCCGCATCAATGCCCCGATCACTGGCCATGTGGTGGGCATCGTCACTCAGGAAGGGCAGACCGTGATCGCCAACCAGCTGGCCCCGGTGCTGCTGAAGCTGGCTGACCTGGACACCATGACGGTCAAGGCCCAGGTGTCGGAAGCCGACGTGATCCACATTACCCCGGGCCAGGAGGTGTACTTCACGATCCTCGGCGAGGACAAGCGCTACTACGCCAAACTGCGGGGCACCGAGCCTGCGCCGCAAAACTACGCACAGAGCAGTGACAAGACCGAGGGTGGCAGCGGCAAACCCAGCGGCGCAGTGTTCTACAACGCCTTGTTCGAAGTGCCCAACCCGGACCACAGGCTGCGCATTTCGATGACCGCCCAGGTGCATATCGTGCTCGACACCGCCCAGGCCGTGCTCACCGTGCCGGTGGCGGCACTGGGTGTGCGCAACGGTGACGGCAGCTTCCCGGTGCGGGTGCTGGACGCCAAGGGCTTCGCCCAGGTGCGCACTGTTCAGGCGGGGATCAACAACAACGTCAAGGTACAGATAAAGGACGGGCTGGCTGAGGGCGATCGGGTGGTGATCGGCGAGCCGGTGTCGGGCGAAGCGGGGGCGTGAGCATGAACATGAATGTCCAGCCAGGCCCGCACATGGCGCTCGCCAGCGGTTCTGCCGAACCACTGCTGCGTTTGCGGGGGGTAACCCGCAGCTTCCAGGCCGGCGATCGCGAATTCCTCGCACTCAAAGGCATCGACCTGCAGATCAACAGTGGCGAGCTGGTGGCCATCATCGGCGCGTCGGGTTCGGGCAAATCGACCCTGATGAACATTCTCGGCTGCCTGGACAACGCCAGCAGCGGCAGCTACCAGGTGGGCGGCCTGGAAACCCGTGAGCTGGATGATGACGCCCTGGCAGCTTTGCGTCGTGATCATTTCGGCTTCATCTTTCAGCGTTACCACCTGCTGCCGCATCTGGATGCGCTGCACAACGTCGAGATCCCGGCCGTGTATGCCGGCGCGTCCCAGGGCGAGCGCCACGACCGGGCGCGCGAGCTGTTGACGCGGTTGGGCCTGAAGGGCCACCTGAGCCATCGCCCCAGCCAGCTGTCAGGCGGTCAGCAGCAGCGGGTTAGTATCTGCCGGGCGTTGATGAACGGCGGCCAGGTGATCCTCGCCGACGAGCCCACAGGTGCCCTGGATACCGCCAGCGGCAAGGAAGTCATGAACATCCTGCTGGAGCTGCACGCTGCCGGGCACACAGTGATCCTGGTGACCCACGACCCCAAGGTGGCGGCCCATGCCGAGCGCATCATCGAAGTCAGTGATGGGCAGATTGTCAGCGACCGGCGCACTGGCGCCCCGCCTACCACGGTACAAGCTCCCCCTCTGGCGCCCCAGGCGCAGGGTGCGCGGCGCTTGCTGGTGAGCCTGGGGATGTTCCGCGAAGCATTCAAGATGGCCTGGATCGCGCTGATCTCGCACCGCATGCGCACCTTGTTGACCATGCTCGGGATCGTCATCGGCATCACCTCGGTAGTGTCCATCTCGGCCATCGGCGAAGGCGCCAAGGGCTATGTGCTCAAGGACATCCAGGCCATCGGTAGCAACACCATCGACATCTATTCGGGCAGCAATTTCGGCGACAGCCGGGCCAAGTCCATCGAGACCCTGGTGCCTGCCGATGCTGCCGCACTCAACGCGCTTTACTACGTGGACAGTGCCACCCCGGTGATCGGCCAGAGCACGCTGGTGCGCTATCGCAACCTGGATGTCGATGTCCAGCTCAATGGTGTCAGCGAGCATTACTTCCAGGTGCGTAACATTGCGTTGGCGGCGGGTATCGTGTTCAGCGCCGACGACGCCCGGCGCCAGGCCCAGGTGGTGGTGATCGACCACAACACGCGCAAGCGCCTGTTCGGCCCGGCCATCGACCCGCTGGGGCAGGTGATTCTGGTCGGTAACCTGCCGTGCACGGTGATTGGCGTGACGGCCGAGAACAAGAACCTGTTCGTGGCCAGCAACCAGCTGAACATCTGGGTACCCTATGAAACGGCGGCCGGGCGGGTACTCGGCCAGCGCCACCTCGACAGTATCAGCGTGCGGATCAAGGACGGTGTGCCAAGCAAGCGGGTGGAGGAGGAGGTGACCCGGGTGATGCTGCAACGGCATGGTACCAAGGACTTCTTCACCAACAACCTCGACAGCATCATGCAGACCGTACAAAAGACCAGCCGCTCGCTGACCTTGCTGTTGTCGCTGATCGCGGTGATATCACTGGTGGTCGGTGGCATCGGGGTGATGAACATCATGCTGGTATCGGTGACCGAGCGTACCCGCGAAATCGGCATTCGCATGGCGGTGGGTGCCCGCCAAGCGGATATTCGCCAGCAGTTTCTGGTGGAAGCGGTGATGGTCTGCCTGTTTGGCGGGCTGGTGGGGATCGGCTTGTCATATGGCGTGGGTTATCTGTTCGAGTTGTTCGTCAAGCAATGGGAGATGGTGTTCTCGCTTGCATCGGTGTTGATGGCATTTGCCTGCTCGACGCTGATTGGCGTGGTGTTCGGCTTTGTGCCGGCGCGCAATGCAGCGCGGCTCGACCCGATCGAGGCCTTGTCCAGGGACTGAAGCACACCCGTACCGGCCAATTCGCGGGCACGCCCGCTCCCACCGGGCCCCTGCCATATCACATGGCCGGGTGTTGTTCGATGAGAGCGGCTTTACCCGTGGAGTGGCGGTTTCAGGCGAGCGCCTGTTCAAGCTTCGGCATACATCCAGCGTATCAACGAATGCCGCCCGCTGATCCCCAGCTTGATTGCCGCCCGGCGCAGGTAGCTCTCGACCGTATTCACCCTCAGCCCCAACCGCTTGGCTTGCTCCGGCGCCGTATGCCCGGCCAGCAGCCCCAGGCACACCTGGCGCTCGCGTTCGGAAAGCTTCAACTGCGACTGCCCCAGCCGGTCGACAAAGCGCTGCTCCAGGCTTTCCCGGGTGTGGCGCTCCGGGCCGGGCTGCAATGCATCGATGTGCTTTTCCAGCATTGGCAGCAACAAGGGTGAGATGGCATCCAGGTGGCTACGTTCGAATGCCGAGAAACCGTAGGTAGAGTCTGCGCGCAACACCTGGATTTCCATGCGTGCATTGCCGTTGCGGCGGATCCGGTGCAGGCGTGACGGGTCGTTGAAATCACCCTCGGGCTGTTCATCCGAGGAAAACACCGTCTCCTCGATCAACGTCGGTTCGCAGGGCATGAGCGGCAATTGGCGGATATGCGTGGCGTCGATGGACAGGTGAGCCTGGATCAGGTCGTGCAGCAGGCGCGGGAACTGGCGGCTGCCGGTGCTGGCAATGACTTTGCCGATCTGAGGGTAGAGCAGGTTCGAGTTCATCGTGTCGTCCATGAAGGCCAGATAATGGTCTCCCGCCAGTTTCTGCCAGCCCGGATCCTGGGCTGGCGACGGGAAGTGATTGCTATGCTAGTACAACGTATGAGTGACGGTTAAATGAAGCAGCGCTAATGTCATTATAGTGGCACTTTCTGCAGCCGACTGGCGCTGCCGGGGCTGTGGGGTATGATGCGTGCCCCATCATTGTCACGAGGCTTGCCCCATGTCCCTGAGCGCTGAACAGATCGGCGAATTTCGCACCTTCGCCGAGCAGCTGGCCGACGCTGCCGCTGTGGCGATCAAGCCCTATTTTCGCGCCAGCCTTGATGTCGAGGACAAGGGCGGGCGCCTGTACGACCCGGTGACCGTTGCCGACAAGGCTGCCGAGGACGCGATGCGCGAGCTGATCCAGGCGCGTTACCCCGAGCATGGCATCCTGGGTGAAGAAGCCGGGGTGGCCGTGGGCAGCAGCCCACTGACCTGGGTACTCGACCCGATCGACGGCACCCGCGCCTTCATCACCGGCCTGCCGCTTTGGGGCACGCTGATTGCCCTTAACGATGGCACGCGCCCAGTGGTTGGGGTGATGAACCAGCCCTTCACCGGCGAGCGTTTTGTCGGCACCCCCGAAGGCGCCTGGCGCAGTGGCACGCCTTTGCAGACCCGTACCTGTGCCGACCTGGCGTCGGCCACGCTGATGTGCACCACGCCGGACATGTTCGATACCGCCGAGCGCAAAGCCGCGTTCGAGGCCGTTGCCGGCAAGGCACGCCTGATGCGCTACGGTGGCGATTGCTATGCCTACTGCATGCTGGCTTCGGGGTTTGTCGATGTGATCGTCGAGGCGAGCCTGCAGCCGTATGACGTGCAGGCACTGATGCCGATCATCGAAGGGGCGGGTGGGGTGATCACTGCCTGGGACGGCAGCAGTGCACAGAATGGCGGGTGCGTTGTGGCCTGTGGCGACCCGGCGCTGCATGCGCAGATGGTGGAGATGTTGCGCCACGCCATGTGAGCCACCTATCCCCGATCACTGCACTTTTTACGATTTCCGGGCTCTATCCTTGGCCAGGCTGCACTGACCCCCGGTGCGGCCGCCGAATATCGACCCGGTGCCGATGGTTGCAAGTTACCCGAATTTCTTCCCGCGTCTGCTGCTGGCGGGCGCCCTCACATGCCTGTGCGCCTGCACCCAGGAGCAAGGCCGCGATATTGTCAGCCAGTTCGGCAACGGCAAACCCAGCGAGCTGTTCCAGACCAGCGTCGACCGCCTGGCCACGCTGTCGATGCGCGATAACTTGCAAAGCCTGTACCTGCTGATGAACAAGCTGTACCTGCGCAACCCCAACCAGTGGAAGATGTCGGGCTACGTGGATGCCGCCACGGCCGAGCGTCAGATCCGCATGGCCATCGAGCAACGCCAGCCACTCCCACAGCTTGGCAACCGCCGCGACCTCGCTGCCTTGAGCTACGCCCTGAGCCCGGAGTTTCGCGGCGACCGCGTCGGCGCATTCATCTACGCCATCGGCAGCATGCTGGTCACTGCACATGGCGGGCGAACCGAGTTCTACATGACCGATACCATCGACCCACTGTTCGTCAACAACGCAGCGCGCAATATCGAGAAGGCGACGTGGATGCTCAGCCAGCGGCAGGATGCCAATGGGGTGTTGCTGCTGTTCTCCAATGAGATCTCGGAGGAGGGCAGCAACCTCAGCTTTGCCGTAGAGTTCGGCAAGATCGTGGCGCGGCTGGACTTGCTGGCCGAGTTGCTGGATGAGCGATACCGGCGGATTGGCCTGAATTACGCGCAAAGCCTGTTGCTGATGAATTTTCTACCGGTGCAGTGAATCGTGGTCGTTGCGCAGGCCCTTGTGGGAGCGGCCTTGTGTCGCGAAAGGGGCGCGCAGCGGCCCCAGGATTTCAGCCACCAAGGGCCATTGGACGGTTCAGAGCAGCGCCTGTATTGCCTGCCTGTAACGCTGCCCGGCCAGGCTCATGCTGTTGTTATGGGTCGCCCCTGGCACCAGCAACAATGTCTTGGGCTGCCGGGCTGCGTCGAACAGCTGCTGGCTGAAGCGCGGGGGTACAAAACGGTCATTCGTTCCATGCACCAGCAGCACTGGCAGGCCGATGTTGCCGATCTTGTCCAGCGAGTTGAACTTCTGCGACATCAACCAGCGCACCGGCAGGGAGGTATTGGCCACGGCTGCCGCGACATCGCCCAGGGAGGTGAAGGTCGACTCAAGTATCAACCCGCGTGCCGGCGCCCCGACGCCGCTTTGCTGCGCTTCACGGGCCAGTTCACTGGCTAGCTCCACCGCCACCGCGCCGCCCAGCGAATGACCGAATATCAGGCGCTTGCCGGCATCCGGCTGCAGCTGGGCAAAGCGCTCCCACGCAATGCGGGCATCTTCGTACACCGTGGCCTCGGATGGCAGGTCGCCCCGGCTCTGGCCAAAGCCACGGTAATCCACGGCCAGCACCGAGTAGCCCATGGCATGCAGCTGCTCGATGCGGAACAATTGGCCGGTAAGGTTCCAGCGCACGCCGTGCAGGTAGAGCACCGCCGGGGCATTGGCGCGTTTGGCCGGCCACCACCAGGCGTGCAGGCTCTGGTTATCGCTGAAGCTGCGCGGGCGCAGGTCGAGTTCCTGCACGTCGCTGGGCAAACCGCGGAACCAGCTGGCTTGGCCAGGCTCGATGCGGAACACCAGTTCGCGCTCCTTGTGCTGCAGCATGGCGCAGCTGGAGGGTAAGCCAATAACCAGCAAGGTGGCACACAACCAGGTGAGCCAGCGGCGGCGCAGGTGGGTAAGGAAGAGGGTAGGCATGTGCGCTTTCTAGCAGATGCACTGCGCCGGGTGTTGAAAAAGTGACCGAATGGCAGGGAGGTTTGGTTGCAAGCTGTTTCTGGTAGAAATGGAATATTACCGGCCTCGCGCGCGTTTACTCTCGCAGCGGCCGGTACAGGAAAATACCGTTCGATAAACGAACGCCAGCTGCATCTGGCTTGTCCGCTATCCGCCCATCCAATCCCATCGCCGCATTGCTCAACCGCAGCCTTTTTGCTGTAGTGTGGCCATTCACCGGTTGTCGCCTGCCCCCGCTATCCGCAACCGACCCGATAGAATGACCGTGACGACCGCGACCACCGCCCACAAGGCTGTAGGAAGCGGCGACCAGAACAATAACGATACCGAGTGCCTTGCCTATGGAAAGCCGCCTGCTGAGCGAGCGCAGTAGCGTGTTTCACCACGCCGACCCTTATGCTGTGTCCGATTATGTGAACCAGCATGTAGGCCAGCATTGCATCGGACTGTCCCGCACCACCCATCCCCAGGCCAGCCTCAGCCACCGCAAGTTCGCCGAGCTCGACCTGTGCCGCATCAGCTACGGGGGCAGCGTGCGCGTGACCTCGCCGGCGCTGGAAACCATCTACCACCTGCAAGTGCTGCTCAACGGCAACTGCCTGTGGCGCGGGCACAAGCGCGAGCAGCACCTGGTGCCGGGCGAGCTGCTGCTGATCAACCCGGATGACCCGGTTGACCTGACCTATTCGGAAGACTGCGAGAAGTTCATCCTCAAAGTGCCAACCCGGCTGCTGGATTCGATCTGCGACGAACAGCGCTGGCACCGGCCCGATGGGGGCGTGCGGTTCTTGCGCAATCATTACCGGCTGGATGAACTGGACGGGTTCGTGAACCTGCTGGCCATGGTTTGCCATGAAGCGGAGGTGAGCGATTCGCTGCCCAGGGTGCAGGGTCACTACAGCCAGATTGTCGCCAGCAAGTTGCTCACCCTGATGAGCACCAACATTCGTCGCGAAAGCCTGAGCGCACCGCAGGCCGGCCTTGAGCGCATTCTTGATTACATCGAGCGCAACCTGAAGCTGGAGCTGTCGGCTGAGGTACTGGCGGAGCAGGCCTGTATGAGTTTGCGTTCGTTGTATGCGTTGTTTGATCAGCACCTGGGCACCACGCCCAAGCACTATGTGCGCCAGCGCAAGCTGGAGCGGGTGCATGCGTGCCTGAACGACCCGACTTGCGGTGTGCGCAGCGTGACAGAGCTTGCCCTGGATTACGGCTTCCTTCATTTAGGCCGGTTTTCCGAGGTGTATCGGCAGCAATTTGGCGAGCTGCCTTCGCAGACGTTCAAGCGCCGGGGGAGTCGCGCTAGCGAGGCCACCTGATAGTTCTGCCAGTTGTTGGCATTTCATGCATAGCCCACCATTTGCTTTATTTCGAGTAAAGGGTGGGAACCATGTCGACATCGCAGAATTCTTCTTGTGCACTGCGCTACACCGTTTATGGACGCGATGGGGGCGAGCAATGCGCATCACTGCTGCGCTTCAGCGGGCAGCGAATAGAGTCAGCCACAGGGCACTACTTGCTGGGGAATGGATACCGTGCGTTCAACCCGGTTTTGATGAGATTCCACAGCCCTGACAGCTTGAGCCCAATGGGGGCTGGAGGAATAAATTGTTACGCCTACTGCGGTGGGGATCCGGTTAACAATATTGACCCCAGTGGGCACGCTTTTAAATCGATATTTTCTCGGCGAGCACGCCCGGTACAGGCACCCAAGCCTTTCAATACGCCTATATCCGCTACCCAACGGGAATTCAATGAGCACATGTCTTCCAAGCTACGAGAACACGGAAAGCTAGTTCAGAGCCAACGGCGCGCAGACGATTTTGAATACTCAGGCAGATTTACGGCGAACGGTATGGGACGCGAAATGGAACGGATATCGCAGGCCGACAACTGGTCCCAGCAGGAGCACAATCTAGTTGAAGTCTTCAATTTGAACCTGCATAAAAACTTCCACGCGTTAGATTCAATTGACAGGGAAGTTTTGAAAACCACCACTGCACTAATGCATAGAATTTCCGCCAACTTGCCCGCAGAGGCACAAAAAGCGACGAAAGTGCACTGGAAACTGGGTGAAGACGGAAAGCACCTCCGTGTAAAAACTGGATAGCACTCTGCACAATCCGGATAGTCCCCCGCCAGTCGTCTCCCTAACCTGACCAGGTCTTAACAATAACAATGGAGACCCTGGCCATGTCCCTGGGATTCGACTACCTCAATGCCATGCTCGAGGACGACCGTGAAAAGGGCATCTACCGCTGCAAGCGCGAGATGTTCACTGACCCACGCCTGTTCGACCTGGAAATGAAACACATCTTCGAGGGCAACTGGATCTACCTGGCTCACGAAAGCCAGATTCCCGAAAAGAACGACTTCCTCACCCTGACCATGGGGCGCCAGCCGATTTTCATCGCGCGCAACAAGGACGGTGAGCTCAATGCCTTCCTCAACGCCTGCAGCCACCGCGGTGCCATGCTGTGCCGGCACAAGCGTGGGAACCGCTCCAGCTATACCTGCCCGTTCCACGGCTGGACGTTCAACAACAGCGGCAAACTGCTGAAGGTGAAAGACCCGAGCAACGCCGGCTACCCCGACAGCTTCAACTGCGACGGCTCCCACGACCTGACCAAAGTGGCGCGTTTCCAGTCGTACCGGGGCTTTTTGTTCGGCAGCCTGAATGCCGATGTGAAACCGCTGGTGGAGCACCTGGGCGAATCGGCCAAGATCATCGACATGATCGTCGACCAGTCGCCTGAAGGCCTGGAAGTGCTGCGCGGTGCCAGCTCGTACATCTACGAAGGCAACTGGAAACTCACTGCCGAAAACGGCGCCGACGGCTACCACGTCAGCTCCGTGCACTGGAACTACGCCGCTACCCAGAACCAGCGCAAGCAGCGCGAGGCGGGCGACGAAATCAAGACCATGAGCGCCGGTGCCTGGGCCAAGCAGGGTGGCGGCTTCTACTCCTTCGACCATGGCCACCTGCTGCTGTGGACCCGCTGGGCCAACCCGGAAGACCGCCCGGCCTATGAGCGCCGCGACCAGCTGGCCGCCGACTTCGGCCAGGCGCGTGCCGACTGGATGATCGAGAACTCGCGCAACCTGTGCCTGTACCCGAACGTGTACCTGATGGACCAGTTCAGCTCGCAGATCCGCGTTGCCCGGCCGATTTCGGTGAACAAGACCGAAATCACCATCTACTGCATCGCCCCCAAAGGCGAGAGCGCCGATGCCCGTGCCAAGCGCATCCGCCAGTACGAAGACTTCTTCAACGTCAGCGGCATGGCCACACCGGACGACCTGGAAGAGTTCCGCTCGTGCCAGACCGGCTACGGCGGTGGTACCGGCTGGAACGATATGTCCCGTGGTGCAGCCCACTGGGTGGACGGCGCCGATGAAGCGGCCAGGGAAATCGACCTCAAGCCGCTGTTGTCCGGCGTGCGCACCGAAGACGAAGGCCTGTTCGTGCTGCAGCATAAGTACTGGCAGGACACCATGATCCAGGCCTTGAAGGACGACCAGCAACTGATCCCCGTGGAGGCTGTGCAATGAGCCTTTATGAGACCGTGCGCGACTTCCTCTACCGCGAAGCGCGCTACCTGGACGACGCCCAGTGGGACCAGTGGCTGGAACTGTACGCCAGCGATGCCAGCTTCTGGATGCCGAGCTGGGACGATGACGACACCCTCACCGAAGACCCGCAAAGCGAAATCTCGCTGATCTGGTACGGCAACCGTGGCGGGCTGGAAGACCGCGTGTTCCGCATCAAGACCGAGCGCTCCAGTGCGACCGTGCCTGATACCCGCACTTCGCACAACATCAGCAACATCGAGATCGTCGAACAGGGCGAGGGCAGCTGCCAGGTGCGTTTCAACTGGCACACCCTGAGCTTCCGCTACAAGACCACGGACAGTTACTTCGGCACCAGCTTCTACACCCTCGACCTGCGCGGCGGACAGCCGCTGATCAAGGCCAAGAAGGTGGTGCTGAAGAACGACTACGTGCGCCAGGTCATCGACATCTACCACATCTGATACAGGTTTCTGCGAGCGCTGCCCGGTGCGTCCTGCGACGCGCCG